>JFJP01040009.1_pt1 | contig 12075 bp, 4 predicted proteins | sample 431651 | NCBI WGS metagenome assembly JFJP01 (sample SAMN02602958, study PRJNA72255) | Microbial mat metagenome, whole genome shotgun sequencing project. | biome: fresh water; feature: sink hole; material: water; isolation source: purple microbial (photo- and chemosynthetic) mats found in... | reverse complement strand
TGTTCAGTGTAATAGGCATGGCTTTTACTTCCACATCAACAACTGAACCGTTGGGCCGCACAAGTTTTTCTTCGGCCATTGGTAAAACAACCCCTTCGGCAACGGTTGTTTTCATCCTTTCGATTACCAATTTGCGGCAATCGGGATGCACAAAATCAATAACAGGCTTTCCAATAAGGTCGGCTTCGTTGTTGGTATCCATCAACTGAAAACAGGCTTTGTTTGCCAAAACAATAATGCCTTCGCGATAAATGCAGATGGCATCGGGCGAGTTTTCTATCAAATTGCGGTATTTTGTTTCGCTCTCCAACAAAGCTTTTCCTGCTACATCGGGATTGGAATTATTGGCTTCGAGGGAAGCCCGCAAGGAATCGTTTTCCTGCTTCATGTGGATCAAATCTGCAATGAGTTCGTCCTTGGTTTTGTCGAAATATTCCATTTGTGCTTTTGTTAGAATATGTACTTAATTTTTAGTTATATTTAGGATGGGTGTTGGGTTATAGGTTTAGGGTTCAAAGTGCCGGGTTCCAGGTTCCAAGTTCCGGGTTCCAAGTTCCGGGTTCCGGGTTCCAGGTTCCAAGTGCCGGGTTCCAAGTTCCGGGTGCCGGGTTCCAAGTGCCAGGTGCCGTGTGTTTGAGGTATTTTTCAATCTAATTTTTTAATTTCATAACAATCAAATAGGGCAATTATCACCAATCACCAATCACCAATTACCAATTACCAATCACCAATCACCAATCACTAATCACCAACCACAACAGCAGGCACCGAGAAATAAAATACCGAGCCTTTTCCTTCTTCGCTTTGGGCCCAAATTGAGCCTCCGTGTTTTTCGATAAAACCTTTGCAAAGGAACAATCCAAGGCCTGTGCTGGGTTCGTCGTCGGTTCCCCTGCGGCTAATGTTGCCTGTTATTTGAAATAGTTTTTCTACCATTTCCTTTTTCATGCCAATACCCGAATCTTGAACCGAAAACAAAAGGTTTTTGTTGTCGGTTATTTTGGCTTCAAGAGTTATGTTGCCTCCGCTTGGGGTAAATTTTATGGCATTTGAAACAAGGTTCCTGAGCACAGTTTCAATAATGTTGCTGTCGGCCCAAATCCCAATGTTTTCGGGTATTGAAACGGATAACCCAATTTTTTTGTTTTGTGCTGTTTCCAAAACCGTTGAAAGGCCCTCGTTAACAACTGCGTTCAATTTTACATGCGTGGGGTTAAAAGGGACCAAGCCTTGTTCTATCCTCGACCATTCGAGCAGGTTTTCGAGCAGGCGGTAGAGGTTTGTAGCCGATTTGCTCATTGAATGGACAATTTCCTGAATATCTTCCATCTCCATGTTCGACAGGTTTTCGGCCATCATCTGCGTCAAACCCAAAAAACCATTGAAAGGGCTTCGCAAGTCGTGCGAAATGATTGAAAAGAACTTATCTTTTTCGGCAACTATTTTTACAAGTTCATCGTTTTTAAGGGCCAGGTCCTTTTCAGCTTTTTTGCGTTCGCTTATATCGTTTGAAACCGAAAGTATCCCCTTGCTGCCATTTGGCAATACAATGGCAATTTCGCGCAACAGCAAAGTGCAAAACGTGCCATCTTTTCGTTGGCTAAGCACTTCCTGTTCAAGTACTTCGCCCGACAGTATTCGTTCTATGTTCACGGTAACCATGTATTCGTAGCCCGGCGAAGTAAGCATCCTAACATTTTGCCCTATCAGTTCGTTGAACGGATAAAGCGTTATTTTTGAGAAAGCCTCATTTGCTTCGAGTATGACCCCATTTTTATCAATGATTACAATGCCCGAAGGCGAGTTTTGGAACAGCGACCTGTAGCGGAGTTCGCTTGTTTGCAACAAAACCTGTGCTTTTTTGCGTTCGGTAATGTCGCGGAAAGTCCAAATGCGGCCATACGTCTTGCCATCTTTGGCAATGATTGGGGCCGAATACCATTCGAGCACCATTCCGTTCACGAATTCGATTTCATCGTTGCTGGCTTCAATCCTGTTTTCCAGTAGCTGCATCACCCTTTTGTAAAGTTTTTCGGGATGCCTTACCATGCCTATTATGTGTTCGATCAAAAGGTTGTCCTCTTTTTGTTCAACAACATGCGGCGGCACATCGAATAGTTCAACAAACCTACTGTTCATCAACCCAATATGTTTGTTTTTGTTTATAACCAAAATGCCGTCGGTGGTGGTTTCTATTTGGGCTTCGAGCAATGCGGTTTTTGATTTTAGGGCTTCTTCCGCTTCCTTGCGTTTGGTAACGTCGGTCATAATGCCATTAAGTCCGGTTACAACCCCATCCCGAATTATCAAATGGCTCGATGTCCGCACGTAGCGTACTTCACCGTTATATGTGGCGCGGAACTCGAAGGGTGCTTTTTCCCCTTTCATCGTTTCGCTTAAACTTTGCATAAGAGCGGGCAAATCGTTGGGATGAACAAATTCGCCGAAATTTTTGCCAATTACCACATCCGGTTTCAATCCAATAACGTCTTCGATGGCAGGGCTGATGTAGGTAAACGTTCCGTTCGTGTCGAGGGTAAATATCACGTCGCTGATGTTTTCGACCAACGATCGGTAGGTTTCCTTGCTTTCGAGCAGTGCTTTTTCAGCGAGTTTGCGTTCGGTAATATTGCGTGAAACGCCAGTTGTTCCAATTACCGAACCATCTTTGCCGAAAATAGGTGTTTTAAACGTTTCGAACCATTTGTAACCATCCTTTTGTGCAAAGGATTCTTCAATTATGCTTGGTTTTTTGGTTTCAATAACCTGTGCATCTTCTTCGGCATATTTTTCGGCCAATTTCTGTTCGCAAATATCAAAATCGGTTTTGCCGAGCAACATTTCGGGATTGCTGAAACCGAAAATATTCGAAAATTTCGTATTGGCAGTCAGGAACCTTCCTTTCAGGTCCTTGAGCCAAATTAGGCCAGGTTGGTTTTCGATTATTGCCGACAGGTACGATTCGCGCAATTTTAGCTCATTATCTGCCTTTTTCTGTTCGGTGATGTCATGAAAATTAATCAGTATGCCTTCAATATTTTGATCGTTTATCAGGTTTGTGGCTGTGAGCCTGATGGGTTTATAGCTGCCATCCCCACATTTTCCGTGGTACTCAACCGTTATGCTTAAATTATCGTGTTTCAGTATATTTTGGAATTGTTCTTTTATGGTAGCCACATCGTTAGGGTGTACTGTGGACCAAATTTCGTTGCCAACTATAGTGCCTGCATCCCAGCCAAACCACTTTTTGATATTGGGACTTACATATTTTATAATACCATTGCCCGAAATTATCCCAATAACATCCGAAATGTTGGCAATCATTGAGCTATGCCGCGCATGGCTTACTTTTAGCGAATCGGTTATATGGTTCCTTTCGATAAACAAACCTACCTGCTGGGCAAACAGGTTTACGAATTTGCTGTTTAAAAGCGTTCCGCCTTTTTGGAACAACAAAGTAAAATCGCCAATAACCTTTGTGCCTTTTGTTACTTTTATGATGAAAATTTCGCCCAGCCCAAATGTTTTTTCTATCAGGTAAACCACACTTTTGGGGATGGTTTCACCGGTCAATTCGCCCAAGCCTTCAAAACGGGTTATGGTTTGGCCTTTGGTTTTTTCGGCACGCACAGGGTCGTGTTTCCAATGTTTGTTTATAAGGTTATAGCCAAGAAACGAAACTGCCTCTTTGTAAATATCCTTTATGCCCGAAATGGCAACAGTTGTAAAGCCAAGCCCTTGCTGGTCGAAAACATTGAGCGCGACATACTTTGCGCCCGAAATATCGGCAAGTGCATCTAATATTTTGGTGTAGTCGTGTGTTTCGTTTTGGAATTGTATCAGTTCTTCCGATGCAAGGTTGAGTTTTTCGAGCAAACGCTTTTCGCTTTCCCTTTCAAACACTTCCTTATCAAAAGTATTTTTCAGGGCATCGTACTTTCGATGCAATTCTTCGAGTTCGAGCATGAGTTTTTCGTTAGTAGGTTCCGGTTTGTTCATCGTAAGTTATTTTTCAAATTGCATTTGTATTTTACTTTTCAGCAAGCCAATGTTTATTGGTTTTGATATATAGTCGTTGCACCCGGCATTCAGTGCCCTTTCCTTATCGGCAGCCAGCCCAAAAGCGGTTTGTGCAAGTATATATACCGAGCTGTTGAATTGGCGTATCATTTCTGTGGCTTCGTATCCATCCAGCCCGGGCATTTTTATATCCATAAGTATCAGGTCAATATCGGGGTTTGTCCGGCAGATTTCAACGGCATCGTCGCCATTCTTTGCCCTTAAAATCTGTTTGGCAAAAGATTTAACCGCCATGGTAATTAGGGTGGCGGAGGTTTCGTCGTCCTCGGCAATCAGTATTTTGATGCTCCTTATACTTTTTGATGGTGTATTTGAAGGCAAAGGTATTTGGGTTGTTGGCTTTTGTGCCTTTTTGGTGTTATAAGGCAAGGTGAAATAAAAGGTCGAACCTTTTCCTTCGGTGCTCTGCACCCAAATTTTCCCACTAAGCATTTCAATATATGCCCTTGTTATCGAAAGTCCCAAGCCTGCTCCCTCAAAAGCCCTTGTGTCGGAAATATCGGCCTGTACAAAACGGTCGAAGATGGCATGTTGCCGGTTTATAGGTATGCCAATACCTGTATCTTTTACATAAAACTCGAGTATTGGGATAGGTTTATCTTCTTTGTTTTTAACCACATAGCCAAATTCTATCGAGCCGTGGTCGCTGTATTTTATAGCATTTTTTACCAAGTTTGTAAGTATGGCATAAAGTTTTTCGCGGTCGGTGTAAATAAAGGCATCCTTGCTATCCAAGCCAGTATTATACGTAAGTGTCATCTTTTTGCCTTCGACCTCTGGTTTGAAAAAAGTGTAAACATATTCAATCTGCTCGTTGATATTGGTTTCCGACATGGCCAATTCCATTTGTCCGGCTTCGATTTTCGAAATATCAACAATATCGTTTATAATATTGAGCATCCTGTCGCCGCTTTTTTTAATGATTTGGATATACTCATCCTGCTGTTCGCCAGTAAGGCCGGGCATTTTGAGCAGTTCGGTAAAACCGAGTATGCCGTTCATCGGGGTGCGTATTTCGTGGCTCATGTTTGCCAGGAATGCCGATTTCAGTCGGTCGCTTTCTTCGGCTTTTTCTTTTGCAAGGTGAAGTTCCTTTTCGTCGCGCTTGCGGTTGGTTATATCGTGTATAAAAGCCACATACCTTCCGCCTTCCGCTTTCTGGAACTGTATGCTTACCTCAACATAAAACATGCTGCCATCCTTGCGGCGGTGCAGTGTTTCGAACCTGTCCTCGCCCAATTCCATTACTTTTTGCAAGCGTTCGGCAACATTTTGCACAACCTCATCGGCCACCAGATCAACAATTTCCATTTTTAAGATTTCCTCTTCCGAAAAACCGCTCATTAGGCAATAGGTTTCGTTCACCTCCAACATTTTCCCTCTTAGGTCGAAAAGCCAGAAACCGTCCATGGCAGTTTGCAAAATGGTGCGGTGGCGTTCTTCGTTTTCTTTCAGGTCTTCTTCTACCAATTTGCGGTCGGTTATATCGCGGCCAATGCCAACCAGCCCAATTACCTGGTTGTCCTTGTCGCGCAACGGCAATTTCGACGAAAGCAGCCAGCGTTTGTTGCCATTTTCGTCGAGTATATATTCTTCGCGGTTCAAAACCGGTTTGCCGCTTTTTATCACCGATTGGTCGTCGGCATAAAATTTTTCGGCAAGTTCGACCGGATAAAAGTCGAAATCGTTTTTGCCTAATACTTCCGCCTCGGTTTTAGCGCCCATATAACCCAGTTTGGCCTTGTTGACCAAGGTTTTGCGGCATTCAAGGTCTTTTGAATAGATGGAATCGGGGATGTTATCGATAAGTGTGCGGATCAGCAAGCGTTCGTTCAGGAGATTGGCAATTGCCATTTGGCCTTCTTTTTCTGTAGAAACCTGGTCGGTAATATCATGAACTATTACATGCCTTGCCTTGCGGCCATTATAGTTCACCGAGTAGGCAACGTTTTCGACATGCATGATTTCGCCGTTTTTCTTTATATGCCTCCAAGGACTGATAGTTGAAAACCCATTGTTCAAATTGTTGATATTTTCCAACAATTCGGGCACATCTTCCCTTGGACGGATATCCTTGATGGTCATGGCCATAAATTCCTCGGCTGTATAACCATATTTGTTAACCATGGCTTGGTTAACTTCCAGGAAAGCAAGGGTTTCCAGGTCATAGATAAGCATAGGCTGAGGGTTGTTCGAAAACAAGAACCTGTATTTTTCCTCGCTTTCGCGTATTGCTTTTTCGGCCTTGCTAACCTGCAAAATATCATTGTTATATGAGGATTGAAGGTTTTGAAACGCTGTTTTCAGTTCCTGCAATTCAGCAATGAGTTCGTCCTTGGTTTTATCGTGGTAGTTCATTTGGGAAGTTATCTGATGTTTTGACAATAATGGTGTTAATCTTTTTTTTCCTTTTCGGTTGTTACCAAACCGTTGGTGTATTTTTCGTAAAGCCTGAATAAATACTCCATCCTACTTGCTTCGTTAATAAAAGGCTGAGGACGGTAAATGGTATCAACGGCTTTGTCGAGTTGTGCATGTGCGTGTACCAAGTTTGAAGGCATAGCCAAAGGATCGTACAAATCGGAAAGCGAACTGTCTGGAAAGCCCAACCTTGTATCTAACACATGTTGTGCCGCTTTTTCGATTGCTTCAACAAGTTTAATATCGGGGTTTTCGGGCCAGGGAAAATTATTGTAAACTATTGTGCTTGAATACCTAAAATCACTTTTTAGCCTTCCGCAAACATATTTAGTCCAGGTGTGGTGCATGGTTGAAGTCAGCATCCCGAAATGGAACAAGGAGGCATTAGGCAATGTTGTGCAACTATCGTTTACGATAAACTCTTTTGGGAAAAACCCCAAAGGCAGGTATTTCCTGTTTTCTGATGAAGTGCGGGGAATGAGCAGGAAATCTGTTTTGGGCTGGCGTGGCTCAGCAAAAAGCAATGGTGTGTGTGCTGCAAGCCTGGTCTGTATTTTAGTGCTCGACTCCCTGTATGCTACAACCTTTTTTACACGTTCCATTACAAAGTTCAGAGGCCTGATGTTCTGTGGATGAGCTCCTTCCAAATATAAAACCCATCGTTTTTTGCCGTTCAAAAACTCGTCGCCCGACAAGATTGGTTTGAAGAATTGTAATGCTTCCGGTTCTTGTTTCACGAAATCATGTTTTTCCGAATCGGTAAACAGATAATTCCCACCATCAACAATTTTATTCCCATATAACATTTCGGGAACATCACATATTGGTTTTGTCCTGGCTGTCAAAGCAAAATCCTTTCCTTCGACCAAATAAGGGTTAATGTTTTTAGCTGTAATTTCTTGCGGCTCACCTTTAGAGTGATGGTATTCATAAATTGTCTTGTTCGGAATATCGAAGTTTGCAAAACCTATAATGATAACATGAACTGCCGCATTGCCCCTGGCCTCATTGCTCCAACTAAAAGTGCGGTGGGCGAAATGGATTTTTATTTTGTATTGTTTAAAAAGTATGTTCCATAAAACCCCAACCTGTTCGCCTTGTGAAATAGAATTGGTTGAAACAAATGCAACCCGGGTATGTGTATTTTGTATAATCTGTGCAGCCTTTAGATACCAGCCACTTACATAATCCAAAACGCCTGCACCTTTGATGCCTATAAATAAGGTAGCCAAATCATGCTTTTGCCAACTATCCTGAAGGCTCTTGCCTATGAATGGAGGATTGCCAAAAATATAATCATAGTTGCTTTTGCCAATAAATGCTGATTGGGTGTCGTGGGTTGGGTTAACATTTACAGTATTGGCATAAATATTTATGGTTTCATAGTGAGTTTTTTCCTCCCTGATGTTGAACACGTTGGTAACATCGGCAGTAATATTGTATTGCTTTTTGTTTTCCAGATTATTCCAATCTATTTGTAATGCATTACCAATTACAATATTTGCAGCTTTTTTTAAAGGGATGCGTATAAAATACTCCCCAAATTCCTGGCTTACGAGCATGTTCATTTGGTGATCCATTAGCCATAAGGCTACTTCGGCAATCCGTGCAGGGAATTCTTCGCATTCGATGCCAAAGAACTGGTCAACGTCCAAACGGAGAACATCCTGGATGTTTAAAAAGCCTTGCCCATTTTTAAATATAGCCCTTAAAACTTCTATTTCGAGCAATCGCAGTTCGCGGTAGGTGATTACCAAAAAGTTGCCACAGCCGCAGGCGGGGTCGAGGAATTTAAGTGCCGCTATTTTTTTATGGAAAGCTATAAGCTTGTTGCGGTTGGTGTTAATGGAACGGAACTCCAGCCAAAGCTTGTCCAAAAACAAAGGCTTAATGACCTTTAAAATATTGGGTTCGCTGGTGTAGTGTGCGCCAAAGTTGCGCCGCTCCACTGGATTCATAACGCTTTGAAACATAGAACCGAAAATAGCCGGCGATATATTGCCCCAATCAATATAACAACAGTCTAACAAAGCCTGCCGCATTTTGGTATCGAAGCTAGCCATGGAAAGTGGCTCGTCGAAAAGTTTCCCATTAATATACGGGAAACCAGCAAGTTGCTCATCGAGGTTTTTGAACCGCTTATCTTTGGGTGTGTTAAGTACCTGGAACAGCTCCTGGATTTTTGCCGCAAGGTCACTGCCATCTTCACTTGTGCGGTTTGTAATATAATTCTCGAATTGGTGCTTCTCGAAAATTGTAGTGTCCTCGGCAAACAAACAGAACAGCACTCGGACTAAATAAACTTCCAAGGGGTGGCCTTCATAACCAATTTCTTTCAGCCTATCGTGGAGTTTGCCCATCAGTTCGGCTGCTTTAATATTTGCAGGATCTTGCTCTTTATAGTTAACACTTTGATACCCTAACAGATAGGTAAAATGTTCAACATTTTTTACTAACTCGTGCAGCTTGAACTTTAAAGTTCCTCCTTCCTCCATATCGTAAAGGATGAAATCCTCAAAATCGCAAACCAGCACATATTTTGGCAGTTCGTGTTGTTTAAGCCCATGGGTATATTCAATAGCTTGATTGTATGCGCTTTCGAGGTTTTTCCCTCGGCTTTTCATCTCGATTAAAATAGTCCCTTTCCACAACAGGTCAATATACCCATCGGTTTCGCCAAGTTTTTTAACCTTATGCTCGAAAGTGGCCACACGCTTGCGGTTGATGCCGAAAACATTAAAAAAATCAATTAGAAACGGCTTAGCATCTGCTTCTTCGTTGCGCGTGCCAGCCCATTCTTTCGAGAAGAGCGTTGCACGGCCTTTTATTTCGTTCCAACTTAATACCATTTCTATCTTTGGTTCAACTGTTAATTTAGTGGATATTTTTTAGGCGGAAGCCAGCGGGCTGCCTAAAAATTTTATTTGCTTGCTAAAGTAAGGCTTTGGTAACCAACAACCTTTCTTCCAATATATTGCTGCGATAGAGGCGGATCTCAAATTAACATTTTCTTTCGTATTCCGACACTCTAAAAGCATTTTTATTTAATTTGTGGCTTAAACTCGTTGTTTGCTATCAAAAGAAAATTTGGCTTCAAAACCTAATGCAAGCCACACAGCGTCAGCCTCCAAAATGTTTTTTAACTATCCCCTTCAGTAAGCTTATGTTTAGTGGTTTCGAAATATAATCGGTACAGCCGGCTTCCATTGCTTTTTGTTCTTCGTTTATCATGGCATAAGCCGTTTGCGCAACAATTATCACTTTTTTATTGAATTTCCTTATTTCTGTTGTGGCCTGGTAGCCATCCAAACCAGGCATTTTTATATCCATCATCACCAAATCTATGTCGGGGTTTTGGCGGCAGGTTTCAACCGCATCCTTTCCATTGGTAACTTGAAACAGTTGGCTGCAATACCCTTTTAGTGCAATGTTTATCAACAATCCCGATGTAAAATCGTCTTCGGCAATCAGTATTTTGAGCTGTTTAGGTTTTGGTTCTATTAGTTGTGTTGGGATGGCATCCGTAACACTATTTTGCATTTTAATTACATTGTAAGGTATCGAAAAATAGAATGTTGACCCCTTGCCTTCCTCGCTTTCCACCCAAATTTCGCCACCCAACATTTCGATATAAGCTTTGGAAATTGACAAGCCCAAACCTGCACCCTGAAATGCCCTTGAGTCGCTGATATCAGCTTGCACAAAACGGTCGAATATTGCTTTTTGCCTGTCGGCAGGAATGCCTATGCCCGTATCTTTAATATAAAATTGAAGATGCAGTGGCAAAGGATCATGTGCCAAAAAGTTTGTTTTTGATGCCATGCTTTCAACCGTATAGCCGAATTCGATGGAACCTGAATCGGTGAATTTTATGGCATTTTTTACCATGTTGGTAAGCACGGCCAACAGTTTTTCGCGATCGGTGATTACGAATGCTTCGTTGGCCAAAAGTCCGTTTTTATAAGTAAATGAAAGGTTTTTGCTTTGGGCCTGTGGCTTGAAAAAGGTATAAATAAAAGCAGTTTGCTCGTTTATATCGGTTTCGGTGGTATTAACCACTATAAGCCCGGCCTCAATCTTCGAAATGTCAACTATATCGTTGATAATGTTAAGCATACGGTCGCTGCTTAATTTAATTATTTCGATATACTCCTGTTGTTCCAAACCGCTCAACGATGGGTTTTTAAGCAATTCGGCGAAGCCTAAAATGCCGTTCATAGGCGTTCGGATTTCGTGGCTCATATTGGCAAGGAAAGCTGATTTTAACCTATCCGATTCCTCGGCATGTTCCTTGGCCTGAACCAGTTGTACGGTTCGTTCAGCAACTTTCGATTCCAGGTTTTTGTTGGCTTCGGCAATATCAATGTTTCGCTTATCCAACTGTAAGTTGAGGAAAAAATCCTTGCGGGTGTAAAATTCGATGTTATAAGCGGCAAACATGCCTATAAGGTTGGCCGAAGCAAAAAAGAAATTGTTGCTGATAATCATATTGGTTTCGTGGCCTGAAAAAGCGAAAGCCCCAATGTCGAATACGATAAGCGTTAGCCATCCGGCAAGCGTGGCCATGAAAAACCTTAGTTTTATGAAAAAATACCCCGCCGAAAATATCAGCATCATGCCCGCATAATAGGAATAGTTATCGGGTGCAACAAAAGTCATTATTGATATGCCGGCGCCACCAACAATAAAGCTGACAAAAAGCAACTTTTGCCAATACCGGATAAAATACTTGCTAAACGAAAAAATAAACACAAAAGATAATAAAGGGATTACAATCCCATAGCGGATAATATTGAACAACTGTGCGTGTTCAGCTATTACCATCCAATCGAGATAACCAAAAACGCCGTAAAGTAGTATTACTGACATAAATGATACCCTAAACTGTATCAAGCTGTTGTGATAATATTTTTCTAAAAAATCGTTTTCAATTTCAGCAGGAAAAGCCAAAGTGAATTTGTTAAAGGTCATTTTGCGCGAGGGTTCTTGCTCGGAGCTTTTAAAGAATAGGTGTCTTTTCATATAAAATTTATTTTTGTTGTTGTTGTTTCGCTGTCGTGATGCGAGTCGTAGTAAGTCGGGGCGTGAGTCGCGGCAAGCCGGGGCGCGAGTCGCGGTAAGTCGGGGCGCGACTTAAAGTCGCACTCCGACTATCCTTACGCGAAGTATTTCTGCACAAGGCTCTTCAACAAATCCAGGCTTATTGGTTTCGATATGTAATCGTTGCAGCCGGCATCAATGGCTATCTTTTTTTCGTTTACGAGCGCGTAAGCAGTTTGTGCGATTATTACCACATCTTTGTTAAACTTCCTAATTTCTTTTGTGGCTTTATACCCATCCATATCTGTCATTTTCACATCCATCATTATCAGGTCTATATCTGGGTTTTGGCGGCAGGCTTCAACCGCTTCGGATCCAGAGGTTACTTCAATTATTTGTTTCCCATACTCTTTCAACGCTAAATTTATAAGCAATTTAGACGCAGAATCGTCTTCGGCAATAAGTATTTTGAGATTGGGTTTGTAGCTTTCGGGATCAACTACCGGAAGAATACTTGTAATTTCTGTTTTTTTG
>JFJP01008361.1_pt1 | contig 12075 bp, 10 predicted proteins | sample 431651 | NCBI WGS metagenome assembly JFJP01 (sample SAMN02602958, study PRJNA72255) | Microbial mat metagenome, whole genome shotgun sequencing project. | biome: fresh water; feature: sink hole; material: water; isolation source: purple microbial (photo- and chemosynthetic) mats found in... | reverse complement strand
GGTGAATTGAGCAGCAGATCGAGTGAACGGGAGATCACCCCTTCAGATGAGTTTTCAATCGGTACCACGCCAAACTCGGCGCTGCCTGCCGCCGTGGCCCGAAACACTTCGTCAATGCTGACGCACAGCACACGCGCGACACTGCCACCAAAAAACTGGACTGCCGCCTGCTCACTGAAGGTGCCCGCCGGCCCCAGGTAGGCCACGCGTTGGGGCGCTTCCAGCGAGCGGCAAGCCGACATGATTTCACGCCAGATGAGCGCAATGTTGTGCGGCTTGAGCGGTCCAGTGTTGTTGGCTTGCAGGTTGGCAATGACCTGGGTTTCCCGATCCGGGCGAAACACGGCGGAGCCGTCCACCCGCTTGATTTCACCGACCTCCAGCGCCAGCGACGCGCGCTTGTTCAGCAGCTGGATCAATTCCAGATCCAGGGCGTCGATCTGGGTGCGCAGTTCAGGAAGGGATTTGGCCATGGGGATGACGTTGAAGGTGGTTCTACGGAAATCAGGCGTGTTGAGCTTCAAAGTCGCGCAGGTAGCTCACCAAGGCCTGCACCCCTTCCAGGGGCAGGGCGTTGTAGATGCTGGCGCGCATGCCACCCACGGACTTGTGGCCTTTGAGTTGCAGCAAATGGCGGCTGCGCGCGCCGGCCAAAAACGCCTCGTTCAGGCTGTCGTCCCGCAGGAAAAATGGAACATTCATGCGTGAACGGCAGTGCTTTTCAACCGGGTTGAAGTACAGCGCAGAGTCGTCGATGGCCTGGTACAGAAGTTCGGCCTTGGCCTTGTTTTGTGCTTCGATGCCGGCGATGCCGCCTTGGCGTTTGAGCCACTTGAAGACCAGGCCCGCGATATAAATCGAATAGGTGGGCGGTGTGTTGAACATAGACTGGTTGTCGGCCACGGTCTTAAAGTTGAACGCACTGGGGCAAATGGGCAAAGCCCGGTCCAGCAAATCGTCACGCACCACCACCAGGGTCAAACCGGCCGGGCCCAGATTTTTTTGGGCGCCGCCAAAGGCCAGGCCCACGCGCGTCCAGTCCACCGGGCGTGACGCCACATGCGACGAAAAGTCAATCACCAGCGGTGCGTCGCAGCCCAGCGCCTGTAGGTCAGGCAGGGTGTGGTACTCGACACCATGAATGGTCTCGTTGCTGCAGATGTGCACATAAGCCGGTTTGGCGCTGAGCAGCCAGTCTTTGGGTTCGACCAACGTGGTGAAGCCTGTGTTTTGGGCAGTGGCTGCCACATGCGCGGTGCAATAACGCTGCGCTTCCTGTGCCGACTTTTGGCTCCAACTGCCGGTCACGACAAAATCGGCTGTCTCCCCACGGGACAGGTTCAGCGGCACGATGGCGTTTTCAGCCAAACCGCCGCCCTGCATGAACAGCAACTTGAAATGGTCGGGCACCGCCAGCAAATCGCGCAGGTCAGCCTCGGCCTCCTGGGCAATCTGGCCAAACTCCTTGCCGCGATGGCTCATTTCCATGACGCCCATGCCGCTGCCGTGCCAGTCGAGCATCTCGGCCGCAGCTTCTTGCAGCACCTCTTCGGGCATGGCGGCCGGGCCGGCGGAAAAGTTATAAGGTCGATTCATCAGGCTTCTTCAAGCGTGTAAGGAAAATAAGGCGCTAGCCCTTGATGGATAAGGGTAGATAGCTATCTTAAGAAGAGCGATTAGACATCTTGCGATGGCGTCTCATCGGTGGCGGTATCGTCACCGGCGTCGTCGCTCAAAGACACAATCGCGTCGTTTTCCACAATGCGCTGTAAGCCACTGAGTTGAGAGCCTTCGTCCAGACCAATCAGGGTGACGCCCTGGGTGGCGCGGCCCAGTTCGCGGATTTCGCTCACACGGGTACGCACCAGCACGCCTTTGTCAGTGATCAGCATGATTTCGTCGTCGGCGCGCACCAGGGTGGCAGCAACCACTTTCCCGTTGCGCTCGGACTGCTGGATCGCAATCATGCCCTTGGTGCCACGGCCGTGGCGGGTGTATTCGGTGATGCTGGTACGTTTGCCGTAGCCATTCTGGGTGGCTGTCAAAACGCTTTGCGATTCGTCCTCTGCTACCAGCATGGCGATCACGCCTTGACCTTCGTCGAGCATCATGCCGCGCACGCCGCGTGCCTGGCGGCCCATGGGGCGCACATCGTTTTCGTCAAAACGCACGGCCTTGCCACCGTCGCTGAACAACATCACATCGTGTTGACCGTCGGTGAGCGCGGCCCCGATCAGGAAGTCGCCATCGTCCAGATCCACCGCGATGATGCCGGCCTTGCGCGGGTTGCTGAATTCATCCAGTGCGGTCTTTTTCACCGTGCCCATGCGGGTGCTCATGAACACATACTGGTCGGCCGGGAAGGTGCGTTTTTCACCGGTGAGCGCCAGTACCACGGTGACTTTTTCACCCTCTTGCAGCGGGAACATGTTGACGATGGGTCGGCCGCGCGAGCCACGCGAACCTTGGGGCACTTCCCAGACCTTGAGCCAGTACATGCGGCCCCGGTTGCTGAAGCACAGCAGATAGTCGTGGGTGTTGGCAATAAAGAGCTGATCCACCCAATCGTCTTCTTTGGTGGCAGTGGCCTGCTTGCCACGCCCGCCTCGTTTTTGCGAGCGGTATTCGCTCAAAGGTTGGCTCTTGATGTAGCCGCTGTGGCTCAGTGTGACCACCATGTCGGTCGGCGTGATCAGGTCTTCGGTCGACAGGTCAAACGACGAGTGTTCGACCAGGCTGCGTCGCGCGCCGATTTTGGTCAGACCAAACTCGGTTTTGATAGCGCCCAACTCGTCACTGATGATGATGGAGACGCGCTCAGGGCGGGCCAGAATGTCCAGCAAGTCGTCAATGATGGCCATGACCTCTTTGTATTCAGCCACGATCTTGTCCTGCTCCAGACCCGTCAGGCGTTGCAGGCGCATTTGCAAGATTTCTTGCGCCTGGGTGTCAGACAAGCGATAGAGGCCGTCTGAACCCATGCCGTATTGCATTTCCAGGCCGTCCGGACGGTAGTCGTCGGCATTGACCAAGCCGCCATCGGCGCGCGTGCGGGTGAGCATCTCGCGCACCAGTTTGCTGTCCCACGGGCGGGTCATCAATTCCAGCTTGGCCACGGGGGGCGTGGGTGACTCGCGGATGATGCGAATGAAATCGTCGATGTGGGCCAGGGCCACGGCCAGGCCTTCAAGAACATGGCCACGTTCACGTGCCTTGCGCAGCTCAAACACCGTGCGCCGCGTCACCACCTCGCGGCGGTGGGTCAAAAAGACTTCAATCAGGTCTTTCAGATTGCATAACTTGGGTTGGCCGTTGATCAGCGCCACCATGTTCATGCCAAAGGTGTCCTGCAGCTGGGTTTGCTTGTAGAGGTTGTTCAGGACCACCTCGGGCACTTCACCGCGCTTGAGTTCAATCACCAGGCGCATGCCGGATTTGTCGGACTCGTCCTGGATGTGGCTGATGCCCTCGATTTTTTTCTCGTGCACCAGTTCGGCCATGCGCTCTTGAAGCGTTTTCTTGTTGACCTGGTAGGGCAACTCGTCCACGATGATGGACTGGCGCTGGCCTTTATCGATGTCTTCAAAATGGCATTTGGCGCGCATCACCACGCGGCCACGTCCTGTGCGGTACCCGTCCTTGACGCCGTTGATACCGTAAATGATGCCGGCGGTGGGGAAGTCGGGTGCTGGAATGATTTCCATCAGATCGTCGATGCTGGCCTCGGGGTTCTTCAGCAAATGTAGACAGGCATCCACCACTTCGTTCAAGTTGTGCGGCGGGATGTTGGTCGCCATACCCACGGCAATACCGCCCGATCCATTGACCAGCAAGTTGGGCAGTCGCGTGGGTAGCACCAGAGGCTCTTTTTCCGAGCCATCGTAGTTGGGCCCGAAGTCAACGGTTTCCTTGTCGAGGTCCGCCAGCAACTCGTGGGCGATCTTGGCCAGGCGGATTTCGGTGTACCGCATGGCGGCGGCGTTGTCGCCATCGACCGAGCCGAAGTTACCCTGACCATCCACCAGCATGTGGCGCATGGAGAAGTCTTGCGCCATACGAACAATAGTGTCGTAAACCGACTGGTCGCCGTGCGGATGGTATTTACCGATCACGTCGCCGACGATACGTGCTGATTTTTTGTAGGCCTTGTTCCAGTCGTTGTTCAACTCGTGCATGGCAAACAAGACGCGCCGGTGCACTGGTTTCAAGCCATCACGCGCGTCGGGCAGTGCTCGCCCCACAATCACGCTCATGGCGTAGTCCAGGTAGCTGCGACGCATTTCGTCCGCAAGGCTGGTGGGTAGAGTTTCTTTGGCGAATTGGGTCATGGGAAGGCTTGAGGCGAAGCAAGATCGATTTAACCGAACATTTTAAGCTGTGAGGTTGTGGCTCGTCTGCAACGGCTTGGCCAAATAGTTTAGATAGGGCTGGGTTACGGCCGTTCAGTTGACACTACGTCATTTTTGTTGAAACTGTCTGTGGCACAATCAAAAGCAACGTTCAACGTGATAGGCATTTTGGGCGTCTGTTTTTATCTCGCCGCGCTGAAGCGGCCTTTTTCCTCTAGGAGAAGAACCATGAAAAAATTGACCCAACTGGCGATGGTGATGACCACTGTAGTTTTTGCAAGCGCTGCGGGCGCTCAGACCATTGACAACTGGCGTGCTACAGACGGCACAGTCTGGAAGAACGGCACCAACGAACTCTGCTGGCGTGATTCCAACTGGACACCTGCAACAGCCGCTGTCGGTTGTGATGGTGCCATTGTGGCTCCTAAAGCTGCTGCTCCTCCTGTCGTGGCTGCCAAGGTGACTTACGCTGCTGACGCGTTCTTTGACTTTGACAAATCCGTGCTCAAGCCCGAAGGCAAAGCCAAGCTCGACGATCTGGTCAGCAAAGTCAAGGGCATCAACCTCGAAGTCATTATTGCTGTCGGTCACGCTGACGCGACGGGTACAGATGACTACAACCAGAAGCTGTCTGTGAAGCGTTCTGAAGCTGTGAAGGCTTATTTGGTGTCCAAAGGCATTGAAAAGAACCGCGTTTACACCGAAGGCAAGGGCGAGAAGCAGCCAGTGGCTGACAACAAGACCTCCGCTGGCCGTACCAAAAACCGTCGCGTTGAAGTCGAAGTGGTTGGCACACGCGGCAAGTAAGCCCGTGCTTGGGGCTCAAGCCCTTTGACCCAAGAAAAAACCCGCTTCGGCGGGTTTTTTCTTGGGCGTTCGTTTTAACGTGATTTGTTGATTAGGGTTTACCCTAAAATACCTGAGAGCCAAAGCTACCGGGTTTCGTCACTATGATGAACGAATGCACAGCTTTCCACGAGCTGCCTCATCAACCCCTGTTTAACTGAAGGTGTGCCATGCAAATTGATGATGAAGTATCCCAGCGCTTGTGTGCTTCGCTTGAGACGCTGAACGCCCGCATTGCGCGGCTGGCCATTGGGCTTGGCATGAACCTGGAGGACCAGGGTGTGGTGACGCGCTTGCTAGACGGCCCGCCGGCACCCCGGGTGGTGACCGAGCGCAGAGCCAACCGCGAGGGTGCTCGGCCAGCTCATCCTGCCATGTCGGGCGAGCGCCGTGTGTCTCACCTGCACGAGGAATTGCGTGGTTTGCTGGTGCTGCGGTACCGGATGGAGACCACCAGTCTGAACGACAACGGCTTGACCCTAACCCGACAAATCCTGGACCAGGCTGAAGAGCATCTGGTGCAAAAAGGCTTCAAGCCGATCGCTCATGGTTTGGATCTGGATCCTTGAGCCTCGCAAATTTGTTTTTACTTTGGACACAACGCACGTTATATGAACTTGACTCTGGACACTGAACTGGTTGAAAACTATCTTTTTAACGAAATCTCCCTCGGCCAAAGCTCTCGACTCCTGCGCACACTGACGCTGGAGGACATCAAGGCCTTTGCTGCCGTGTCGGGCGATACCAATCCCGCGCACTTAGACCCCGAATACGCCAACGACACGCTGTTTCATGGCGTCATTGCGCACGGCATGTGGAGTGGGGCCCTGATTTCTGCTTTGTTGGGAACGCAGTTTCCTGGGCCGGGCACCATTTACCAGGATCAGGCACTGCATTTCGTCAAGCCGGTGCGTGTAGGCGACACCTTGACCGTGACGGTGACGGTGATCTCCAAAAACCCGGAAAACCACAGTGTTGAGCTCGACTGTCAGGTGATCAATCAGAACGGCATCAGTATTCTGAGTGGCAAAGCCAAGGTGTTGGCCCCAACGGTCAAAATTCGGCTGCCGCGTGTGATCGCACCCAAAATTCAGCTGTTCGATCCACAAGCCCGGTTCAATCAGTTGTTGTCCTTGGGGCACCAATTGGCGGCGGTACGCTGTGCGGTGGTTCACCCCTGTGACGACGGTTCGCTCAGTGGGGCCATGGACGCCGCGCGTTACGGTTTGATCGTGCCGGTGCTGATCGGCCCAGAGGCGCGCATTCGGCATGTGGCCGAGCAAGCCGGCATTGATTTGAACGGTGCCGAGATCATATCGGTAGCGCACAGCCATGCGGCTGCCGAAAAGGCGGCTGAGCTGGCGGCCAGTGGCGATGTCGAGATGCTCATGAAAGGCAGCTTGCACACCGATGAACTGATCGCTGCGGTGCTCGCCATTCGCAGCTTGCGCACGGGTCGCCGTATGTCGCACGTGTTTCGCTTTGATGTGCCGCTGTATCACAAGCCCTTGCTTATCACCGATGCAGCGCTGAACATTCGCCCCACGCTGCAGGAAAAGATCGACATCATCCAAAACGCTATCGACTTTGCCCGCATCATGGGGGTGGAGGTGCCCAAGGTGGCTATTTTGTCGGCCGTTGAAACCGTCAACCCCAACATTCCGTCAACCCTGGACGCCGCGGCCTTGTGCAAGATGGCTGATCGGGGGCAAATCACCGGTGGTGTGCTCGATGGGCCGCTGGCTTTTGACAATGCCATTTCCATGCATGCAGCCAAAATCAAACACATTGAATCCGTCGTGGCAGGCCATGCCGACATCATGGCGGTGCCGGATCTTGAAAGCGGCAACATGCTGGCAAAGCAGCTGGAGTATCTGGCGGGTGCCAGTGGTTCGGGCATTGTCTTGGGTGCACGGGTGCCGATTGCCCTGACGAGTCGCGCTGAAGGCCCGTCCAACCGGGTTGCATCGGCGCTTTTGGGGCTGATGGTGGCCCATAACGCTCGTCGCGACCAACCCCGTCCCATCTGGTAAGGATCTCCAAAATGGCTATTTTGTCTGTCAACGCGGGCTCGTCCTCGCTCAAATTTTCACTCTATCCGCTGATCAGTGGCGATGTGCAACCGCAGGTGCTGTCGGGCAACATTGAAGGGCTGGAGCCCGGTGGCGCCCCAGAAATGCGCTGGAGCTTTGCCGGCCAGGACCACACCCGTGCCTTGGTGCTGGGGTCCGATCATGTGTTTGCCCAGGCGCTGTTGAGCCTGCGTGATTTGCTGGCACAGCTGCCCGGTGTGCCAGTGATCGACGCGGTCGCCCACAGGGTCGTGCATGGTGGCCAGCATTACCGCTCCAGCGTTTTGGTGACCGATGCGGTGCTTGAACAATTGACACAGCTGTGCTCATTGGCGCCGCTGCACCAACCGCACAATCTGGACGGTATTCGGGCGTTTCGTGAGGCATTTCCCAATCTGCCGCAAGTGGCCTGTTTTGACACCGCATTCCATGCCACGCTACCCGAGGTGGATTACCGCTTTGCCTTGCCGCAGGCGCTGTATCAGCAGGGTTTGCGCCGCTATGGCTTTCATGGCTTGTCTTACCAGTACGTGATGGGAACTCTGTTGCAGAACACAGTGCGCGCTCAGGGCCGGGTACTGATGGCGCATCTAGGCAACGGTGCCAGCCTGTGCGCTGCCCGCAATGGTCAGAGTTGTTCGACCACCATGGGGTTCTCGGCGCTGGACGGTCTGATGATGGGAACGCGTACTGGTTCGCTCGATTCAGGTGTGATGCTCTTCCTGTTGGAGCAAGGCTGGGATCACGCCCGTCTGCAAAAGTTGCTTTACAAGCAAAGCGGCTTGCTCGGCATGTCAGGGGTGTCGGCGGACATGCGCCGTTTGCGTTCTGACGGCAGTGCAGAGGCCAAGCTGGCCATCGATGCGTTTACATACCGTGTGGTGCGTGAATGCGGTGCCTTGACGGCCTGCATGCAGGGTCTGGATGTGCTGGCCTTCAGTGGCGGCATTGGAGAGCATGATGTGACGCTGCGCGCCGAGGTTGGCCAGAAGCTGGCCTGGATGGGTGTTGACATCGACCCGCAATTGAACGCTCAGGCCACCGGTGATGCTGTCATGGCAATTCACAGTGCCGCCAGCAAGGTTGAAGTCTGGGTTGTGCCCACCGACGAAGGTGTGGTCGCGGCACGCGAAGCCGCACGTCTGATTTGCGCCTGAAGCCTGAAAGCTGCGTGGCGCTGAGCTGGCTTGCGCCTTTGCGATACTCAGGCCATGCAACTGCAAGATATTCTTTATTCCCAAGGTTTTGGTACCCGCCGGGTCTGCGCTGGCCTGATTCAGCAGGGGCTGGTTGAGGTTTATGAACCCAATTTGGCGCTAGCCCCTGTCAAATATACGCAAGCTGCTACTGAATTCGAAGCTGATGGTTTGCGGTTCAGGGTGCAGGGTGTGGACTGGCCGTATGCTGACAAGGCCTACATCCTGTTGCACAAACCAACGGGCACCGAGTGTTCGCAAAAGCCGTCGACCTACCCCAGTATCTACACGCTGTTACCGGCGCCCTTGCGTCAGCGGCCGCAAAAGGGTGCCGTTCAGGGGGTTCAGGCGGTGGGCCGGCTTGACCAGGACACTACGGGACTGTTGTTGTTGACCGATGATGGCAAGTTCATCCACCGCATGAGTTCCCCACGGCACCATTTGCCCAAGGTCTATGAGGTCACCGTCAAACACCCGCTGGACGAGCGCCAGGTCAGCCGCTTGCTTGATGGCGTGGTGCTGGACGATGACCCCTGACCGAGGGCAAGTACCACCAGGTCAAGCGCATGCTCGCCGCCGTGAGTAACCGGGTTGAGGCCTTGCACCGCTCGCAAATCGGTGGGCTTGCCTTGTCGGCTGATTTGGCACCCGGTCAATGGCGCTGGCTGTCGGCTGCTGACCTGGCGCTCATCCACAGCCCTGGTGCTTGACAACCCCGCAGTCTGCTCAGGTATGCTCGACCAATGAATTTGTTGTTTGATTCTTTCTGGCGCGCATTGGTCTACTCGTTTCGACCGCGGGTGATTTTGCTGTCGCTGGCGCCTTTGCTGTTGATGGCTGTGATGTCGCTGGGCTTGGGTTACTTGTACTGGGACATGTTGCTGGAGTGGGTTCGCGGCACCCTGGAAGCATCCACATTGCTGACGACCGTCTCGGGTTGGATGCAAACCCTGGGCCTGGGGGGCTTCAAAGCCTTTTTGGCGCCCATGATCGTCATCTTTGCGCTCACACCCGTGATCGTGGTGGTGTCGTTGTTGCTGGTCGCCTTGATGATGACCCCCGCCTTGACCAAGCTGGTGGCTGACCGGCGTTTTCCGGGGCTGGAGAAGCGTGGCAGCAACTCCATGCTGGTGGGCTTAAGTTGGTCCCTGTTTTCGACATTACTGGCGCTGCTGGCCCTGGTGGTATCGGTCCCGCTGTGGTTGATCCCCCCGCTGATTCTGGTGTTGCCGCCACTCATTTGGGGTTGGCTGACGTACCGGGTCATGGCTTTTGATGCCCTGGCGGTCCATGCCAGCGGCGAAGAACGGCGCGAAATTTTTCGCCGACACCGCATGACCTTGCTTGGTATTGGGGTGGTTTGTGGTTATTTGGGTGCGGCACCCAGTGTCATCTGGGCGTCCGGCGTGCTTTTTGCTGCAGCTTTTGTGGTGCTGGTGCCCATTGGCGTGTGGCTTTACACCCTGTTGTTTGCCTTGTCGTCCTTGTGGTTTTCACACTACTGTCTGGCTGCCTTGCAGGAGCTTCGTGCCGAGCGTGCCGCGCCAAGCACAGCAACTCGGCGAGCCGATGACAAACCCCTGATCGAAAAGCCAACAACACCCCTGCCGCATGAATCTCTCCCCCGCCTTGACACTGAACCCTGACGCAGCCCCCCGCTTCGGCCTGATCATCATTGGTGACGAAATCCTGTCGGGCAAACGTGTTGACAAGCACCTGCCCAAAACCATTGAACTGCTCAAGGCGCGTGGCCTGGCGCTTGATTACGCCGACTATGTCGGTGATGCACCGGATCGAATCACTGCGGCTTTGAAACGCGCCTTTGAGTCCGGTGACGTGGTGTTTTCCACCGGTGGTATCGGCGCCACCCCGGATGACCACACCCGTCAATGCGCGGCGCGGGCACTGGGTGTGCCATTGATGCTGCATCCCCAGGCTCAAGCCTTGATTGAACAACGCATGCAAGACCTCGCAAAAGAGCAAGGCAAGGTTTATGACCCGACAGCGGCGGACAACCTGCATCGGCTCAACATGGGTGTCTTTCCACAAGGGGCTGACATCATTCCCAACCCGTACAACAAAATTCCGGGTTTCAGTGTCGGGCGGGTGCATTTTGTACCTGGGTTTCCGGTCATGGCATGGCCCATGATGGAATGGGTGCTGGACACCCTGTACCCAACGCTATTTCGGAGCCAGTCCTGGCTGGAGCAATCGGTGATTGTTTTTGGTGCCATGGAGGCCACCTTGACGCCGCTGATGGAGCAACTAGAGCGCGACCACTCGGGTATCAAGGTGTTTAGCTTACCCAGTGTTGACCATCCCGAGTTTGGGCGTCACATCGAACTGGGCGTCAAAGGAGCCCCCGATTTGGTGGCCGCTGCCTATGCCGCTTTGCTGGCAGGCTTGGCATCCTTTTCACTTAAATTAGGCCCCGAATTGGTGCGTTCGTGATGTCTTTAATTTGGTGCAGCAAGAATGCATTGATTTGGTGCATTGTGTGACGTTCTCGCATCGTATGTGGGTTCACCTGCGATCATGGGAGCGTGATGGAAGGCTTGCAACGGCCTAAACTCGGTGCAAAATAGAGGGCTTGATCGGGTCGGTCTGCTAACCAGAAGATTGGCATAAAACCTGCATTCAACCGTGGTAAATCCTTTTTCAACAGCAACCCAACCAGGAGTATTTGATGGCCAAAACCGTCGCAGACGTCATGAAGATGGTGAAAGACAACGAAGTCAAGTTTGTTGACTTTCGTTTCACCGATACCCGTGGCAAAGAACAACACGTGACCGTGCCTGTTTCGCATTTTGACGAAGACAAGTTTTCATCGGGTCATGCCTTTGACGGTTCCTCGGTGGCTGGCTGGAAGGGCATCGAGGCCTCGGACATGCAACTCATGCCTGACCCCAATACTGCCAACATCGATCCGTTTTTTGAAGAAACCACGCTCTTCATGAGCTGCGACGTGATCGAGCCCACAGACGGCAAGGGTTACGAGCGCGATCCCCGTTCGGTGGCACACCGCGCAGAAGCCTACCTGAAGGCCTCCGGCATGGGCGATACCGCCTACTTCGGCCCTGAGCCAGAGTTCTTCTTGTTTGACGACGTCCGCTGGAACACCGATATGTCGGGCTGCTTACGAAGCGCCCTGGAATTCCGGCAAGAAGATGGAAGGCGGCAACCGCGGTCACCGCCCCACCACCAAAGGTGGCTACTTTCCGGTGCCTCCCATCGACAGCACCCAAGATATGCGTGCCGAAATGTCCCTGATTCTTGAATCTTTGGGCATCCCGGTTGAAGTGTTCCACCACGAAGTGGCTGCCCCTGGTCAATGCGAATTGGGCACCAAGTTCAGCACTCTGGTTGAGCGCGCTGACTGGACCCAAGTGCTGAAATATGTGGTGCAGAACGTGGCCAATGCCTATGGTAAAACAGCCACCTTCATGCCCAAGCCCATTGTTGGTGACAACGGCAGCGGCTGCCACGTGCACCAGTCGATCTGGAAAGACGGCAAGAACCTGTTTGCCGGTGACGGCTATGCCGGTTTGAGCGACTTTGCGCTGTACTACATTGGCGGCATCATCAAGCACGCCCGTGCGCTGAACGCCATCA
>JFJP01030249.1_pt1 | contig 12076 bp, 12 predicted proteins | sample 431651 | NCBI WGS metagenome assembly JFJP01 (sample SAMN02602958, study PRJNA72255) | Microbial mat metagenome, whole genome shotgun sequencing project. | biome: fresh water; feature: sink hole; material: water; isolation source: purple microbial (photo- and chemosynthetic) mats found in... | reverse complement strand
GGCGCGTGGAACGTCTACTTCAACGATGGCGGCATGGGCGCCAACAATAAGGCGAACGACTTCCATGTGCGTCTCGTGCGCGGCGGACAGTGATTTGGGTTTGGGAAATCCCCCCTAACCCCCCTTTTTTCAAAGGGGGGGACGGAGAATGGCCTTTTTCAAAGGGGGGATTGAGAATGCCAAGGGGGTGATTTTCTCCCCCCTTTAACAAAGGGGGGCCGGGGGGGATTTCTCGGAGGCTCAGAATGCTACCTTACTCCATTGAAAACAAACCGCTGGCTCGTGAGTTACGCAAGAACATGACGGACGCCGAGCAGGTTTTATGGCAACGATTACGGCGTAAGCAAATTTTAGGTGTGCCTTTTTATCGGCAAAAGCCGTTAGCTCGCTATATCGTTGATTTTTATTGCCCCGCCGCTCAATTGGTGATTGAACTGGATGGTTCACAGCACCACACCCCGGACGCGCAATGCGATGACGCCATACGCACCCAAACCTTGGAAGCGATGGCATTGCGGGTGCTGCGCGTTGATAACCGGCAGGTGTTGCAGGAATTGGAGACAGCAATTGAGGTGATCTTTGCCGAAGTTGAGGCGCGGCTGGTGCAGTCTGGAAATCCCCCCCAGCCCCCCTTTTTCAAAGGGGGGAGTTTCGTAGCTTCGTAAGTTGAGTTGCCGTCCTTTTGGCAACCCAACCTTTCGCTTATTTCCCGGATAACTCCTCAATCGCTTCCCGGCTCAACCCGGTTTTCTCGGCAATCACCTCCACGCTGAGAATGTCGATCAAACTCCGCGCAATCGCCACTTGCAGGACCACACATGCAAACCCTGGAGCAACAAATCAGCCAACAGGCTCACGGCTTACCCGAAGTTGCACAACGCGAAGTGTTGCACTTCATCGAATTCATCCAGAGTCGCTACTCTGCTAAACCCGCTACACAGCCCACCCGAAAGCCTAAAATGAGCTGGAGCGAGACCCCGCTCTACGGCTTATGGGAAGACCGCGAAGAGATGACCAATCCGACAGACTATGTCCGCCGTTTGCGGAGGCCACGCTTTTGATTCTGGTGGATACCGATGTCTTGATTTGGGTCACGCGAAAAGACGCGCAAGCCAGTACATTCCTGGACAGTCTCAATGATAATCTCGCCATTTCCGATGTGACTTACATGGAATTGATTCAAGGCGCAAAAAACCAGCGTGAAGCTCAAGCCATCGACAAGACCCTCAAGAACATGGAAGTACGGCGCTTACCTATCACAACCGGCATTTCAGAACATGCCGCTTCGCTTGTGCGTCGTTATTTCCATAGCCACTCCATGCAGCTTGCCGATGCATTGATTGCAGCAACGGCCTTGGAACATGGGCTGGCATTAGCGACGGGTAATGTCAAACATTTTGAGGTGGTTGAGGGACTACAGCTACGCTTATTTGTCCATCAACCTGGAATACACCCGGCGTGACTGAACAATTCGAGATTTTGCACTTTGAACCCACATCACCGTCAACCGAGCTTCTTAGCTTCGTAGATTGGGTTGCCGTCCTTTTGGCAACCCAACAAAATCCCCTTGGCTCCCCTTTTGCGAAGGGGAAAAAGGACATAAACGAACCGCCTACGAATAATCGGGGGCGGTTTTTTTGTGGGGTAGCGGATCAGTCATGTGCCTTGTATTTGGAAATTAAGCGACTTAGAATTGTACAATAAACAGCACAGGTTAGCCCTTATGCAGGTCATCAATTTTTCCGAAGCGCGCAAGAACCTCAAAACCGTCATCGATCAGGTCATCGATGATGCCGACTACACGATCATTGCCCGGCGTGACGCCCCGGATGCCGTGATGATGTCGCTCGATACCTTTAACAGCTTGATGGAGACCGTTCATTTGCTCAAGACGCCCGCCAATGCCGCGCATCTGGCGCGTTCCATCGAGCAATACCGCAATGGCAAGCTGACTCAACAGAGCCTGGTTGATGCTCAGTCGCATTAGTTGGACACTGGCAGCGTGGGAAGATTAGCAGTATTGGCAGGGGCAGGATCGAAAAACGCTCAAGCGACTCAACCGGTTAATAGAAGATTGCTTGCGCGAACCTTTTGCCGGTATCGGCAAACCCGAATCGCTTAAGGAAAATCTCTCAGGTTTCTGGTCACGTCGCATCGACGATGCCCACCGCTTGATCTATCGAGGAGATGGCGAAGACTTGATCATCATCGCCTGTCGTTATCACTACGACTAGCTTCGTAGGTTGGATTGCCGTCCTTTTGGCAACCCAACAAAATCCCCCTAACCCCCTTTTGCAAAGGGGGGAACGGAGAATTCCATGAAACTGCCCAATATCGAACGCGCCTTCATCCGACCGGAGAAAATCACTCAATACCTGTTGTCGGAAGCTCATCCGGTTGGGCGGCACAAGGCGAAGTTTTTTCTTGGTTTCGGGTTCTCCTTATCCTCTTGGCGACAACTGGAAACCGCATTGCTGCAACAGGTCGCCCGCTACGAAGTCGCCCAGGTGGAGACCACGCTGTTTGGCGTTTCCTACGCGATTGACGGATCCCTCCTGACCCCGGACGGACGGACTCCTCAAGTCCGAACAGTGTGGTTCATAGAAACCGGACAAAACGCACCCTACTTCGTTACCGCACATCCCCTAAAGAGGCTGATATGATCGACGAACTTGATTGCATTATTTTGACCACTGACCTGCCCGAGTACGGACTGACCGCTGGCGATATTGGAACCGTGGTCATGGCTCACCAGAACGGTCGGGGCTTTGAGGTTGAATTTGTGGCCCTCGACGGAGAAACCTTGGCCGTTGCCACTTTACATGCCTCGCAGGTAAGGCAGGTTATCCACCGCGAAATTGCTCATGTCCGCTTGCTTGAAGCCGCTTGATCAGCAGGTAAGCGTTCACCTCCCCCTTTGAAAAAGGGGGGCCGGGGGGATTTCGAACCGGCAACTAAGCTTCATAGGTTGAGTTGCCGTCTTTTTGGCAACCCAACATTTAGCCAAGCCTAACGGGTCGGGGCGAAACGCAGCGGGTCTATCAGCAGGGGCACATAGTCGGGAAACCAGGTTCCGCCCTCCGCAAAGGGTCGGTCGGGATCAATCAGCGTTTCAGCGATCCCCACCCCATAGGTCATCAGCGCCGGATTCGTCCAATCAACCGGCCGGTCAGTCATCACCTCGCCGACCTGATAGGGCCGTCCATCCTGATGCGCGAACCCGTCGCCCCCTTCCCGGAAGTAGCGGAAGGTCACCGGCGTTTCCGGGAAGACTTCTTTGCCTTTGACATAGCGTTGCGTGGCGACCACCTGCCGATAGCGTCGCGCTACTTCCAGGGCATCGTTTCTGGGTGGATAAAGCAACTCACCGCGAATCGCGCCCGCAGCCGTCAGATAGTCGCCCCGGTGAGTGAACTCCCGCAGCAGGGTCTGCCGCAATGCCGGACTCTGCTGGAAACCCGACGCGCTGGCAGTATCCAGCGGCGGCCAGGCGGCTGAATAACCGTTAGCCAGTTGAATGACCCGACTCAGGAACCGTTCAATCGCGGCGGGCATATCCCCATACAGGCTGACGCCGACGACATTATCCAGAAAATGGCGGAATTCGCCCTTTTCCAGCCCCCGGTTCAATGGGTCGCCCGACTGCGATACACCCGGCGTAGCATCCGGCTGAGCACCCACCTGGGCGAGATAGCGTAGTAAAGGAATATTCCAGTTGCAAATTACCCAGACGCGGCTCAGCGCCCGCTTGGGGAAAGTTGTTCCCCAGCCCCAACTGATAAACGCCATTGGTATGGCAGAACAGACAGGCGTTCTGGGTTCCCCGCGACGTTTCAATATGGCACTGGGCCGGGATATGGGCGTAGGGATTGGAAAAAGTGATCGGACTACGGAAATCGCCCAGGGGGTAACTGACGGCAGGCGCGGTCATGGTGGCTGACTGAACCGGGGACTGACCCTGACTGTCGCTGCAACCCGCGCTGATGGCACCCATGAGTAATACGGTCACGACCGGGTTCAAAAAAGCGGGGCGATGGTTCATACAAAAAGCTCCTCACATAAAACGCAAAAAGCTGACGATGGATCCACCGCCAGCCTCATCAGCATCGAAAACCGAAGAGTGATTACAAACCCGGAATGCCCCGGATATAGCCGACTGGCGCACTGAATTTATCGATCATCGGCGTCAACTGCGCCTCAAGATCGGCATTGATGCTGCTCGGAAAATCGCCATGATGCTGGGCATTGCTCATGATGTAGGCATGGCCATTCACATTATCCACCACCTGTAGCCCGGTGGATTCGCCGCCCGCCGTCACGCTCAAAATCCGGGTCAACTTTTGCGTATCGACGTTGTACGCCCACACAAAGTTGTTGATGTGCATCCCGGAATCCTCGCCAATGAACAGCGTGCGCATTTTCGGCGAGAAGAACACATTGTCGGTATTGGCGATGGCGTTGACATCCGCCGTGTTACCGACGGCGTCGGCGCTGATCGGTTTACCCAGCAATTGCGGCTCGACGTACATCGTGACCGCTACCCAGTCGGAATTGATCGCGTTGCTCTGGATATCCTTGATCGCCGATTTCAGTTCCAAGGTATAGGTTCCCCCGGCCTTGTTCTCCGGCAACCGGATGTGATCTGCCGGTTCGGTCGGATCAGAACGCATACTGCTCTCAATGCGCGACATGGCCATGTACAGCTTCTTGTCCGCGCCGTTAATCGCTAGACCCTCCATCTTGGTCCATTCGGTCGTGCCATCGAGCAGCGCGGTATAGCGGCGGGTTTCCAGGAACGCCGCCGCCTTCTCCATGCCGGGTTTCAGCGTCAGACATTCATCCGCAGAAGAACCGGCGCGCACTCGTTTGAAACCTTCGGGACATTGCCCTTCGGTGGGCGCAACGGCGTTAAAAATATCGGTAAAGGTCAGGCTGTTGGCCAGCGCGGCAATTTCAACGTTGGTTCCGTGACCCAGGCGAATCCAGGTCAGATCAGCGCGCCCGCCGCCCTGATCACTGGTCTGATTCCATTGGGCGGTGTACAGCGTTCCAGCGGATAAATCGGCGGCTTTGTCGGCGACGAACATCGTCATTTGCACATAAGCGCCATCATCGCCCAGATAGACGGTGCGGCTGTCCGGCATCACTAGCGCCTGCTCCCAGGTACCGCGCCCCATGGCATAGTGCTTGACCACGCTGACCGAACCATCGGCCTTGATGGTCACTTCCGGGATAATGCCGTAATGATAGGGATTCGCCTCGCGCTCACCCTTGAAATAGAGTTCCCGCATGGCTTTGAGACCGGCGGTCGTGGTTCCATAGTTTTTGGAATCGAGCGGGTTGTAGATCAAATCGTAGTCTTCTTCGGAACCGAGATGGGTATTCCAGGGCGTTTGCGAGCCGAAGCAGGGAATCCAGATCCCGTTGACGCTGGAGAAGTCGATGGGTCGGACCTTGGTCGCGGTCAGTTTGCCGTCACCCGCCTGCGCGATGTCGCTGAGGGTCATCGACATCGGCATCCGCGTATACCAGTCAGGGACGGTATAAGCGACCGCGCCATCGCTCAGAATCCAGTCATATTCATAATGCGTCACCAGAAACAGCTTGCCACCGACGTTGAGCAGACTGTTGGCGTCCGGGGCTTCCGCCACAACCGGGTTGCCCATGGGATCAAGCAGCGGTTCCATCTTGTAGTTATACAGTTGACCCGCCGGATGCTTGACGCCCTTGACCTCGGCAACCGGGTCCTTAACGCTGAACAACATGTTGTAGCTCAGTGGATGATCGTCCACCCGCCCATCGCTGTACGTCACTTTAGCGACCGACCGGGTGTGGGTTTGCGCCCGCTCATCAGCCGTTGTTGGCGTCGGGGTCTCGGTAAAATCAACCCCCTTAATCGTAACTGCCAACTGATCGTCATCGCTGCTACCACAGGCGACCAATCCCAGCGTGGACAAAACGGCAACCGTCAATAGATTCATTTTCATCACAAAAATCTCCAGGAGGCGGCAAATTTTATTTAAGTAGGCAGTCTGGCAACCATCAATTACTGAAAAATGACTGTTCAATGAATACCTGATGACAGCCGCGTGAGCGTTATTCATCCAGATTTAACCGCCCGGTCAAAATGTTGCAACGCCACGTTGATAGGTTGCCGGACATCCTGAATCTTCGTGATGTGGAGGTGGTCTTGAGTACCGAATCGCTGGTTGTTACTGAATTCGCCCGGCATTTTCCCAGTGCGGCTCTGTTGCCTACAGTTGGCGAACGGTCAGTCCATGTGGAGTTCGCGGAATCCCGTAAAGACATCGGGGCGGCGCAGCGTCTGCGCTATACCGTTTTCGCCGGGGAAATGGGTGCCCGGTTGCACAACCGCATTCCCGGCCTCGATCATGATCGGTTCGATGCGTACTGCCAGCATCTGATCGTTCGCAACGCGGTGGATGAAGTGGTGGGCTGCACCCGTATTCTCACCGCCTCGGCCGCGCAGCGCCTCGGTGGCTTCTACTCACAGACGGAGTTTGATTTGACGCCCATTTTGACCCTGCCCGGTCAGCTTATGGAAATTGGCCGCACCTGCATCCGCGCCGATTACCGCAACGGCGCAACAATCAACGCACTCTGGTCGGGACTGGCAGCGTTTATTGCCATTCATCAGATTGACTATCTGATCGGTTGCGCCAGCATTCCTTTAGGGGAGCATGGTCTGGCCGCGCAGGCGCTGTATACCGAACTGGCGCAACGTCATCTGGTAACCGAATCGTTGCGGGTCAAGCCGCATCTGCCGTTGCCACGGGGTGATGGACCGGTTCCACCCCGGTGCGCCATCCCTCCGCTGTTGAAAGCCTGCTTGCGCTTGGGCGCACAAATCGGCGGGGAGCCATGCCTTGATGCAGACTCCCAAGTCGCTGATATGTTGATCCTGCTCTTCACCGTGCGCATTGAACGGCGTTACGCCCGGCATTTTCTGGATCGGTATCAGTGAGAGCCTCGCCGTTCCCAACGGCCCCGACCTTTCACCGAAGGATGACATCCTCATTTTGCAATGAAAATGTCATCAAATTAAAGAACTATAACGCCAAGATCAATCATCTCCCGACACGAGGATTCCGCTTGGCTATCTCACATTCACTCGCCGACTTTCCAGATACGGAACGACCCCGGCAAACGGTCTCGATCAAAGAAGTGACGGGTTGGGAATGGACAGCGGATTTTGCGCGCCTAGCGATGGTGGTGTTTGAATCCGCGCGGGAAGCCATTCTGATTACCAATGCCCAGGGCTACATCGTGACGGTTAATCCAGCATTTAGCGCACTGAGTGGTTATTCAGAAGCCGAGTTGCGCGGACAAAATCCCCGCCTGTTCCAGTCAGGCCACCAATCCGCAACCTATTACACGGCGCTTTGGCTGACGCTCCAGCGGGAAGGTCTTTGGCAAGGCGAGTTTTGGAACCGGCGCAAGGATGGTGGCTTATATATCGTACTGACCACCATCCGCGAAGTCCGCAATGCCGAAGGTCGAATCACCCACTATGTCAGCATTGCCACGGATATTACTGAACAAAAGGAAACTGAACAGCGCATCAAATACCTAGCGGGTTATGACGCATTAACGGGCCTGCCAGGTCGCGCCTTGCTGGCGGAGCGGGCGGAATTGGCGCTGGCGCTGGCGGCGCGTCGGCGCGAACCGTTGACGGTATTGTCGCTGGATCTGGATCAGTTCAAAGAGGTGAATGAGGCGCTCGGTTACACCGTGGGCGACACTTTGTTAGTACAGGTTGCGACCCGGCTCAAGGGATTGATTCGGCAAGCCGATACGATGTGCCGGATAGAAAGCGACAAATTTGTGCTGTTGCTGCCTGATACAGGACGGAAGAAAGCCTTGCGGGCGGTGGATCGCCTGGTCGCCGCATTTCATCAGCCATTCAATATCGCGGGCCACAGCTTGCGGGTGACGACGTCGATTGGCATCGCCTTATATCCTCACGATGGCGTCCGTTTTAGCGAACTGTTGAAAAATGCCAATGCGGCTTTGTACCAAGCCAAAAAGAACGGTCGCAATACCCTGGCCTTCTACGACCGGGAAATGAACATTGCGGCTTTTGAACGATTGGTATTGGAATCCGAACTGCGTAAAGCCGTGGAAAGCGGTCAGCTCCGCGCCTATTTACAGCCGAAAATACGACTGGCCGATGGTGCATTAGTGGGTGTCGAAGCGTTAGTGCGCTGGCGGCATCCGAAACAGGGCTTGATTCTGCCGGGGCGTTTTATTTCCGTTGCCGAGTCCAGCGATCTGATCATCGCCATTGGCGACTGGATGCTGAATGAAGCCGCCCAGCAACTGGCAAACTGGCGTCAGGCCGGACTGCCCCCGCTGACCGTGGCGGTGAATCTGGCTGCCCGACATTTTTGCGCTGCGGGATTAGTGGAACAACTGCACCGCCTGCTGGCGACGCCGGGTCACGCGCCCTGGATGCTGGAACTGGAACTGACCGAATCCACGCTGCTCGATGCCGGTGCCGAGACGACCGATACCTTGCGGGCGATTCAGCGATTAGGCATCGGGCTGGCGATTGACGATTTTGGTACCGGCTATTCCAGTCTGAGCTATCTCAAGCGGATGCCGATTACCACGTTAAAAATCGACCAGAGCTTTGTACATGACCTGGCCACTGATCCCGATACCCGGACCATCGTCGCCACGATGATTACGCTCGGTCATAACCTGGGGCTGACGGTAGTTGCGGAGGGGGTGGAAACCGGGGAACAGCGCCAGATTCTTGTCGACCAGGGTTGCGACTTGGCGCAGGGCTATCTGTTTTCGCCACCACTGCCCGCTGAGGATTTTATCGCCTGGGTTCGCCAATACGCCAGGCCCGGTTGTGGCGTTTAATGATCCGCCTATTCTTCCAAAGCATCCTGGATGCGGCCCTCTGCGCCCAGATAGCGCACATCCTTACCCTTGGCCAGATAGATGATGGACTCCGCGATGTTATTCGCGTGATCGCCAATCCGCTCCAGCGCCTTGATAATGAAGATGACGTTGAGCGCATGGCCAATGGTGCGGGGGTCTTCCATCATGTAGGTGATCAGCCGTCGCAACGCCGCATGGAACTCCTTATCCAGCTCATCGTCGCTTTGGGCGACCGCCACCGCTTTCTCGACGTCCAGTCGGGCCAGGGCATCGAGACTGTTATGCAGCATGGCCACCGCCAATCGGGTCATGGGGGTCACGTCGCGTAGTAGCTTGGCATTGGGTGGGCTGTTGCCGTCGTCGTAGATCTTGATCGTCATCCGGGCAATTTTCCCGGCTTTGTCACCCATCCGCTCCAGATCAGCGACGATCTTGGACAAGGCGATGATCATCCGCAAGTCGCTACCCATCGGCTGCCGTCGGGCGAGGAGATTGACGGTATCTTCATCAGCCTTGACGTGTAGACTGTTAATGATCTGATCGTAGCTGATCACTTCGCGGGCGGCATTCAGGTCTTGCTCATCAAGCGCTGTAATGGCGCGTTGAATCTGGTTTTCGACCAGTCCACCCATTTCCAGCACCAGGTCGCGCAGGCTGATGAGTTGGGTATCGAATTGCTTGACGGTATGGGCGTCTTGACTTATGGGCATCGTCGGGTCCTTCAGTCGTAGCGGGATTAAGGGGTCAGCTCAGCCGATGACAGCGACCATGCCAAGCCATCCACCAGTCGTTCTGAACGACTTCGGTGGCGGCTGTTATATACCTTTCATATTGCACTTTTATGGCGTATTGATGACATGCCGCTGAGTACTATGCGGAGGATGTAGCCGTCTCTTGTTCATAATCAGCGGTGGTTGGCGGACGATGAACTTTCTGCCGCCGGTCGATGTACAGGCTGTTGCCGCTTTGCAACTTGGCTTGATGCTTCGCGTCGCTAGCCAACGTCGCGACATCATGATGGGTATGGCAATGATCCAGGTCGGGCTGGACGGCACCGATGGAGAGACTGAGCAGGTTAAAAAATTGCTCCTTGCCACGCCGGTCTTGGGTGGTGATGCCGCCCCGGCGTCGATCTTCCTTGTTGTAGAAGCACGGCGCTTGATAAGCCAGAACATCCAGAATGCGCTGACACCGCTCTTTCCAGTCGGGACTTTCAAAAATGACCATGAAATCATCGCCGCCAATATGGCCGACAAAATCCAGAGTGGCGTCGGCGTGTTCAACGAGGATGCGCCCCAGCATCTGGATGACTTGATCGCCCTTTTTATAGCCATAGATGTCATTAAACGGCTTAAAAGAATCCAGATCGCAGTAGGCTGCGGTAAACGGGCGGCGGGATTTGATGAGCATTTCAATGTGGTTCTGAATCGGCACATTGCCCGGTAATAAGGTTAGCGGATTCGCATAGCGAGCGCTGTGAACGCGCAGATCAGTGATTTTCTCCAGCAAATCCATCGTCCAGCCCAGTCCCTGATAACGACCGCCGGAAACAATAATAAACGCCTGCAGATCCAGACGCTGGTTCACATTGCGGGTCACTAACCGACTCGCGTCCTCGAGCGATAAGGCGTCCTCGATGAGCAAGGGATGTGGATCCATAAAGAAAGTGGCGGGTTTACGGCCATGCAACTCCCGACCGTAATTCGACAGAAAAATATCCATGAAATCCAGTCGCCGGATCAGGCCAATGGGGCGATCGTCCTGCACCACCGGCAGGTAGTACAAATTGCGGTTCTGACGCAGGATTGAGCCAACGTCCTCAACCAGGATGGTTGGATTAATACTAATATTCGGCGTTACGAGACAGGCGACGGTTTTGGGCAACTCCGAAAAACCAGCTTCAGCCAGATCATCATGTTTTTGCTGCATTGCACGCTACTCTACTGACGAGATCAAAAGGGAACAGCAGTTTTGATCATTAAACCTGTCGATAGGGTAAGCGAAGATGATGACGTTATGATGATGTTCTGTCGGCGATCGTCGGGATAAAGCCGCCGCCCAGCCCCCCTTCCCTCACCCCTTGCGGGAGAGGTTGGGGGGAACGGTTACCACTAAAGCACCACCCAGCTACCTCCCTGATAACCGCAATCCGGTTGGATTTCCGCTGCTCATCCCTAATGGGCGGCTACTGGAATCATCCATTGCAGGTAATAAGCCTGCACATAAGTGATGATGCCGATGATCACCGCGAAAAACAGACTGTGTTTCAGCGTGAAGCGGAACAAATCCGACTCCTTGCCCACCAGTCCGGCCGCTGCACAAGCGACGGCAATGGATTGCGGCGAAATCATCTTGCCAGTAACCCCACCGGTGGTATTAGCCGCAATAGTCAGAATCGGATTGACGCCGATTTGTTGCGCCGTCACTTGCTGCAAATTGGCAAACAGCGCATTGCTGGAGGTGTCGGAACCAGTCAGGAACACGCCAAGCCAGCCCAGGAACGGTGAAAAGAAGGGGAATAGCACTCCCGTCGCGGCGAAAGCCAGACCGAGTGTTGAGGAAACTCCGGAATAATTGGCGATAAACGCAAAACCCAGCACCAGACCAATGGTGAAAATGGGCGTACTCAATTCCACCAGGGTTTCCCATAGCGTAGTAAAGAACAGCTTGATATTGACTCCCAAAATGAAAGCGCTAACGACGGCGGCCAGCAGAATCGAAGTTCCAGTTGCTGACAGCACATCAAATTTGTAAATCGCTTCATAGGGCGTCAATGTCTTGACAATTGGCATGGTTTTCATCACTAGGTTGTCCAGACTGGGGATATGGAAACTCAGGGTCCATGACTCCAGCATAGCGCCTTTAGCAAATAACCCCTTGAATGCCGGCAATGTCCAGATCGTCACCATAATGGTGAGGACGATAAAGGGCGACCACGCTTTAAAGATTTGCCCGATGCTGTACTTGGAATGCGGATGATCTGCGGGTAAGTGGGTTCCCGCCCCCGCATTCTGGAAGGTAAAAGCCTGCTTGGGCTGCCACATAAACCGCAGAAACAGCGTCAATACCACCAGGCTCACCAACGCGGAAGTAATATCAGGCAGTTCGTAAGCCCAATGATTCGAGGTGAAATACTGGGTCACCGCGAAAGCAAATCCCGCCA
>JFJP01059091.1_pt1 | contig 12077 bp, 9 predicted proteins | sample 431651 | NCBI WGS metagenome assembly JFJP01 (sample SAMN02602958, study PRJNA72255) | Microbial mat metagenome, whole genome shotgun sequencing project. | biome: fresh water; feature: sink hole; material: water; isolation source: purple microbial (photo- and chemosynthetic) mats found in... | reverse complement strand
ATTGCGCTGCAGGACACCAACGAGAAGGTACAACTCGCGGTGCACCGCTGGCAGCCGCGCGAGCTCAACTTGAGGGCTGTCGAGTGGATGCGCGAGGCGGGCTTCCAGTCGGTCAACATCGATCTGATCTACGGTCTGCCGCTTCAGACGGAGGAGTCCTTCCGAGCCACGATCGCCGAGGTGGCCGAGTTGAGGCCCGACCGGTATTCGGTCTTTAGTTACGCACACGTCCCTTGGATCAAGCCCGCCCAGAAGATTTTCGACGACCGCGAGCAGCTTCCCGGACCCGAGCTGAAGCTCTCCATGTTCGCCGCCGCGCATACCCTGCTCACTCAGGCCGGCTATGTGGATATCGGCCTGGACCATTTCGCCCGACCCGACGACGAGATGGCCGTCTCCCAGCGCGCGGGCACCCTGCAGCGCAATTTCCAGGGCTACAGCACGCGGGCCGACGCCTCACTGTATTCCTTCGGCATGTCGTCGATCTCCTCGACCCGCGACACCTACCGCCAGAACCACAAGACGCTCCCCGCCTGGCGCGATGCCCTTTCGCGAGGGGAGCTTCCCACGGAGCGCGGCCTGCGCCTTACCGAAGAGGACCTGCGCCGCCGCACCATCATCATGCGCCTGATGTGCGACCGACGCCTCGATTACGCCCGCATCTCCTCACTCATCGGCATCGACTTCGGGAGCAACTACGCCAAGGAGATCGCCTCCCTGGTGGATCTCGAGCGCGACGGGATTGTCCGCCTCGGCCCGGGACTCATCGAGATCACCCCGGTCGGCGTCCCCCTTCTGCGCGTCGTCGCGATGCGCTTTGATTCCACCTTCCTCTCCGCCCCGCGCAAACACGCGCAGACTGTCTGAGCCATGCCCTACCGTATTTCCAAGAGCTTCGTGGTGGAGAGTGGCCACATTTTGAGCAAACACCCCGGCGCCTGCCGTTTTCCCCACGGGCACAGCCGCACTGTGGAAATCGTGCTCAGCGCGGACACGCTCGACGCCCGGGACATGGTGTGCGACTTCAAGGCCCTCAAGCAGACGGTCCACGAGGTCGTGCAGGCCTTCGACCACAGCATGGCGCTTAACACCTCCGACCCCTATTTTGCGGAATACCAGAAGGCCTATGGCGAGCGGATCATCCCCTTCGCGGACACCGATCCCACCAGTGAAGTCATGGCGCGGCGTCTCTTCGATAAAGTGAAGAGCCTGCTCGCCTCTGCAGCCGCTCAGGAGGGTGATCCTGTTTTCCCTGTGCGCCACTCGGTGCGTCTCGAGCGTATCCGGGTCTCTGAGACACCTAGCACCTGGGCCGAGTACTCCGAATAGTTTTCTCTCGCGCCATGTCCGAACTGAACGAACTTTACCAGCAGGTCATTCTCGACCACAACCGCCGCCCGCGCAACCGGGGCAAGCTGCCCACGGCCAACCGCGTCGCGCATGGAGACAACCCGACCTGCGGTGACCAGTGCAATGTGTACCTGCGCATGGAGGGGGACCGCATCGCGGAGATTGGTTTCGACGGCTCGGGCTGCGCCATCTCTCAGGCCAGCGCCTCGCTCATGACGACTCAGGTGAAGGGCAAGACCGCTGCGGAGGCCGAGGTCCTTTTCAAACAGTTCCACCACATCGTGACCTCCGGGCAGGCGCCCGAGGAGATCAGCGACCTCGCGGCCTTCGCAGGCGTGCATGCCTTCCCCGCCCGCATCAAATGCGCCACCCTGGGTTGGCACGCCGCGCTCAATGCCCTCAAGGGGGAAGACACCACGGTCAAGACCGAGTAGAGCCCGGTTCCGATTTTTTCAACCTTCCGAAGCTTTCCGTGAATCCTCCAAACACACAGGGCACAGTGTCTGCCAGCCCCGACTGGGCTCGAATTCAAGCGGATTTCCCGACGCTTCGGCAGGAGATCAACGGACGCCCCCTTGTCTATCTCGACAGTGGCGCCACCACGCAAAAACCCGAGGCGGTGCTCAATGCGCTGCGTTCCTTTTATCTCAAGGACAACGCCAACGTCCACCGCGGCATCCATGCGCTCTCCATGCGCGCCACCGACGCCTACGAGGCGGCCCGGGCCCGCACCGCTCGATTCATCAACGCAGCCGATCCGGCTGAGATTATTTTCACCCGCGGCACCACCGAGTCGATCAACCTGGTCGCCTCCAGTTGGTGCCAGGCCAATCTTCGCGCGGGCGACGTGGTGCTGCTCACCGAGATGGAGCACCACAGCAACCTCGTCCCCTGGCAGCTCGCCGCCCAGCGCTGCGGGGCCACCTTGCGTTTTGTCCCTGTGCCTGGCGATGATGCCGAACAGGGACTGGACCTTGCCTCGCTTGACCGTCTGCTGACTCCGGAGGTGAAGCTCTTCGCCTTCACACATGTTTCCAACACCCTCGGAGTGCTCAACCCTGCAGCCGAACTGTGCGCCCGCGCGCGAAAAGTCGGAGCCGTGACACTCATCGACGCGGCACAGTCCATCGGGCACATGCCTGTCGATGTGGCCGCGTTGGGCTGTGATTTCCTCGCCTTTTCCGGACACAAGATGGCGGGTCCCACGGGCATCGGTGTGCTCTACGGGCGCAGGACGCTGCTGGATGCCATGCCTCCCTACCAGGGCGGTGGAGGCATGATAAGCACCGTCGAGTATCAGCTTAGTCGTTACAAGCCCTCGCCGGAGCGCTTCGAGGCGGGCACACCCAATGTGGCCGACGCCGTGGGCCTGGCGGCGGCCATGGATTATCTGGATGCGATCGGGCGCGAAGCCATCGACGCCCACGACCGGCTGCTCTCCGCAAAAGCGATGGAGGTCCTCTCGACCATTCCCGGTGTTCGTATCCTCGGCCCGAGGCTGGGTGCGCCGCGTTCGGGCCTGGTCAGCTTTGCCTTGAATGATGCCCATGCCCATGACGTGGTGACCTTCGCCGACCAGGATGGGATCGCGTTGCGCGGCGGTCACCATTGCAACCAGCCCCTCATGCGCAAGCTGGGACTGGCAAGCACCACGCGGGCCAGTTTCTACCTTTACAACACCGAGGAGGAAATCGTCCTGCTTGCTGCTTCCCTCAGGCGTATCGTACGTTTCTTTTCCGGCACCTGAGAAGGGGATTCAGCGGCACTGTCTAGGACTTCTTAGGACTGTGCTTCGCAGGTTTCGATAGCAGCGTGCTGCGGATTTTATCCGTGAGCTCATTCACGAGGATTGGCTTTTGCACGAAGCCGTTCACGTCCAGGTGGGCCAGGCGGTTGGAGACTTCATCGGTGGCGTAACCGCTCATCAGGAAGATTGGACCTTTATAGCCCTGTTCGCGGATCGCTGCAAAGGTCTGCGGTCCGTCCCAGCCAGGCATGGTCAGGTCGAGCAGGATGATGTCGGGTGGGGCCACGAGGTGTTTGAGGATCCCCACGGCGTCCTGGCCGGTGTCAGCGAAGACCCCTTTGCATTTGAGCTGTTTGAGCATGTCCTCGAGAACCTTTCGGACGATGGGTTCATCATCGATCACCAGCACGCAGGCTCCTTCGAGGTTGTCGCGACGCATGACGATGGGTTTCTCCTCCTCGGGGATGGCGCCGGCGGTGGTTTCCGAAACGGGAAGCCAGAGGCGGAAGCAGGAACCCTTGCCGATCTCGGAGCGCACGAGCAGAACGCCCTTGTGGCTTCGGATGATGCCGAGAACGGCGGCGAGGCCCAGTCCGCGGCCGGTGAATTTGGTCGTGTAGAAGGGGTCGAAGATGCGGGAGATCGTGGCCAGGGACATGCCGCAGCCGTTGTCGGAGACCTCGGTGTAGACGTAGTTGCCGGCAGGAAGATCAGCCCCTGTCGCGAGCCCCATGAGGGCCTTGGGCAGGATGCTTTCCACGCCGGTACGGATGATGACCTCGCCTTCCTTTTCGCCGATGGCTTCGGAGGCATTGACCACGAGGTTCATGATGACCTGTCGGATCTGGGTGGCGTCCCCGACAATCGCGGGGAGGTAGGTGGCCGAGTGGAAGACCAGACGATGCTTTTTGGGCAGCGAGGCTCCCAGTAGGGTGAGGAGATCCGTGATGAGGGGATTCACCCTGAGCGGTTTCATGGTGAGATGAGCCTTGCCGGCATAGGCGAGCAGTTGCCTGCACAGATCCGCCGTGCGACGACCGGATTTCTCGATTTGTTCAGCGAGGGCCAGTGCGTTTGCATTGGTCTGGACCTCGTCCTTGAGCAGTGAGGCGGCGGTGAGAACGCCTGTGAGGATATTGTTGAAATCGTGGGCGATGCCTCCCGCGAGCACTCCGAGGGATTCGAGTTTCTGGGTCTCCAATAATTTCTGGCTGAGTTGTTGGCGCTCCCGCTCGGCCTCGATGCGGGTGGTGACATCGAAGATAGCCACGAGCATGGCTCCGTCCGGTTTGCCTGAATCATGGGACATGGTCTGGCAGACCAGATGGACATGGCACAAGGAGCCAGCCTTGGTGCGGATGATGGAGTCAAAGGCGTGGACGCGCCGATCGCCAAAGGCGCGGCTGAGTTGCACCATCCACTGTTCGCGTTCCGTATCATCGGCAAAACGATGTGCAGGGGAACCGATGAGCCTGGCACGATCTATCTGGAGCAGTTCGCCTGCGGCGAGATTGGCCTCGATGATGCCGAAGTCCTGCTTGATCACCAGATAGGGAACTGGAGAGAGGTCGAAGAGCGAAAAATAACGCGCCCGGGAGACCTCGAGCTGGAGCTGGGCATCGCGCAGTTCGTGGTTCTGCATCTCCAGCTCGGTGCGGTGCACGGCCAGTTCCGCAGCCAGAGCCGTGCGCGAAGTCAGAGGCTGTTGGGAGTTGTCAGAGGAGCGGGTGATGTTCGAAGCCATGGCTTACGTACCGAAGTGAAGGTCGGAGATGTCGATATGACAGACCAGGATACCCGATTCCACGGGTTGCAGGGGAGTGGCGTAGACGCGGAACCAGCGTTTGGTTTGCGGTGCGTCACAGGGGTACTCGTGCGTGAAGAGTTTGGTCTCTCCCTTGATCACGCGCCGCAGGCCATCGTGGACCAGTTGTCCCTCCACGCAGTTAAGGCAGGCATCGAAGTAATTGGTGCCCACGCCGACTCCCTTGGGGTGGCAACCATTGTCTGACGCGAAGACCGACCAGGAGGCGTTCACATGGGTGATAACACCGGTGTTGTTGACGACGGCGATACTGGCGGGCATCGCATCGATGGTGGCCTGCAGGAAGGCGCGGGTGTGCTCCAGGTCTGCGAAGGATTTGGCGAGCTTCTGCTCCGACTCCAATCTTTCGGAGACATCAATCATGGTAAGGGTGATGCCGCGAGTGGGGCGGGCGTCGACCCGGAAGGGAGCGGCACGCAGAAGCAGCATCCGCCCGTCGATGGTGCGGACTTCCATTTCGGAGGAGCCGAGCTGTGTCTGCACTTGCTGGACCATGTCGATGATGGAGGCTCCGAGCAGTCTGCCCAGAACCTCGAGCGGGGCGCCAATGTCCTCGTTGGTGAGGCGCGTCATCGAGGTGATGGCGGTGGACATCCGGCGGATGCGCAGCTGCTCGTCTATGAGCATGGTGCCGATCTGGGAGCAGGTGAGGAGGTTGTTGATGTCGTCGGTGAGCTGGAGCAGGTCCTGGATGCGGGCCTGGTTTTCGCTGTTTACCGTGTGCAGTTCCTCGTTGAGGGACTGGAGCTCCTCGTTGGTGCTCTGGAGTTCCTCGTTGGAGGCGAGCAGCTCCTCATTGGAGGCCTGGAGTTCCTCGTTGGAGGCTTCGAGCTCCTCGACGGTGGACTGCACGCTTTCCTTGGCGTGCTCGAGTTCCTGTTCGAGGTCCTTGATCTGGCGGGCTGCGGTGCGGTCTATCGTATAATTTTCAGACGAGGCACCCTTCTTCGCCGGGAGATTTTTGTTGATGACGTAAACGATGTACACAGGGCCTGCCGCCGGAGCGGTCAGCAGGGGCTTTACGCGCAGGCGCACATGCTGGGTGGTGCGCCCCTGTTTGTAGCGCACATTTTCGAAAATGAATTCGACGCGCGATTGGGAGGCCTTGCGGAAGGCGCTGACCAGTGCGCTGCCGAAATTGTGCGCGGTGAGCTTGAGAAGATTGTTGGTGGGAGGGCCTTCGGGATGGCGCAGGTAATCGCCTGCCTGGCCGAAGGTGTGGAGGATGTCGTAGTTTTCGTCGACGACGATGCAGGCGGGCACGTGGTCGTGGATGATGTCGCGGGTGATGGCATCGATCGAGGCGCGGTATTCGGCGAGGCGGGAGCCGCGCATGCCCAGGGCGGGACGCAGCAGGGAGGGGCCCTTGTGGATGGGGCCCACCATCATGACATCGGCAGCGCGTGCACCCGGGCGGCGCCGGTAGATCTTGTGGCGGACGCTGATGGGCTGGTAGCGGTCGACAAGCTCGCCCACCGTCTCGCTCGTACCCAGGAACAGGATACCCTCGGGCTTGAGGGCGAAGTGGAAGGAGGAGAGCACCTTGGCCTGGAGGACGGGCTGGAAATAGATCAGCAGGTTGCGGCAGGAGATCAGATCGAGCCGGGTGAAGGGCGGGTCGTTGATGAGGTTGTGTCGGGCGAAGACGACCATGCGCCGCAGCGGACCGGAGACCTGATAACCCTCCGCAGTCTGGACGAAAAAGCGGGAGAGACGCTCCGGGGACAAGTCGGCCACGACGCTCTCCGAGTAGATGCCGATGGCGGCCAGTTCCACGGTGGATTTGGAAACATCCGTGGCGAAAATCTTGATTTCGCGCGTGATGGCCATGAGTTCCATCACCTCGGTGAGGAGGATGGCGAGTGTGTAGGCCTCCTCGCCCGTGGCGCAGGCGGGCATCCAGACCCGGAAGGGTTCGCCCTCGGAGGATTTCTCCAGAAGCTTGGGCAGGGCCTCCTTGGCCAGGTTCTCCCAGGTCTCCGGATCGCGGAAGAAGCGGGTGACGGAGATCAGCAGCTCGTTGAAGAGCAGCTGCGACTCGCGCGGGGAGGATTCCAGGTAGCGGGTGTACTCCTCCAGCGTGTTGAGCTGGTTGATCGTCATGCGGCGTTGGATACGCCGGTCGATCGTGGCGGGCTTGTAGTTGGAGAAATCGACACCGTTGTGCTCGCGCAGGACGGTGAAGAGGCGCTGGGAAAGCGCGTCGTCGTTGCCCGGGTGGCGGTTGAGGGCCTCATCACTGCGAGCGAGCGGGTGCTGCACATAGCGCAGGAGCAGGGCAGGCAGCTCCTCGGGAGGTCCGATGAAGTCGGCCAGGCCGGTCGAGATGGCGGAGCGGGGCATTCCGTTGAACTGCGCGGAATCCTCGGACTGGACGAAGACGACGCCGCCCGCGTCCTTGATGGCGCGGATGCCGGAGGTGCCGTCGCTCCCCGTGCCGGAGAGCACCATGCCGATCGCTCCCTGCCCCTGGTCCTCGGCGAGTGAGCGGAAGAAGATATCGATGGGAAGATGGATGCCCCGGATGGTGGTCGGCTCCACCAGGACCAGGCGGCCCTTGAAGATCTTCAGGTCCTTGCCGGGGGGAAGGAGGTAGATGTGTTCGGGCGCGAGCTCCACGCCGTCCTCGGCACGCTGGACAGGGAGGGCTGTGCGCTTGGAAAGCAGTTCCACCATGAAACTACGGTGGTCAGGCGAGAGGTGTTGGAGCACCACGAAAGCCAGTCCGCTGCCCGAAGGCATGGCGGCGAAGAAACGACCTAGCGCCTCAAGACCACCGGCCGAGGCTCCGATGGCTACGATGAAGGTGGCGGCTTTCGAAAGTTTTGTCGGTGTCGCGGTTGCTGCTGGTTTTATTGTAGGGGCGACTTCGAGCGTGGCTTTTTTGGGGGCAGCCGGGGGAGCTTTACGGGCCGTTTTCTTTTTTGCCATGGGAAGGCGCAGGTGTAGTTGTTTTTGTTCCGCGTTGGGTATCTTTGTTTAAAGTCCTCAAAGAGTCCGTCGGAATCAATGGGTAAACCGCAGCTAATCAAATTAGAAAGACTGTTTATATACACGCAGCAGAGCATATATTAGGCCGCATGAAATCTCCACAAACCATAGACGATCCAAAGCAACACTGGTTGGTGAAGCAGGAGCCGGAGGCTTATTCCTGGGAGGATTTTTCCCGCGATGGGAAAACCAACTGGGAAGGCGTTCGCAATTTCCAGGCGCGCAACTTCCTACGTGCGATGCGAAAGGGCGATGCCGTGCTCTTTTATGCCAGCGTCACCACCAAGGCCGTGCTTGGTCTCGCGGAGCTCAGCAGGGAGGCTTTTCCTGATGAGACCGCCGCCGAGGGGGACTGGTCTGCCGTGGAGCTGCGTTGCGTGAAGGCATTCAGGAAAGCGGTGAGCCTGGAGCAGATCAAGGCGGAGCAGAGCCTGGCAAAGATCGCCCTTTTGCGGCAGAGTCGCCTTTCGGTGATGCCTCTGAGACCCGAGGAATTTGAGCGGATCATGGAGCTGGGTGGCTGCCGGTAAGAGGCGCAGGAGTTTCTCTCCAGGAATTTCCTCAGCCAAGGAGCGTCAGGGTGATGCCGAGGAGGATGCCCAGGACTGCCGGCAGTTTGCCCAGTCCGTTGACCTCTTTGTAGAGCAGAATGCCGCCGGCAAAGGCTACGAGGGTGCTGCCTCGGCGCAGGCTTGAGACCACCGCGATCAGGGCCTCCGGATGGCGTAGCGCGCCGAAATAGATGAAGTCGGCCAGGAGCAGAAACAGGGCGATGAGCGGGATGCTCCAGCGCCACTGGAATTCATTGCGTTGCCACAGTCGCAGTTTCCAGGCCAGGGCGAAGGGGGCAAAAATCACGACGAGGTACACCGAAAACCAGGCCTGCACGGTCGAGGCGCGCAGGTGCAGGGAGCCCAGCAGGTATTTGTCGTACAGGCCGCTGCAGGCACCGAGTATCGTGCCGACGATCAGGACACCCACCCATTTGTCGCGATGGAAATGGATGCCTTCTTTTCTTCCGGCCAGAGATAGGCCCGCGAAGGACAGCAGCGTGGTCGCGATTCCCAGCGTCTCAAGCCAACTCGGGCGTTCGCCCAGTATCAGCAAAGCACCGAAAAAGGTCCACAGAGGGCCTGAGGCTCTCAGGGGCGCAGCGAGGGACATCGGCAGGTGTTTGATCCCGAAGTAGGTGAAGATCCACGAGGCCGCCACGATGAGGGACTTGACCACCATCAGCAGATGGCCTTTCCAGTCGAGCGATTCCACCAGCAGCCACCCCGGGCAGAGTTGCGGATTTAGCCCCTGCAGCAGGAGCAGGCCGGACCAGACAAGAGCCCCGCAGGCTGTGGAAAAAAACAGCACGGGAAGCACCGCATTGGCCTGGAGGGCGTGCTTTTTTGACAGGTCGTAGAGCCCGAGAAAGAGCGCCGAGACCAGGCTTGCGAGGATCCAATGCATGAGGAGGAAGGGTTCTCTCTGGAGGAGGAGTCAGGGTATGTCGAATCAAAGGGGCCTCCGGAGATGAGACTGGGGGCTGTCTCCCGGGTCCGCTCCGCTTTGCTATTTTATCCACTGAAAAAAGCGATGGGGCGTGCATATTTGCTGAATAGGCGAATTACAAAATGGTAATGCTGCGGAAAGGCTGGGGAGAGCGGGCGGGTTTATTGTGCTGGCCTCATGAACAACCGCATTTTCTCCCGTCTTCATCTTAACTCGCGTCGTGTGGCGGCGCTTTCCGCCATCCTCTTCGCAGCCAGTCTTGGCGCAGCCTTCCTTCAGGGTTCGCCCGACAAGCAGGGCCTGATCAACCTCAAGGTCGACAGCCAGGAGGTCAACCGGGGAGGCCTGGAGCCGGCAAGTTACTCGAAGGTCGCCAGGCGGGTCGCTCCGAGTGTCGTCAAAATCACCGTCGAGACCAAGGCCCGCATGGTCCAGGCCGATGGCGAGGACTATGGGATCCCTGATCCTCTGCTGCGCCAGTTCTTCGGCGGACGCCTGCCCCAGCTCAGGCAGGGTCCCGAGAGCGGCTTGGGCTCGGGTGTCATCATCAGCGCCGACGGCTACATCGTGACCAACAACCATGTCGTCGAGAAGGCGGACCGCGTGACGGTCGCGCTCGATGACGGACGCGAACTCAAGGCGCGTGTCGTGGGTCGCGATCCCTCGACCGACCTCGCCGTGGTGAAGGTCGACGCCAAGGATCTCCCGGCCATCACCTTCACGGACAGCGCCAAGGTGGAGGTCGGCGACCGTGTCCTGGCCATCGGAAATCCCTTCGGTATCGGAGAGACGGTTACAGCGGGTATTGTGAGCGCCAAGGGGCGCCGCCCCGGTCTCGGGCTCGCTTATGAGGACTTTATTCAGACCGATGCTGCGATCAACCCAGGAAACTCCGGCGGCGCGCTCGTGGATGTGGACGGTCGTCTCATTGGAATCAATACGGCCATTCTCAGCCGCTCAGGCGGTTTCCAGGGCGTGGGTCTTGCAATCCCCTCGGACATGGTCCGCAGCATCTCCGGCAATCTGGTGCAGCACGGAAAGGTCGTGCGGGGCTATCTCGGTGTGAATGTGCAGAACGTGAGTCCGATGCTCGCCGAGAGCTTCGGCCTGGGTGAGCGCAAGGGAGCGCTCATCGCCGATGTCGCCCCCGGAAGCCCGGCTGCAAAGGCGGGGCTCAAGGATGGGGACATCGTTCTGTCCGTCGACGGCAAGCCAGTCACCGATGCGACCCAGTTGAGTCTCTCGGTCTCCTCTCGTGCCCCGGGAACCAGTTTTGTTCTGGATGTCCTGCGCGACGGCAAGCCCGAGACGATCAAGGTGGTGAGCGGTAACCGTGGTAAACAGGGTGAAATTCGCGACCTGGCCTCGGGGGAAGAGTCCTCCGCCGTCAACGATGAGGGTGTTCTCAACGGGGTGGCGGTCGCCGAGATCGATCCCAATACCCGCCGCCAGTTGAATCTTCCCGCCCGCATGAACGGGGCTCTCATCACCAATGTGGAGGAGGATTCCGCAGCGGCCCGCTCGGGTCTTCAGGCAGGGGATGTCATCCTCGAAATCAATCGTAAGCCCGTCGCCAATGCCGACGAGGCCGTCAAATTGACTGAGGAGGCCATGGGTCCCAAAACCTTGGTCAAACTCTGGTCCCGCGGTGGGACGGTCTACACGGTCGTCGACGAGAGCGAGAGTCCCAGGAACTGAGTGATTGGAGTTCGGAAACTTTGCTAGGTGTGTTGTTAGGTGTGTGTTGCTTGTGCAATCGGGCGGGTGCCATGGGGTGCCCGCCCGTTCAAGCTTTCCAGAGACCCCCTTGCGGATCAGCCTGTCACCATGAGAATCCTCGTAGTCGAAGACGACACCAAGATCGCGACCTTTCTGGTCCGCGGCCTCAAGGAGGCGGGCTACGCCGTCGATCGCGGAGCGGATGGCGAGGAGGGTGCCTTGTTTATGGAGACCACTGATTACGATGCGCTCATCGTCGATGTCATGCTGCCGAAGCTCGACGGCATCAGTCTGGTGCGTCGTCTGCGCGCGGCGCGCAAGACCGTGCCGGTGCTTTTTCTCAGTGCGAAGGCGCGCGTGGAGGATCGGGTCGCCGGGCTTCAGGCCGGCGGTGATGATTACCTGACCAAGCCTTTTGCCTTTTCCGAACTTCTGGCCCGGGTGCAGGCGCTCATACGGCGGGCGGTGCAGGCTCCCGAGGCGACCCGGATCTGCGTGGGAGACGTGAGCGTGGATCTGGCCACGCGCGAGACCCTGCGCGCGGGCGAGGCGGTGGACTTGCAGCCCAGGGAGTTCACGCTTCTTGTCTATCTGCTGCGCAACGCGGGGCGGACCGTAACCAAAACCATGATACTGGAGCACGTCTGGGACTACAGTTTCGACCCTCAGACCAATGTGGTCGATGTGCTGGTCCACCGCCTTCGGGCGAAGATCGATCCCGAGAAAACCCGACTGGAGACGCTGCGTGGGGTCGGGTATCTCTGGCGCCGCTCATGAGCACCCCTCTGAGAAAATCCCTGGCCCTGCGGCTTACGGCGCTGTACGCACTGCTCTTTGCGGTCAGCCTGGCGGGTGTTTTCGGCGTGCTCCATCAGGTGCTTGCCTCCGCGCTTGAGCAGCGGGAACAGGCCGCACTGGAGCGTCTGGTCGAGCAATACTTCCAGG
>JFJP01027467.1_pt1 | contig 12077 bp, 16 predicted proteins | sample 431651 | NCBI WGS metagenome assembly JFJP01 (sample SAMN02602958, study PRJNA72255) | Microbial mat metagenome, whole genome shotgun sequencing project. | biome: fresh water; feature: sink hole; material: water; isolation source: purple microbial (photo- and chemosynthetic) mats found in... | reverse complement strand
AAAAACCTAACTTTTTTACTTTAAATTATTTATTTTTAATTTTTTTGAAAATGTGGCTCATTATTCTATTCCCAAAGAAGGACTTGGTCCCTTGATAATGCAGTTTCGTTTTCAAAGTCAGCAAGTCTTCAAACGAGAAAATCTTTTGTTTTGTTTCTTTTTTCAAGCTCAAATACGAAGCCGATTTTGCCAATTCTTTGAAATCTTCTTTAATCAGGCTACTAATAAATCCTATAAATTTCTGAATTTTTTTCTAATTATTTTACTTTTGAGGTGTATTTGGTCTTTTTCCATGATTCTTGCATTTTATTTCTTTTTCATTTTCGATCATTTCTTTTTGCAAGTCTTCAGTCAAGATTTTAATCATCTAACCGATAATTTATTCAATATTTTTCTTTAATTTTTATCATATATATATACATTATTTGCAAACTTCGTGAAATTTTCTCCATCTCCTAGGTTTTCTTGAAAGATTTTCATTATATTCTGATCAATAAATTCATCTTTAACGTTGTTTTTATCATTAGTTCCATTATTTTCCCTCTCAATATATTTCTGAAATTCTGTTGAAAATCTATTCAAAGCCATTTCTTTCTCATTTTTAATCTGATTCCTGGAACTAGTGTTAGAATTCTCAAAATTTCTTGAATGTATGACGAAATTTGGTGCAGTTTTTGGTGATTCTTTCCATTTGATATTTTTAGTGGTTGCTGGTGTTGTATATATATACGCGGCTTTCGTGGTGTGGTCTTGCATTTTCAAGATAGATTTCTTCTTCTCTTTTTGTTTCTTCTCTTTCTTCTCTTTTTCCTTCCTCATTTCAAGGATTTGTTCAGCAACCACATTCAAATTCAGTTCTTTTCGATGCTTTAGGATGATATCAATAAATTTATAATTCTTTTTCTTTTTATCTTCACAAGCATCATTTTCAAAAAAATGGGCTTTTCTTATAATCTTCTTATCATTTTTCGTTTCAGCAGTGTCTTTTATGATGTTTTGAACTTTTAATTTATTTGAAATATCCTACAAATCATTAAAATTTCCAATAAATTTAAGGGAGAAAATGTTACTTCAGCTTCTGTTTGAAGCTGTAGTTTATTAATGCGAAGATCCTTTGGGAATTCATCTATATCAGAGACCCCATCCTTGAGGTTTTCCTTCCGTTTCATCAGAAGCATCTTCCGACAATATGAGAACTCCTTCTTATCGAACTCTTCCTTCTTCAAATGTGTGCAGAAATTCTGATTAATTTGATTAAATCTTCGTGATTTGTATTTTTTTTCTAGATTTTCATTGATTTTCATATCCATGAAGTAATCCATATCCTTTTCTTTAATGGCCATTTTTACGTCAACGTCTCTTTCTGATAGATTCCTCAAGCGTGGGTTCAGATATTTACTGTTCATTTTACAAAACAAATCAGAATGACAACCGTTTTCTTGGATTTCTTTCAACGGAAGTGTTTTTTTCAGAGATTTTGTCAAATAATACAATTCCATAGGATTATTTCGATTTTTTTCAGAAACATCCTTGATTTTCATTTGATTTTTTCGAAATTCTTCTGTGGATTCTTCTTTGGGCGTTGCTTCATAATCATTGAAATCTATATAAATTTTACTTATGAATAATTGAATAATCAATAGAAAAGTCAACATTCACGAGTTGTCAAGACTTTTGGATTATAGTCTTTATTGAGTTCCTTTTGATTTAGAAACCGAATTTTCTTCTGTTTATTCTTTAATTTCTGCATTCTTAATGAATAGACTGACAATAAAGGGCTATCGCTTAAGATCGTGGAGCATTCAATTGATGAGTTCGAGTCTTCGTTCAGGAAACTCGAGATTGAGCCGTCATCATTCTTTAGATCTTCGTTTGTGGGCAGAGTGTTTGTATTTGTGCTGGGTTCTTTGGCTTTTGGGATCGATTTCATGGTTAAATTGTTTTTATTGACTAAAATTTTGCCGTTTTTTAGTGAAGAAACATTGAGTTTTAGTCGTGTTGCAAAAGGATTTTTAGTAGCGTTTTTATCAGTAAAAGTAGTTGTGTTTATTGGGATGAAATTTGCGTTGTTGAAGTTTTTATAGTTAAATTTTCTATATAAATGCTCATCAATCTCGCTAGCAATATTGGAACTTATTGGTATTTCCTCGAGTTTCAATTGAAATTCGTAATCATTTTTTAGGAACTCTTTTGTAATAAACTCAAGTTCGCCGAGTCCTGACAAATAATGCTGAAACTTCAATAAAAACAAAGAAATTTATGCAAATTAATCAAAATTTAATAAAATTCAAGAAGAAATTACACAATTTTTTTACTTTTGGCAGATCTTGTTCCTGATTGCAAAATTTATTCAGCACTGTTCTAAGACTATCGCTTTTGGGAAGAAGTCTTTCTCCAATGCAGTTTGCGATATGGCAAAGCTCCACAAACTTTTCTATCTTATTGATCCGTTTATAACCATTTGCCAGACTCATCACCACAACTACCATCATTCGAACACAACTATAGAATTTCTGTTTAGTTTTTCGTTTTTCTGTCTTAGTGCTTAAAATTTTTAGATCTATTCGAATATTAAGTTCTTTTTGAACAATCTTCAGTGTTTCTTCAAGTATAATCATCCCTTTCTTATATAAATCAAAATGAAATAGAAAGGTTATGTATTGTAATTTCGCTTTTGCAATAACTCTCAGCAAGTCTGCATCCTAAAACTCATTCCTTTATGAAAAAATCTAAAATTTACCATAGAATCATCAAATGTATAGGAAATTTCATTCAATTGGAAGGCATATTTGTAAGCAATTTCATAATTATTTGAAGTAATATAAAATATACAGAAATTAAGGAGAGAATCCATAAGACATTTAATGAATTCTGTTGCTTCATAATAGACTAATGTATATATATATTCACATATTATGTTTGAATTTAAAGACAAAACACTTACAATCGAGAGAATTGGCATTTTCTTTCAGATTCCTCTGTAAATTCAAATATAAAGCATTATTCAAATCTTCTTTCACCTGATCTTTTTCTATATTTGAGTGGTTTTCAATGAAAGACAGCTGGTTTCTCCTTTCCTTAATTTCTAACTCCATATTTACATTATTCGCGTTTCTTGGGATTAAAAACACTGGGACTTGATCTAAACCATTATCATCAACAAATCCCTTAGGAGTTTTGTTATATAATGCATCATATTCCTTCATAACTAAATTTCTAACCTTTTGTTTTTTTAACAGTTTTTTTTCATCCACCAAATCAAAATCAATCATTTTTTTATTGAGATCTAATAGTGTGAAATGTGACTGTTGATTGATGAAGATATAAATAGAGAGATATTTGAACCATGATTTAAAGCTCATAGTGCTTTGGTCTAAATATTGATAGATTTTCTCCGCATCTGTCATGTAAAATTTATTGAAATATTTGTGCCGACAAATTTTATTGATCGCGATTGTGATCATTCTGTTGAGTTTTATATGGGCTTCTATTGAAAAATCCTTGTTATATTTGAAGAAAATCTCAAGAATTGAAAAAGCTTTCCTATAGCAACCCTTTATATTTAAAAAAAAATTAAACGTTAAATTCTGTGAGAAAATGAAGCAAAATAAAGGACTTTTCTTAGTAATTTTTTGCCTTCTTCAATAAAGAATTTCGGGTCTTGATTATGAGAAATTGTTGATATCTTTTCTTTTCGATTTTTTTTTGAATTGTTGCTTGGTGAGTCGTTTTTTGTTTCATATAGGACTTTAATCTCTTTGTCTTTGGAAAAAAGGAGACTTCTCTTTCTTATTTGCATTTGTATTTTTTTTTCATTGGAAGTTGGGGATTGAAATTTATTCATAAAACTGATATTGGATTTTTTAGGACTCTTTTTGAAATTATTTTTTTTCGAATCTGGTGATGCTTGTAAGCTTTCATCCTTTAATTTAAGTTTGTTCATTCTTGTTATCTGAGCAACTGGTGTAGATTTTCGATCATTTTGTGTTTTGTGAGCTGATTCAAGTTCAGGAATATCGAGTTGTTCATCAAAATTGAAAAACATGGCAAAGATTGAAAATTTATTTTTTTCAAATTGTTAAAACATTTTTTTTTTAAAAGAAAATTTTTTATGTTGAAAAATTAAATTTAATCAAAGTTTTTAATAGAAATGATAAAGAATAAAGAAATCTTTATTTATAAATTACAATTTTTCTTCAACTTGTTATAAAGTTTATTAATTATTTATATTCTTTCACGTAGGTCACAATATTTTTCATCAACTGAACTGGAGTTTTTGTTTTATTTGACGATTTAATTAAAACAGAATTGTTTTTTTTATTGGACATAGGTGTTTGAAATTTTTCGCTCTTATTGTGATTTCTTGTTTTTGTTCTCTGCGACAACGTATTTTCTTTGGAAATTTGCTTTGAATTTAAAAAACGATGTTATTTTTTGAAAACAAACAAAAAAATTTAACAACATTCGGGATAGTGCTCATATAGGAATGATTTAACTCAGTATGAAGCATCATTTTTTCTAAAAGTTCCTTGTTTTCGTTTTCAATTCCATTGCCATAAACCCTTTTTGTTTTACTTTTAAATAATGTTTAATTAAAAAATTGAAATTACTCAGAAATTCTCTTTTGGTGAGTTATTTTTCTCTTTACATCAGAGTCCCATTTCCTCAAATAGGTTGTTGGTGAGACTGGCAAATGGTTTTTATCAATATTCAATAAGATTGAATCATTTTTTTTTGATGAAGAGTTTTGAGCATCTTTGCAAGCAAGTACCCCGATATTCGGTGCATTGAATTCAGTGATAAGGTCAATGCTCTTATCTAAATAGTAGTTAAAATTGCTGTTTTTTTCCTTTTGGTGAGATTCCATAATTTTGCTTTGCATCAAATCCATTGAATCAAAGCCGTTTTCAGCTATGAATTCAAAAAATTAACAAAATTAATATTAAATTTTAAAATAATAATTAGAATGTTTAAAACCGTGCGAAAAGTGAAAATTTTTAAGAGCCCCATTTTTTTCTCTTTTCAAAAAACGGAACAAATTTTCTTGAACTTCTAAGAAATTCTTGAAATAGATTGAATTTTTGATAAAATCAATTTTAGCCAAATCTTGAATGAAATTTTGTAAGCCTATTTTTTTTTCTAGAATAATATCGTTTTGGGAATTCAGAATGTGATCAATATCAGAATTTGTGAATATTTTACAGGAATCAGGCAAAGCTAACCCAACAAAGGCCAAAGAAATATTTTGATAAAGTTCATAGAAACTCACAAATCTTTTCTGAATTTTCCAATTGAAATTTTGGCATGAGCAATAAACAATGAACTCGCTGCAATTTTTCTGATCATTATTATTGAAAATCTGATCTAATTCAATTTGAATTTCTCCTAATTCAAATAAATCGAACGTCCCTTTAGGTGTTAATCGCTGACTGAATTCATTATCATAATGAATTGATTGATGTTTTTTAACATTTTGCTTTACGGAGTTCTTATAGTCATTGAGATTTTTTTTATGAGAGTCTATGTTAGAAATTGACATATTTGATTTCGATAGATTTATCGAATTGTTCGAAGTCTTGTTATTTTCATTACATTTGGAAATATGCTTCAAAAATAAATGGTTTGAAATCACATTCGAACACAATAAACATTTGAACCCACAAGAGTTCTTATAAAATTGTTTGTAAATTTTTGATTTGATCAGTTTTTCTTCCTGATTCTTGCATCGAACCGTCATTTTTTCTACTGTTGTTAAAAGATTCTTATTGGTTTCCATCAAGTCTTCACCATCAGTTTCTTGGAAATTGATATTTTCTATGTTTTTTTTTCATGAGATTTAGCAGAATAAAAAAAAAATTACGTTGCAAAGCCAAATACAAAGCATCGTACATTTTTTTATTTTCTTGCAGTTGGCTGTTTAATAGATTGATTTGATTTTCTAGATAAGTTTTCTCAACAAGGAAATCAGTATGTTCGCTTTGGAATTTTTCTTTGCTTTGTTTTTCGGAGTTTTTTTCCGATAACTTAAAAAAATTTACAAACAATAGAAAAAAAATTAAAGTACTTCTTTTATTTTTTTTTCGAACTCATTTTTTAGAAGAAATAATTCTTTTTTTTTAAAAATTTCCATTTCATTATAGTCCTTTCTCAAATTTTCAGTAGTGTAAAAGTTTGTTTCTAGATCAATTTTGAGGCTTTTGATGTCATTTTCTTTGTCTTCTAAGTCTTTGCGAGAAGTTTCATTCTCTTTTTTAAGAAATTGGTTCTCTTGTTCTAATAAAGCGATTTTTTTATCATTTTCGTTTTGCGTTTGAAGGTATTCTTCTCTGATGTCGTTGAACTTTTTTTCAAGCTCTGTCTTTAATTCCTCATATTTATATTTGAATTCATTCTCGTTTCCTTTTGATTTCGCTTGCAAACTCTCGTATTTCAGCAAAAAGACATTTTTTTCATCAAGCAACCCTCTCATTTTTTCATTTATTGATTTGAAATTTACTTCTGATAAAGCTGAAAAATAGATTTTTTAATTAAATTCATGAATTTTTTTAAAACCTTTTTCTTTTTCTGTTTTTTCCAATTTCTCCATTAAAATCTCTTTTTCTTGCTCCCATTCTTTTTTCTTTTGCTGGAGCTCATCTTCGAGAATTTCTTTCTTTGTTTTCAAAAGCTTAACTTCATGATCATAAAGAAATTCAGATTTTTTGGTGAAATTCTCAGCTGCATGCTTATAGATCTTTATTGAAATTTCAGAGATATATTGAATTTTCATTGAACTTTGTGAGAATTTTTTCTAAAATTTCTTTAATTTAACAAAAGAATTTTTTATTCTTACATCAAAATCGGACAAAAACTCGTTGAATTTCGATTGGAATTCGAAGAAATTCGAAAACTTATCATCTTTGATATTTTCTTCAATCTCTTCTAATGTGGATCTGCTGTTTTCGACATATTTAGTCTACAAAGCTGTTAAAAATGTTCAATTTTTAAGAAAAAACCTTGATATTGTCTTCATTTTCCTCTCTGAATTTCAAGAATTTTTCTTTAAATTCTTTTCTTAGCATATTTAAATATTCTTTCAAATCAACTTCTTCTCCAATTGAACATTTTCTGAAATTTTTCATCACCTTTTCTAATAACTTTTAAAAAAAATCGTGATATAACTCATAAATAAAGGGTAATATTCACCATATGTTTTAAATCAATGATTTTTTTCTCATTAAACTCAATATATTTATTCATTTGTAATTGGTGTAATTCCTCATCTAAATTCCTTAAACTTTCTAAAATTTTTTCCTTTTTTGAGAAATAAAATTTCTAATCAAAGAACCTTTCAGATTTTTATATGACTCATTTTTCACAACAGATTTCCACGCATTTTCAATATTTGGGATACCTCCTTTATTTATAGCTTCGATATAAGCTTTGCATAACTCAATCAGCATCGACCCATTCAATTGTTTGTCTCTGATCATTTTCGGCTTCGTTTTCTTCAGGATTTTTTGTCTTGCTAGTTTAGCTTGATTTAAGAACTCGCCTCTCAAATTTTCGTTTGAAACCTCTTCAATTTTCTGCAAATCTGACTCTTTTTCACATGGTCTTATCAATGTGATACAGTCTCGATCTTTGAAGAAATGTTTAAACAATCTTCTGATTCGATTTTTAGATTCAGTAGAGTCTGACATTCCCTTTTGTAACTCCAAAGCCTGTTCTAAATATTCCTTAGGTTTAATCACATTACCCTCTTTATCAACTAGTTTCAAAGCGAAATCTCTCACAACCCAGAGAAAAGCTGGAAAGCCATTAACAATTTCTTCCCCTTCTTGAGAGTTATTGGCTTTTGCTTGAATATCTTTTGCTAGATTTATGATCAAAGACAAATTATTTAATGCATTTTCATCAATATGACCCACTGCATTAAAGATGAAGTAGCTTGACAATAACAGGGAAAAAATGAAGATTTTATTGTCATGATTGATATTTTCATCAGTTCCACCAAATCCTTCAGTGTCTATCACAAGGACATCCATGTCTGAATTCTCTTCATTTTCCGATTTCAAAGGATAGGTCCAAAGCCACAAACCCTTTAATTATAATTTTTAAAATTATTTTCTCTTTTGAAGAAAAACCTTTGTGCAGGCATTCACTGTTGAACCAACTTTGAAACCTTGCTTTTGATGGTTAAGCAAGACTCGGTTCACAAAAAAACTCTTTCCAGTTCTATATTTTCCGACTATTGAGATAACCCCTATTTTTCGTTCTTTGTTCAAAGAATTTAGAAAAGTTTCAGACTCTTTTGTGAGAGCGAAACCGTCAGAAGGAGAATATGTTATAAATGGGATTGCTTTTGGAGCAAGGACTTGGTGCAATTCTTCTAGATTTTCCATTTTTTTTTATGAAGTGTTAAATTTTTAAATTTTTTAGTCAGAGTTTGACTGTTAGTTTTGAAAAAAATTTATTTTGTTTATTTTTTGAATTTTTTGAATTTTCGCTTTTAACAAAAAATAGTTGAAAAATTTTCGCTTTTTTTTTTTTTCATCAATATTCTCAATTCAATAATTTTTATAGGGAAATGGATTAATTTCCGATTTAATAGTCATTGCTAGTCTTCAATCAAAGATATTTGAATTTTTCTAATCCATTAATTTTAATTTCATTGTCTCATCAAAATGCCAATTAAATGGCTAATGAACTTTTAAATTTTTTTTAACTAGTTTCTTCCTCTCATTTGCATGTTTTCTGCTTTGATCTCCTATTTTCAGCTTTGATCTCCTCATTTTCATCTTTAATCCACATTTTTCCTCAAGTTGTTAACCTAATTTCCAAAACAAAATTTTTTTTTAATTTGAATATTTTTTTTTTAATTAAATCAAACTTTAAATTAAGCATTTTTTTTTTTAACTATGAACAGTGAAGAAACTGCACTTCATGGTACCTCATTGATCTCTTTTATCTATTTTTTTTAACTTTTTCTAGGAAACATTCTCGCTTCTACTTTAATTTCCGACAGATGTTTCCAATTTACTTGTAATAAATTGACCCTTGAAAATAATTTTGAGAATTTTGGGGCGAAAAAAAAAAATACTGATCTCGAAACAATCCCAAATCTTGAATTTTCAGAAAGATTGCATGAGATAGATAATCCGAAAAACAATTCCTATTTACCACACAGCAAGACAAAAGAAAATATGGGATTATGTATCGATCTTTCTTCGCCTCGTGGTGGAAAATCAAAACTTCTTGAAGTCGAAAATTTATCTCCAAGCCAAAAAATAAAAAATAAAAAAACTGTTTATGATATGATTGCAACTTTTTATTTAGTGAAGAAGTTTGTTGGGATATTGAGAAGTGTAAGTTCTATTCGTGAACCTAAATTCATGAACGAAACACATTTCAGTTTAATTGGAGATCCCAGTTTTTTTTATTCGGAATGCGATGTTCAAATTGAGAAAAAACGATTTTATCATTTACAAAAAATTAAAAAACAGATTGCAAAAATTGCATCAACTGAATATCTACCTAAAGCTTTTCAACCTTTTTCTTTGTTTATTCTATTTTGGGATGCAATTAATTTGTTTTTGTTTTTGTTCTTTTTTATCATATTTCCAGTAAATTTAAGTTTTGGAATTAATATTTTAAATGAAAAATTAGGGCTAACAGCCCAAGGAATCATTGCTTTTAAAACTTTTATGATTGTTTTTTATGTTTTAGATATTCTTGTTAACTGCAATACTGGATATTTTGAAAAAGGTGAGCTCGTGATCATGAAATCTAAAATTATATCAAAATATATGCACAAAATTTATTGGATTGATTTAATTTGTTTAATAATTATTTCTTTAGAGTTTTCTAATTGGAGTTTCATTTATTTTCTGAAATTCTTTAAAATTATGAAAATTTCCCAAAAATTTGAAGAATTAATGGTTGTCGATCAATTTTATTTTAATGTCCTTTCTCTGATTTTGCTCCTTTTCAGATTAATTGTGGTTACACATATAGGAGCTTGTGTTTGGCATGGAATGGCCGCCTTTCAAATTCAAGAAGGAAAAAACGCATCATCCTGGTTATCATCTAAACAATTACTAAATGAAGATTGGTCTCTAAAGTATCTTTATTCTTTTTATTACATTTTGATCACAATGACTACTGTTGGCTATGGGGATATAACACCTCAAAATGAATGGGAAGTGTTATTTTGTGTGGCTTTTGTATTTTTAGCATGTATGATGTTCGCATATTGTATAAACTGTGTTGGGACCATTTTTCAAGATTTTTATAAAAGAGAGAGTGAATTTAAAAAAGAATTATTCGCAATCAATGATTATATGAGAGCTCAGAATATCCCAAAGGAATTACAAATGAGAATAAGAATGCATTTAGAATATCTTTGGAAAGAAGAGAAAATTTTTAATCAAGCCAAAGCCCAAGATGTTCTTCATAAATTATCTGATTCTTTGAAAAACGAACTCTTATTGGAGGTAAATGGTCCAATCATTAAAAATGTGGATCTTTTTTCAAAGAACTTCAGCGAAAAAACTTTAAGAAAAATCATAAAATTCATGAAAGAAGAAAAATATACACCTGGGGATATAATTTTTAATCAGGGTGATCACGAAAATAAAGATTTGTTTTTGATTAAAAAGGGATGTGTCCATATATTCGTTGAAAATGAACTGAATGACCAATATGAAAGAAAAGTTTTAAAAGAATTAAAAGAAGGGCAAATTTTTGGAGAAATTGCGTTTTTTTCTGAAATGAATAGAACTGCTTCTGCGAGAAGCACAGAATTTACAACTTTAATTAGAATCGATCAAATCATTTTTAAGAAATTGATAGAAGAAAACGATGCTGATAGAGAGAAATTTCATCATATTAAAGATATGATCCGATTGTACAAAACTTATGATGGAATTTTTCTTACTTGCTACGCTTGCAATAATAGAAATCATTTAATTTTTGAATGCCCTTTGCTTCATCGCAGTTTTCTAAAGAATATTTGCATCGGAAAATATAGTCGCTCAGTTTTTCAAGAAAGAAACGAAAACTTTTCAAGAAAAAGAAAAAAAACTTCAATGAAATTTATTTTAAATCCGAAAACTGACAGTTTTTTCTTGACTTTTCAAACAGAAAAAAGTGTTGAATGTATTGAAAGAGAAGATCAAAGTGAAAATCATGATACAAAAACTTTAATTGATGAAGGTCTTCCTAGTTTGGAATTAATACCAAAAGAAATTTTCGAAAAAAACTTATCAGTTTTGAAGGATGAACTGATCCTTCAATCAGCGCTTCCATTTGAAAAAATGACGTCTTATTCAAATTCTAAATTACAAAAACATTTTATAAATGAAGAGAAAACTGATACAAAACTTTCAGAAAAAATAATTAGAAATGCAAGTGAAAATTTTCTTATTAAAAAAAATAAAGACCAGAAAAAAGAGGAAAACTTGGAATTTGATTGTTTGAAATCTTACATAAAGTATTTCCCAATGAGCAATGTTTGTTTTGTTTTAAACGCAGCGAATAAAAAACTTTATCATGCGTTGAAAAAGAAGAGAAAAGCCTATTTATTTGAGAAAAACTGTTTGAATAACACAAAATCAATACAGGAAAAATTGTTACGTAAATTGACAAAAGTAAACGACAACTCACCGAAAAGAAATGTGTTGAGAAAAAGCTCAGTCGCTGGTCAAACGTGGAGAGAAATGCTGAAGATTGCTCAAAATGAAAAAATATTGAAGAGAAAAAGAGAGAAATTTAAGTGTTTCAAGAAGTTTGGCAAATTTCTTGCAAATTTATTCTTTTGGAAGAAAAAACTTAAAAAAATAATTTTTAATAGGTAATTGTGAATTTCTTAAAGTAAATATGAGAAATTAAATAAATATTTTCATTGATTTTTTGCAGATGAATAAAAATAAACAATACATTTAAATTTTTTTCTCTCAATAAGAAAATTTTTTTTGTGAAGATCTTAGATTTATTTTTTTAAAAGACGTCTTTGATGCAATTAATGGATTGATTTGTGTTTTTTGAAAAAAAAATAAGAAAAAAGCAATTTTCTTCTTAAAAAAAAAGACTAATAA
>JFJP01040095.1_pt1 | contig 12078 bp, 6 predicted proteins | sample 431651 | NCBI WGS metagenome assembly JFJP01 (sample SAMN02602958, study PRJNA72255) | Microbial mat metagenome, whole genome shotgun sequencing project. | biome: fresh water; feature: sink hole; material: water; isolation source: purple microbial (photo- and chemosynthetic) mats found in... | reverse complement strand
ATTAACGGACTATTGTATTACATAAAACTCATTTAAATACAGTTTTCTGATCGAAGCAATACTTATATATGCTATATATCTATTGAACCTGCTATAACAAATTTCATAGTATCCATCGCACTATACTATCGTCCTGGCGGAGCACTATAAAATTAAAATCCACTTATAAGACAATAGCTTATAAGTGGATTTCCGGATCTACACTATCTGTTTATTTATAAAATTTTAATTTATTTGATTTCGTTCAACAATTCATTCACCTGGGTATAAATATTGAGTGCCGTAAATCCGAATTTTTCGTCCAGCACTTTTGCCGGTGCTGAATATCCGAAATGATCGAGTCCCCAGATTTTTCCTTTTTTACCTACCAGTCCGGCAAGGGTAACAGGCAAACCAGCAGTTAGTCCGAAAACAGGCATATCATCCGGAATCACATCCAGCTGGTATTTTTTATCCTGCTGACGGAACAGCCCTTCTGAGATAACAGAAACTACACGTACATTAAGGTTTTTTTCAGCTTTGAGCAAAGCAGCACCATCCAGCAATGTGGAAACTTCGGAGCCGCTGGCAACCAGTATCACATCCGGTTTTGCATTACAATCCTGCACAATGTAGGCGCCTTTTCCGGCTTGTAATGCACTTTGGTATTGCGAAAGACCCGATTTTGCTGGCAGATCCTTTATGTTTTGCCTTGATAAAATAAGGGCGGTAGGAGTTTGTGTATTTTCCATTGCCATTTTCCATGCTACGGATGTTTCATAAGCATCAGCAGGGCGTAAAGCCAGCAGGCTCATTTGCCCATGATGGTTTTTCATCTGTTCAAGCAGCCTGATCTGGGCTTCCTGTTCTACCGGCTGATGGGTTGGTCCGTCTTCGCCTACGCGGAAAGCATCATGAGTCCAGATGTATTTTACAGGAAGTCCCATTAGTGCCGAAAGGCGTACTGCCGGTTTCATGTAATCGCTGAAAACAAAGAAAGTAGCACATGCTGCCCAAACTCCGCCATGAAGTGCAATTCCGTTGCAGATAGCAGCCATTGTGAGTTCACTTACGCCTGCCTGCAGGAATGCCCCGCTGAAATCATCTTTGGAAAGTGCTTTTGTATATTTGAGGAAACCGTCTGTTTTATCGCTGTTTGAAAGGTCGGCGGATGACACGATCATATTCTCAACATTCTGTGCCAGGTATCCCAATATAGCCGCTGATGCCGCACGTGAAGCAATTCCTTCTTTCTGAATAACGGATTCAAAATCAAGTTTTGGCAGCTCTCCCGACAGGAACAGCTTAAGTTTTATTGCGAGTTCAGGATTAGACTTCTGCCATTCCTGTTCAGAAGCTTTACGGACAGAAGCTTCCTTTAATTTCTCTGCATTTGATTTTTTGTAAACTTCAGCTACTTCAGGAAAAATAACGAAAGGATCGGCAGGATTACCGCCCAGATTTTCGATTGATTTTTCGAAAGAAGCACCGGATTCGCCAAGTGGCATTCCATGAGTCGCACAATTGCGTTCAAAGCTGGAACCATCCGCTTTTACAGCACCTTTGCCCATAATGGTTTTCCCGATAATCAGGGTTGGTTTGTCCTTCTCCGAAAGAGCGGATGTGAGTGCATGGCGAATTTCACCGGCATCATTCCCGGCAATAGTCATAACATTCCAGCCCCAGGCTTCGTATTTCATTGCGGTATTTTCGCTGGTAACGGCGCTGGTTTCGGTTGAAAGTTGTATGTCGTTTGAATCATAAAACATAATCAGGTTACTCAAACCCAGAAAGCCTGCAATGCGGCCTGCCGATTGTGAAATTTCTTCCTGAACACCTCCGTCGGAGATATAAGTAAAGGTTTTATGCGACATCCATTCGCCAAACCTGGCACAAAGAAAGCGTTCTGCAATTGCAGCACCTACAGCCATGGTATGTCCTTGTCCCAGCGGACCAGAAGTATTTTCGATGCCTCTTTTCCTATCCACTTCCGGATGACCGGGAGTACAACTTCCCCATTGCCTGAAGTTTTTAAGATCTTCGATGGAATAGTTACCCGAAAGTGCCAGGACAGAATACAACATAGGCGACATATGGCCCGGATCAAGGAAAAAACGGTCGCGCAGATGCCATTCCATATCCGCTGGATCGTTCCTGAGAAACTCAGTGAAAAGGATGTTGATAAAATCGGCTCCACCCATGGCTCCGCCCGGATGCCCTGATTTGGCTTTTTCAACCATAGCAGCTGAAAGAATACGAATGTTGTCGGCAGCGAGATTTGTCAGATTTTTGTTCATGTGATCAGTTTACAGAGGTTATGATTGCAGTAAAAAACAGTATTATTTGTATAATTGTCGTCGTTTAATTTAAGATGCAAAGGTATTCTTTTTAAATTTCTATCCTCTAAGGGATTCAACGCACATCAGCAATAATTATATTTCCTTATGGCAAATCCACCACCGGAAATTCTGCGATCCGCATTGTAGTACATCCGTATGGAATAAGAATTATATCATCCGTTGGTGTTCCAAGATCACGACGCGGATAAGGTGAATTAGGTATTTTACCGGCTGAATTTTCGTACAAACCCCAGTAGGGAATTCTCTTTCCTTTTGTTGAAATCTGAATCGGAGCATTTTTGAGATTCCAGGGCATAGGATCAATTTTGCTTCCTGCATTAACCCTGAAATCCATACTGTCAATTGTCCTGGCCGGGATACCATAGTTCCACGGAGATGTTGGAAACACTTCCCAGAAAGGATCTTCATGCTCTGGAGTTTTGCGTTCCTTCCAGTCTTCCTCAATTTTCAATGCATAAACAAGGGGACCGCGTTCAATCCCAAGTGAATTTTCGAACCAACGGGACAACTTTATTTCCATAGGAAGCTCAAGTACAATAACATCTCCGTCTTTCCATTCACGATCAATAATTGCAACTTCACCGCCTTTGCCTTTTTGTATTATTCCTGTTTTGTTACTTATCCGGGCTTCGGCACACCACGAAGGAATACGCAGGTGCAAAGGGAATTTAGCAGGTTTTTTTATTTTACAGGTAAATTCGATCCGGTCCGAAAAAGGATACTCTGTTTTTTCAACAAACTCTACCTCCACGCCACCGGCAACTTTAGCTTTTACAACTGAAGGCCCATAAACCAATGCAGCAAGGCCACTGTCAGAAGTTGCATACCATAAATTCTGTACAAATTTTGGCCAACCCTGGTGCATGTTGGTAAGGCAGCAAGGATACCCGGTTGTAGTTCCAAAAACAGTGCTGCTGATATAGTCGCAATCGAAATGACGATGCTCATTCGTTACGAGCACCTGATTTACCTGCTGGTAGTATTGTTTCCGGAGAAATTTATCATCAGCCTGCGTTGGCAAAACATTGTATGCGAGTTTTTCGAGGTAATCGGCATAATACAAATCGCCGGTCACGGGCAACATGCTTTCAAAGGAATACATCATTTCAACAGCCGAACAAAATTCAGAACCCTGGGTAGGATCGTTTCCATGCATAGCTTCGTCGCCGCCATACATACCATTTACAAAACCATGAACATCGCGGAGCGCATCCAGGCCTTCACGCACTGCATTTTTATATTTCACACCGCCATTCAACTGGTAATACATTACAGGTGCTTTTAATCCCTGGGCAACGTTAACACAATGCAGATCGGCATATGGATTGGCTTTCCGTAAGGAATTGTTTGTAAAAACAGTTGTCCAGTCAAATGTTTGTTTATGGATCAGTTCGCCCAGTTCAAGAAGGAATTTGTCACCGGTAACAGTATAAAGCCACAGTACAATCTGCAGGTTATCACCACCACGCTGCTGTCCCCACCATGTCCAGTTGTTCAACGGATATTGAGGAAGAGTTTTCAGCTGGTATTTAAAATAACTGGTCAATAGTTTGATAGCCCGTTCATCGCCGGTAGCTGAATAGTACTGTTGTATAGCTTTCAGCATCACCATTTTAGGCCACCAGTCTTCGCTCTTTGTTTGTTGGGTGCCTTTAATTTTCGGTGTATCATCTTTATTGGGATATGGACCAAAATAGCCATCCGGCCGTTGGTTTTCAAAGGACCAATCCATCCATTTCTGCACCTTGGCCTTCAGTTTTTGATCGTTAAGAATATAAGCAAGCGGCACCAAGCCGTCGATCCAGTATGGACCTCGTTCCCAGCAATCGCCGGTACCGCCGAGCCAGCCATTATCAGGGCCGCAAACCACTTTATAGATGCTATCGAGATTTCCGGTGAGTCCGTCGCGCTGAAGCTCAAGCATGGTGAGTAAATGTCCTGTTGGCTTAATACTTCCCAATGGCAACGGAACATATTTTTGCTGCACCAAAGGCGCCCTGTTACCAGGATATAAACCAGCTGCGCTTGGTTTCTGTGCAACTGAAAACAACGAGAATATCGTAAAAAAGAAAGTAATGATGAAAAGCAGCCTCGATTGGTTCATGGTGTTATTTAATTTCGTTTAACGAATTGCATATTTCCCGGTTTGCTTTGCAGATACATGGTTCATCCAGTTTAATAACCTTCCGGTCGTAAGTCATAAGGCCATTAATTTCAATTTCCACGTCGGTGGTCTGGGTATATATGGCAGCCGAAAACCCGGCAGGAATAAGCTTTTTAAGTTTTTCTGCAAAAGCAACATAGGCATCGGTAGCTTCGGCAGAAGTTTTGTATTGCACATAGCCCCAGTTTCGGTCTTTAATCCATAAATGATCGTCGTAAACCAGGCCTATGCCACCGTATTCGCCTAAAACACAAACACGGTTGCCATCGTACAAAGTCATTTTAGGTTCAGGATAATTGTGAATATCAAGGATATCGCCGACCGGATAAAAATTGCCGCCGCTGGCTGAATTTACCAGGCGGGTTGGGTCATAACTTTTTGTCCATTGTGCTATTTCAACAGTTTTAAATTGCCCCCATGCTTCGTTGAACGGAACCCAGCTAACAATACAAGGATTTGAAATCAGCATATCCATTATCTCTTTCCATTCTCTTTTAAAATTTGTTTCTGATTCCGGCGAACGCACATATTCTGATCCGTTGAAGTACTTATCGGTTTGCCATTCCGGACCATCGTCACCACTTGGCATATCCTGCCACACTAGAATCCCTTCGCGATCGCAGTGATAATACCAGCGGGCAGGTTCTACTTTTACATGTTTACGAATAAGGTTAAATCCGAAATCCTTTGTTTTGAGGATGTCAAATTTAAGTGCTTCGTCGGTCGGAGCAGTATAAAGGCCATCGGGCCACCAGCCCTGATCGAGAGGGCCAAACTGGAAATAATCCTTGTTGTTCAGTTGCATGCGGACAATCCCGTCTGAATCCTTTTTAGTTGAAATTTTGCGCATCCCCATGTAACTCTTTACCTTGTCAAGCGCCTTTCCATTCCGGAGTAAAACAACTTCGACATCATAAAGGAAAGGCGATTCAGGACTCCACAATTTGGCACCGGGAATTGATACTAATACTTCCTGGCCTGGAATCCCTTTGCCTTGCGCTACTATCTTTCCGCTTTCAAGAATCCTGATATCAATCCGATCTGAATTCTGATTTTCAGCAGTAAAAGCGGTTACAGAAACCGTATTTCTGTCAATATTGGAAGATGACTTAACCTGTGTTAGATAATTTTCGGCCACCGGCTCAATCCAAACCGTTTGCCAGATTCCGGTTACAGAAGTATACCAGATTCCACCCGGCCTCGAAACCTGTTTGCCACGAGGCTGAAAACTTTGATCCGCCGGATCCCAAACCCTGACAGTTAGTTTTTGTGGTTTACCAGGCAACAAAAAGGACGAAATATCGAAACAAAACGGTGTGTAACCACCTTTGTGTGATCCGATCAGCAAATCGTTGATCCACACATCAGCCTTCCAGTCCACAGCACCGAAATTGAGTACTATTTTTTTGTTTTTCCATACAGCAGGGATTGTAAACTCACGGTTGTACCAAAGTTCATTTTCGGCCCCAACTTTTTTTTGAACTCCGGAAAGCGAAGATTCTATTGCAAAAGGTACGAGAATACTACCGTCAAATTCAGATGGCACAGCACTTCCCTGTGGAAGAATTGCATAATCCCACAAGCCATTCAGATTAAGCCACTGTTCACGCACCATGGTAGGACGCGGATATTCGGGCAATGGATTTGCCGGATCAACTTTATCGGCCCATTGAGTTCTAATTTTATCACCGGCTGGTTGCCAGCTTTGTGAATAACAATTAACACCTGCAAATGCAAGCAGCGCTAAAACCAGAATTCGTTTATGCATCATTTTCGTATTTTTCAGATAAAATCCAGTGGCTTTAATGATCTTGTGGCAGGAGTTTTGGATTGCGTTAAAAAGGGGGAAAGTACCAATTTAAAACAGTGATATCCTCTTTCAATAATTTCCAAAAAACGATCTGAAATGCGCTGAAACGAGGCAGGAGATTTATCATAAAGTCAAGCTATTTCTGTTTCAGACTTCCGTAAATCACAGTTTCAATTTTCCCGGTATAATCACCGTGTGAGTTAGGCGTATGTTGAGTCATAATGAGGCAGATCATGTTTTCTTTCGGATCTGCCCAATATGCGGTTCCATAGTATCCGCCCCACGAAAAAGATCCTTCGCTCCTCATATATAAATCAGCCGATTTTTCGGAAGTTATGGAAAAACCAAGTCCAAAATTGTCGTTACCAAACATTTTATCTTCCAGCTGTGGACTTAGCATCAACTCCGTAGTACGACGACCCAGGATTTGTTTCCCATTATAGCTGCCGCCATTCAGAAGCATTTGGAGGAAAACGGCATAATCATAAGCAGTAGATGATAAACCGGCTCCACCTGAGAAAAAAGTTTTAGGAATAAGCGGATAAGCGGGATCTAAATCCCTGAAATCTGGTGACCAGACTATGATTTTATTTTGGTTATCTTCGGTATAAACAGTTGGAAGACGATTGCCTTTAGCTGCCGGCACATTGAAATAGGTATCTTTCATTCCCATAGGATCAAATATGTTTTCCTTGCAGTATGTTTCCAGTGATTTTCCGCTTATCACCTCAATCAGGCATCCTAATAAATCAGAGTTCAGGCCATATGTAAATTTTTCACCGGGCTGATGAACGAGCGGGAGTGTTCCTAATGTTTTCATCGCCGAAAGGAGGCTTATATCAAAACTCCCCAGGCCGGATGGTATTCCAGCTTTGGCATAAATGGCAGTCATCTTATCTGAGCCAATTGCGGCATAGTCGATCCCGGAAGTATGTGTAAGCAAATCGCGGAAAGTAATTTCACGGTTGGCAGGGATTGTTGTATATGTTGTATCAGCTGGATTGTAATCTTTAATAACCTTGGGATTTTTAAATTCAGGAATAAAATCGGAAATATGCTGGTCGAGTCCCAGTTTCCCTTGTTCAAACAACTGCAAAACGCCAAGGCTTGTAATGGCTTTGGTTTGACTCATGATCCGGAAAATGGCATCGGCAGTCATGGGCTTTTTACTTGCTGCATCGGCAAAACCGTGTCCTTTATAGTAAACAACCTGGTTATCTTTTACCACCAGTACGACTGATCCTACCAACCAGTTATTATCAATATATTGTTTAGAAATGGCATCAATCTGTGCCAACCGTGAATAATCAAAACCTTTATGAGGTTTTACTTCGGGCGCAAGCACCTGGGAGAATCCTGTTTGCCATACAAACAACAGGATCAGAAGAAATAGGGTTTGTTTTTTCACTTTTTATAAAATTAGATTTATAGTAATTATTTGACAAAAGGCAGAATTAAACTTAGGAATGTTCAGATTTAACATGTCATAAGTTCCAATAAATTATTCTTCAAATTTAACAACAAATCCTCCGGTTGATCTCAATCCAAATTTATTATTTTCACCTTTTTAAATTGAAGGAGCGAAGTTGAGGATATTCAATTTGTCCTGCATTCGGTTTATCAAATTGCATTCAGTTACTGGGCTAGGAATGTAAATATGAAGTTGGATGCTTAGTTGTATGCTCCGTTGTTAAACATGGAGGGCTTCCTTTGAATTATAAAAACATAAAAGCACTGCCTTTAATTCACTACTGATCAAATTATCTCGGCTTCATAATCTCAGTTTCAATTACCTGTCCGTACTGCGAGTATTGCTCGTACAATTTCCGGTATTTTTCAGCATTTTCAGAAATAGGATGGTATTCGGTTTCAAATCCGTTTCCCATGGCTTTTTGTGCATCCAGAACAGTCGGGTACAATCCGCCAACTACAGCGGCAGCCATGGCAGAACCAAGCGCACAAGCCTGTTCGCTTTTTGCTACAAGGATTGGTTTATTGATAACATCAGCAACAACCTGCATAATAAACGGCGATTTTTTAGCTACTCCGCCTAAGGCTATAATTCCTTCGATAGGAATACCTTCATCAATAAACCTGTCGACAATTTTTTTAGCCCCGAAAGCAGTAGCTTCGACCAAAGCACGGAAAATACTGGGAGCATCCGATCCCAGGTTTAGTCCGAGAATAGCACCTTTCAGCAATTGGTTTGCATCCGGAGTGCGGCGGCCATTCATCCAGTCTAAAGCAATGATGCCGGATTCGCCGATTCCGAGTTGTTCCGCTTCCTTCGAAAGTTTAGGAATAATAGCATCTGAAATTTCAGAAATCAGTTTTGTTTTTGCGTCTTCATCCAGGAGTTTGGAATCTGAAATCAGTGTTTCCACCGGCCACATGAGCAGTTGTTTAAACCAGGCATAAACATCGCCGAATGCGGATTGACCGGCTTCGAGGCCCATCATCCCGGGAACAACCGAACCGTCGACCTGTCCGCAGATGCCTTTCACCAGTTTATCGCCAACTTCTTCGAGCGGAGCTATCAGAATATCGCAGGTTGAAGTACCCATGATCTTACTGAGATAATATGGCTTAATTTCTCCGCCGAGAGCTCCAAGATGGGCGTCGAAAGCACCAACACCAACAGCAACATTTTCGCTCAGGCCAAGACGTGATGCCCATTCGGGAGTCAGATTCCCGGCTTTTACTTCACAGGTATAGGTTTCGTCATACATCTGTGAACGTAGGCCTTTGAGTAATGGATCGAGTTTTACCAGGAATTCTTCCGGCGGAAGGCCGCCAAAATCAGCATGCCACATGGCTTTATGACCGGCTGAACAACGACTCCGCTTCATTTTTGATGTTGCCTCGGTACCGGTAAGCAAGGCAGGTATCCAATCGCAATGCTCTACCCATGAATAGGCTTTTGCCCTGACTTTTTCATCCACACGCAAAACCCTCAGAATTTTGGCCCAGAACCATTCGGTAGAGTAAATGCCACCTTCAAATTTGGTATAATCTACGCCTCCCCAGGAACGGGCAAGAGTATTAATTTCTTCTGCTTCGGCAGTTGCTGTATGATCTTTCCAGAGCACAAACATAGCGTTTGGATTTTCGGCAAACTCAGGCAGGAGCGCCAATGGGGTTCCATTAACATCCACAGCAACAGGAGTACTGCCGGTGGTATCAATGGAAATGGCGACTACATTTTCGGCTACGCTGGCCGGAGCTTTAGCCAATACGCCACGGATAGTGCTTTCAAGTCCTTCAACATAATCCAGGGGATGCTGGCGGAACTGGTTCTTTAACGGAACGCAGTATTTTCCGGCTTTCCAACGCGGATAATAAAAAACACTGTTCGCAATTTCATTTCCGTTCGAAGCATCAACCAGGATTGTGCGTACCGAGTCGGTACCATAATCAACACCAAGGGTATATTTTGACATTTTTTTTGAATTATATTTTTTAGATAGTATTTAATGCTTGATGTGTTGTGCAAAACGATCATGGATTTCAGGCCTGTTGTAGTAATACAAACCCGCCTTTCCACATGTCACTCCTCGCTTTGTCGCCCTTCAACCCGTTTTTTGGGGAACAAGCGAACAATTGAACAAGCGAACAATTGAAGTTAGAATCGTCGCCATGTCGCCTCTCGCCCATTTCCTTGTCAACCCGACTTTCCTTTCCCTCTCGTCAACTCACTGTCCGTAATACGCGTTCTTCCCGTGTTTCCGGTTAAAGTGCTTATCGAGCAGGTACTGCTTTATCGGATTCTGGTTTCCTAGTTGAAGGGTTAGCAATGCCATCCGTGCAACTTCTTCCAGAACCACCGCATTGTAAACTGCTTTTTCGGCATTGGCTCCCCAGGCAAACGGACCGTGGTTACCCACGAGTACGCCGGGAACATGAAGCGGATTAATGTTTTTGAACGATTCTACTATCACAGTTCCGGTTTCTTTTTCGTAGCCGCGATCCACTTCATCTTTTGTTAATTCACGTGTACAGGGAATTTCGCCGTAAAAATGATCGGCATGCGTTGTTCCCATTGCTGGGATTGCTTTTAAAGCCTGGGCCCAGGCCACGGCATAAGTTGAATGTGTGTGAACAATGCCGCCGATTTCAGGAAATGCTTTATAGAGTTCAATATGCGTGAGTGTGTCCGAGGATGGTTTATATTTTCCTTCAATCACCTTTCCGTTCAAGTCAACTACCACCATATCTGCGGGTTGCATATCTTCATACGAAACACCGCTGGGTTTGATAACGAGTAAACTTTCCTTACGGTCGATGCCGCTTACATTGCCCCAGGTAAACAGCACCAAACCGTGTTTTACCAGATTGAGGTTGGCGGTATAAACTTGTTTCTTAAGTTCTTCTAACATAATTCAAACGGAATAAAAAGGAGATTTTGGGCTTATGCCAAAATCCCCTTTATGTTTTTACCAGAAATAAGCGTAGAGTGCTGCAATAATTAGCACAATTCCAATTGCTCCAACCAGAAAACCCTTATCAGTTTCAAAAAGAGTTGCGTCAAATTCGTACGATTTAGCATCCTTTGTTGGCGATTTGGCATTGGTAAACATGATGACGGCCAGAAAAGCCATCAAAAATGTCATCATAAAGATGGAATGGAATCCAAGGTGGCGCAAGCTGCACCCAAAAATATCGGTTCCCCAAATCATACCCGAAATAAACAGAATACCCGAAATAACGGCAAATGTCCAGCCTGCCGAAGTAAACCATTTTTTATTGGCCTCGGTTAACACATCGGCTTTTACCTGATGTTTGTCGGTCAAGGTAAGGGTAACGGCTAATGAAATCAAAATCATACACACATAACCCATTCGGATGATAAAGGGCAAATCGGGCAAAGCAATTTTCATGGCTATTCCCAATGGCAACGTGGCAATGGTTGTCCATAATGCTGCACGGTTAGTGGCACGTTTCCAAAGAATACCCATGCCGAATACAACCACAACACCCGGATAAATAAAACCTGTGTATTCCTGAATGTATTGAAATGCCTGGTCGAGTCCGCCCAATAAAGGTTTGGCAGCAAACATAGCTATAACCAATGCCACTAATGCAGAAATACGACCCACCTTAACCAACTGCCGCTCCGATGCTTTCTGGTTAATTAATGGCTTGTAAATATCCAGGGTAAATATAGTTGACGCGGAATTTAACATAGAAGCCAGCGACGAAACTACAGCCGCAACCAAAGCCGCAAAAGCCAGGCCGCGAATACCGTTTGGTGCAAAATTTCGTAGCAACCATGGGTAAGCATCATCAGCCCGTTCAATAGTGCCATTCAATCCAACCAAATTATGCTGCAAATCGGGATGGGTGAAAAGCACGTAGGCCGTAATACCCGGAATAATCACAATGATTGGAATCAAAATCTTTAAAATGTATTGATTGAAACCCCAGTAACCAATATTGGTTAACCACATGGCACCAAAAATAACCGCCAGCCCGGGTAAGTCTTTGAAAATTTCAGGATTTACATTTTCGTCAATAATCATATTAAAATGAAGGTCACCCGGGGTTTCCCTGACTTTACTTAAAATGGTCATAAAGCCATCAATAGCGTTTCCATCTCCAACCGCACCTAAAGCAAAAAATGCAGTTATTAATCCACCGCCTACAAGAAATACCACTTGAAGCACATCGGTCCAGGCAACAGCTTTAAGCCCTCCATAAATAGAGTAAATTCCGGCAAAAATCATTAAGCCAGGCACACCATAGATCATTGGTATTCCGAGAATCTG
>JFJP01003008.1_pt1 | contig 12078 bp, 12 predicted proteins | sample 431651 | NCBI WGS metagenome assembly JFJP01 (sample SAMN02602958, study PRJNA72255) | Microbial mat metagenome, whole genome shotgun sequencing project. | biome: fresh water; feature: sink hole; material: water; isolation source: purple microbial (photo- and chemosynthetic) mats found in... | reverse complement strand
GTTATCCGAGTTTGTCCTGATTGAACCCTATGCCCGGGGATTTTCGCTTACGCTGGTTGTTGTTTGCCTGACCTATTTCTCGGTGGTCGTTGGGGAACTGGTGCCAAAGCGTCTTGGATTGATGGCACCGGAGGCTATCGCTGCGCTGATTGCCGCACCGATGAACATGCTGGCGCGCGTGACTCGTCCCGTAGTCTGGCTGCTGTCGTCTTCTTCAAGCCTGTTGTTGCGGCTGATTGGTGCGCGTCATCGCGGCGATCCAATGGTTACGAACGACGAAATCAATGTATTGATGGAGCAGGGCGCTGAGGCGGGCGTGTTTCATGAAAGCGAGCAGGCCATCGTTTCCAACGTGTTACGCCTTGACGAGCAGCGCATCGGTGCGATCATGACGCACCGCAACGACATTTACGTGCTTGATCTTGACGAGCCCGAAGAAGAGATTCGTACCCGTCTGGCCGAAAGCGCCTATACACGCATCGTCGTCTGTCGTGACGGCCTGGAGCATATTGTCGGCATTCTGCGTACCGCCGATCTCCTCAAACTGGCATTGGCGGGCGAAAAGCTCGATGTTGAGCGCTTTTTGCGCCCACCGCTGTATGTGCCGGAAGGCGTGACTACGACGCATCTGCTGGAGAGTTTCCGCAAGGCGCGCCAGCAGTGTGCACTGATCGTCGATGAGTACGGAGAACTGCAGGGGCTCGTTACGCTGACCGACGTGTTGACTTCAATCGTTGGCGAACTGCCTTCGTCTGATATTGCCGAAGAACTGGATATCGTTGAGCGAGCCGATGGTTCATGGCTGGTCGACGGGAGTGTGGCGATAGAACGCCTGAAAACGGTTCTGACCATCGAACACGAATTACCGGGCGAAGATGAAAATGCATTCAACACGCTAGGTGGTTTGGTGATGTTTGTTCTTGGCCGGATTCCGGTCATCACGGATCATTTTGAGGTGGCGGGTTGTCGCTTCGAAGTCGTCGATATGGACAAGAATCGTGTCGACAAGGTGCTGTTGTCAAAACTGCCCGATCCAGTAGATGTTGAGAACGGTACTGCTGCGTAGTTGTTCCCCCGCTTCGTTTTTTTGTGAGATAGCCGATGAACACCGAATTGTTCGCAAATCGTATTCGTACTGTGAGTGACTGGCCTGAACCTGGCGTCCAGTTTCGCGATATCACGCCATTGCTGCGTGACGGTGCGGTTTTCCATGCACTGATCGAAGCCTTTGCCGAGCGCTACGCGGATGCTCACATTGATGCCGTTGCCGGTATCGACGCGCGCGGCTTCATCATCGGCGCGGCCTTGGCGTATCGCCTGGGCTGTGGCTTCATTCCAGTGCGCAAGGCTGGCAAGTTGCCGTTCGATACGATGTGTGAATCGTATTCGCTTGAATACGGCGAGGCGACGGTTGAAGTTCACACTGATGCGGCCGGGGCCGGTGAGCATGTGCTGGTGGTTGATGACCTGATCGCCACGGGCGGCACGATCCTGGCTGCTGCCAAGCTGATGCAGCGGTTGGGAGCGAAGATCGTCGAAGCCGCCGTGGTGATTGACCTTCCCGGCCTCGGCGGTTCTGCACGCTTGAAGGAATCTGGCGTTCCCGGATTTGCATTGCTGACCTACTGAAGCTGTTTTCGGCAACCAGGCAGGTCGGGAACCCGCATGAATAGGCTATCTGCGGATGTATGCCATGAAGAATGGCGTAAACATTGGCTTTCAGGTAACTGAGCCAGAATTCCGATTGTTTTCAAGCGCATCCATCCGCTGCAGATTTGCGAATAGAATGGGCGACGGGTCTGTAAATTTTGGAATTCGTTGGAGGATGCGCATGATTTATCACGTGATCGTTTCGTTTGGCCGAGGCAAGGAATACCCGTACAAACTGTCCGAGGCTGATCTGGCTGAAAGCTCCCCCGAGGAAGCTCGCCGCTGGTTTGACAAGGAATTTGCGGATTTGAAATGCGAGCCCACGAACCCGATGGGCAAGGTGTTGATTATCGACAAGATACTCAATATCGCTCGCGTCGGCGGCGAACAGCGTTTCATCGATGGCAAGACCTGGGCGACGCAGTTCATTCGTTACACGGCCCTGGCGCTCGGGCGCGACACGATTCGCGTCGATGTTGAAGCAATGAATATCGGCTACTGATCACGGTGGAGCCTGAGCTGTTTGTATGAGTGCCTGTGAAAAAGTCGAAAATCTACCGCGAAGGCGCAAAGCAGCAAAGAATACGCAAAGGAACGCCTTTGTTTATTAAGCTTCTCTTCGCGAGTCCTTTGTTACTTTGCGCCTTTGCGGTGGGGGTCGGGTCATTTTTTTACCGCCTCTGAATCCATGAACAAGGCGTTTACCAGAGAACCTGACGGCGACGACGAGGATGACGAGCTTGAGCCGTCGCTGAAGCTCCCGCAGGGCACGCGCAACTACATCACACCAGGCGGCTACGCGCGCATCAAGGAAGAACTTGATCACCTGCTGCGCACCGAGCGCCCGCACATCGTGGATGTTGTGCATTGGGCGGCGTTGAACGGTGATCGCTCGGAGAACGGCGACTACATCTACGGCAAGCGGCGCTTGCGCGAAATTGACCGGCGCATCCGCTTCCTCACCAAGCGGCTTGATCTGGCGGAAGTCGTCGACCCGGCGCGGCAGGAGAATGCGGACCAGGTATTTTTCGGGGCGACCGTTACTCTCTGCGATGAACAGGGAGCGGAACAGCGATATCAGATTGTTGGCGTTGACGAGACGGATTTCGCTCGTGGGCGAATCAGCTGGATTTCACCCTTGGCAAGAGCGCTGCTCAAGTCCAGGGAAAGCGACCAGGTGCGTTTTCAGAGCCCCGCCGGTTGGCGCGAAGTTGAGGTCGTCGCCATCGAGTATCTGAGCATCGACCCGTAATTTCGCTGGCCCATTCCGGGTTTTATATAAATACCACCCAATGTCGATGCAGCTAAAAATTATTCAATAATGCCTGAATCGTAATTATTGACCGTCGGGCTGCATTCTAATATCCAGACGCTGCCCGGCCGGCACATATTATTCCTTCCGGATTATTTTTATACTTCAAGCGAAGCTAATTCACCACCGGCTTCAACAAACGATTTAACCCACAAAGGCATTCTTCCGCGTCCGGTCCAGGAATTCTGACCGTCGGAATATTTGACGCTCACTTTTTTCTTCGCAACGACTGAAGCCACTTGTGGCGCGCTGCCCGATGGGAACAAGTCAGAGAAAGAAAAACCGGATGACGCCAGCAGAGCAAGTATCTGGTTCTTGACCTCTCGCCTGGTTTCTTCGTGTTTAACTTTGATTTGCTCAGCGATCTTGGCTTGCAGTGCTGTTAAATCTGCAACAGAAAGACCGTCCAAAGAAACAGATTTATTATCCATAATTCGCCTCATCTGAAATATAAACTCAATTAAAAAAACGGCAGGCGCTGATTTTATAAGCAGCGCATTAATTATTATATCTTGATCCCGAAAACTATTGGCGGGCAAGTTGTTATCAATTCGCGAGTGGGTGGCGGACGGAATAGCGTTCAATAATATTAAGGCGCATAGAAAAAATCGAGTGAATGAAATCCCTGGTTATTATTTTAATCGTGCCAAGAGCGTTGGATTAACTCTTTCCAGTTGCCGCATGCTTGAAAGCCTCGGACGAAAAAGTATCTCTTCGCAAGACATCAAATGACTTGAACTTGCTGCATCTGTCCCCATATCGGTTCGACGTTGTCGGGTGCGCTGGCGTACCCGGCATTGACCAATCAATTCAAATCAACGCTTTTACGGAGTTATTCAATGGGCGCCAACAAGGAAACCCTCGGCTTTCAGACTGAAGTCAAGCAATTGCTGCAACTGATGATCCACTCGCTATACAGCAACAAGGAAATCTTCTTGCGCGAGCTGATCTCGAATGCGTCCGACGCCTGCGACAAACTGCGCTTTGAGGCCTTGAACAATGCCGGTCTGTACGGCGATGATTCCGAGTTGAAAATCAGTCTCGCCTTTGACAAGGAAGCACGCACGCTGACCATCACCGACAACGGCATCGGTCTTTCGCGCGACGAAGCGGTCGAGCACCTTGGCACCATCGCCAAGTCTGGTACGCGCGAGTTTTTTTCCGCGCTGACCGGCGATCAGGCCAAGGACGCCCATCTGATCGGCCAGTTCGGCGTCGGTTTTTATTCCTCCTATATCGTTGCTGACAAGGTGACGGTGATCTCCCGTCGTGCCGGTCTTGAAGCTAATCAGGCTGTCAAGTGGGAATCGGCCGGCGAAGGCGAGTTTACGGTCGAGATGGTCGAAAAAACCGGTCGCGGTACCGAAGTGACCTTGCATATGCGTGACGGCGAGGACGAGTTTCTTTCCGGCTGGAAAATCCGCCAGACGGTGCGCAAATATTCCGATCACATCACCCTGCCGATCCTGATGAAGAAGGACAAATGGGACGAAGAAAAGAGCGAACAGGTCGCCACCGACGAGGACGAAACCGTTAATCAGGCCTCTGCCCTGTGGGCGCGCCCAAAGACCGAAATAACGGATGAGCAGTACAAGGAGTTCTACAAGCACGTTGCTCATGATTTCGAAGACCCGCTGGCCTATGTTCACGCCAAGGTCGAGGGCAAGCAGGAATATACGCAACTGCTCTACATCCCGCAGCGCGCTCCCTTCGATTTGTGGGATCGCAACGCGCGTCATGGGGTCAAGCTGTACGTCAAGCGCGTCTTCATCATGGACGACGCCGAACAGTTGATGCCGCTTTACCTGCGCTTCGTGCGCGGTATTGTTGATTCGAACAATCTGCCGCTCAACGTCTCGCGAGAAATCCTGCAGGAATCGCGCGATATCGAGACGATTCGCGGCGGTTGCGTGAAGAAGGTGCTGGGTATGCTGGAAAACCTGGCCGACAGCGAAGACGCAGCCGAAAAGGAAAAGTACGCCAAGTTCTGGAAGGAATTCGGCCGCGTGCTAAAGGAAGGTGCCGGCGAGGACATGACCAACAAGGAGCGTATCGCCAAGTTGCTGCGCTTCGCTTCGACGCACGCTGATACGACGGACGAAGTGGTTTCGCTGGCCGATTACGTCTCGCGCATGAAGGAAGGCCAGGAGAAGATCTACTACGTCACCGCAGAGACCTTCACCGCCGCCAAGAACAGTCCGCATCTCGAAATCTTCCGCAAGAAGGGCATCGAAGTGCTGCTGCTTTCCGACCGCGTGGACGAATGGGTCACCGGCAGTCTGACCGAGTTCGATGGCAAGCAACTGCAGTCGGTGGCCAAGGGTGGGCTCGATCTGGGCTCGCTGGAAGATGAGGCCGAGAAGAAGGAAGCCGAGCAGGCTGCCGACGAATACAAGGATCTGCTCGACAAGATCAAGACGACGCTGGGCGACAAGGTCAAGGACGTGCGCGTGACGCATCGACTGACCGATTCGCCATCTTGCATCGTCGCCGACGAGCACGATCTGGGCGGCAATCTGGCGCGCATTCTCAAAGCCGCAGGCCAGAAGGCGCCGGAGAGCAAGCCGATTCTTGAGATCAACCCCAAGCATCCGGCGGTACAACGCCTGAAGTATGAAGAATCACGCTTCGACGACTGGGCCAACCTGCTGCTTGAGCAGGCAACCCTGGCGGAAGGCGGTACGCTCGATGATCCGGCCGGCTTCGTCAAACGCATCAACGACCTGATGCTGGCGCTTTCAGGCAGCAAGTAATGACGGGTGGCAGGCCGGAGATTCTCGTCGGCTTGCCGCCAATCCTCGATGCGGGCGTGGAAACGCTGATACTCGGCAGTTTTCCGTCGCCCGCTTCGCTGGCCGCACAAGAGTATTACGCGCACCGGCAGAACCAGTTCTGGCGACTGGTCGGGGCCTTATTCGGCGAACCGCTGGCTGATCTTGACTATGTCGAAAAACAGCGTTGCCTGCTTCGGCACCGGGTTGGCGTCTGGGATGTCTATCGCTGTTGTCTGCGCCAAGGCGCGCTTGATTCAGCCATCCAGAAACCCGAATCAAACGACTTTTCGTCTCTCAAGCGGGTTGCACCGCAATTGCAACGCATCTCCTTCAATGGTAAGACATCCGGCTTGTTCGAACGCTGGTTTTGCCAACAGGGCTACGTGACTCGTGTGCTGCCATCGAGCAGCCCGGCGTATACGCTGGCATTCGAGCGCAAGCTAGAAACTTGGCGTGCTGCCTGGTTGAGTCAATCGGTCGAACGCTGATCGGTCGGCGATTACTTCTTCGGTGCCAGGTTGTCGCGCAGGCACTGACGATAGTCTGCAATCGCTTTGTCCTTGCAAAGAACCCGGGCTTTCTTGTGCTGCTCACAACGCGCCGGCTCGGCGGCCTTGCTGCAGTCCTCGTTCTGGGCTTTCTTTCGGGCTTGCTGACGTTTCTTGCATTGCGCGACGTTCTTCGCTTTGCTGCAGTCCGTACTCGTTGCGGGCTGTGCTTGAGTCTGCGCAGGTGGCAGAGTGGCCGGTGCCGGTTTGGCTGGCATGACTGATGGATCCGTTTCGGCGAGTCCAGGGGCGCCGGGGACGCCGGCTGGGCCCAATTGCGCGATGGCCGGGGCTGCCAGGAGCGTGATGGTCAGCGAAGCGATAAAAAACAAGGTTTTCATGGAATTCTCGGGTAATGAGTGGTGCAGGATATTTGTCGTCAGGCAGGCGAGGGGCTGTTTCTTCGTCTGATCGTTAGGTCCATTATAGCGCGGTGTTGACGAGGGCATTGAGCCACCAGTGGCTTGTCGGGTATAGTCTGCGAATTAACTAATTGGAATGTTCCCCATGCCAGATCAGACGGCGAATACGGCGCTTGAACATCGCTTGACCGTTGCGGAAATTCTCGGTTTGCTGGTTGCCGAAGGTTTGGTCGTCCAAGCAGATGCCGAGGCGCTGATCAAGGAGAGCCGTCTAAAGCGTCTGGTGGCACATCCGCTTACGATTATTGCAGACCAGAAGTGGAAGTCGCTGCAGCCTCCACATCGCCAACTGACCCTGGATGATCTCGGCGAATGGCTGGCGGCTCGGGTGGGACTTGAGTATTACCATATTGATCCGCTCAAGATCGACTTCACGGCGGTGACCGATGTCATGTCGAGCGCTTATGCTACGCGCTTCGGTATTCTCCCGGTGCAGGTTAACGCCACTGAGGTCGTGATCGCGACCACCGAGCCCTATTTGCGGGACTGGGAAAAAGAGATTCGCCCAAAAGAAAATCCGCCGGGTAATTGCCAGCCCGGTCGATGTCGCACGGTTTCTGGTCGAGTTCTACAATCTTGCGCGTTCGGTCAAGAAGGCCACACAACTGGGCGGGCAAAGTTCGGGTCTGTCTTCTTTCGAGCAACTTGTCGAACTGGGGCGAACCAACCGCCAGTTCGACGCCAACGACCAGCACATCGTCAATATCGTCGACTGGCTCTGGCAGTACGCCTTTGAGCAGCGGGCCAGCGACATCCATATCGAGCCGCGGCGCGAACTGGGTATCGTGCGTTTCCGTATCGACGGGGTGTTGCATCAGGTGTACCAGATTCCGATGAGCGTGATGGCGGCGATGGTCAGCCGCATCAAGATTCTCGGGCGCATGGATCTCGTTGAAAAGCGTCGTCCGCAGGATGGCCGCATCAAGACACGCACTGCCGATGGCCAGGAGGCGGAGTTGCGTCTTTCGACGTTGCCGACGGCGTTCGGCGAAAAACTCGTGATGCGGATTTTCGACCCCGAAGTGCTGGTGCGCAATTTTACCGACCTCGGTTTTTCCGAAGAAGACCAGTCGCGCTGGAAGTCCATGTCGGCCAGTCCGCACGGCATCATTCTGGTGACCGGCCCAACCGGTTCGGGCAAAACGACAACGCTCTATTCGACGCTCAAACAGTTGGCCACGTCCGCCGTCAACGTGTGCACCATCGAAGATCCGATCGAAATGATCGAGCCGGCATTCAATCAGATGCAAGTGCAGAACGCCATCGACCTGGATTTCGCGCAGGGCGTGCGGGCTCTGATGCGGCAGGATCCGGACATCATCATGGTCGGCGAAATCCGCGATCTGGAAACTGCCGAAGTAGCTATTCAGGCGGCACTGACCGGCCACCTTGTTTTGTCTACGCTGCATACCAACGACGCCCCGGCCGCGGTTACACGCATGCTCGATCTGGGCGTCCCGTCCTACCTGATCAGCGCGACGCTGTTGGGCGTCATGGCGCAACGTCTGGTCCGAGTACTTTGTCCCAACTGCAAGAAGGCCGTTCCGGCAACGCCGGAAGATGAGGTTTTGTGGGATCGTGTGGTAGCCCCGTGGAAGGCCAATCGTCCGTCCCAGTTTTATCAGCCGGTGGGTTGTCTTGACTGCCGTATGACCGGCTATCGCGGGCGAATCGGGGTGTACGAGATTCTGATGTTGACGCCCGACATGAAACAGGCGATCAGCGACAACGCCGACGTCGCCAAGATCCGAGACCTGGCTTATCGAGAAGGGATGAAGCCCCTGCGCATTTCCGGTGCGATGAAGGTCGCCGCCGGAACGACGACGCTGGCCGAGGTGATCGGACGCGCCACGACGCTCTGAGCATGGCTTGTCCCACGTCATTCCTCACAATAGAGGTGTTTCTTGAATTTGAGACAATTCCCTAAGGAGCTCTGGAAGGCGCATGAATAGGTGATCTGCAAATGCAATGCCGTGGAAGCCTTTGTTCATTGGGCTTCCGCGGCATATGTTTTGAAGGCCGCCTATTCACGCGGCTTTCCGTCGTGCTTACTTCTTGGCGGTCGCTTTGTCGGTCGAAAACCTGTAGACGATCTTGCCGCTGTATTTTTCACCCGGTTTGAGTTTGGTTGTCGGGATTCCACCGCTCAGGGGGAAAGCTGTTTGGCATCGAACACGATGAAGCGCGAGCCCTTCTTTACACCGTTCAGCGTATTCTGGCGCGGCGCCGCAGGTGGCGTGGAGAGGTCGTTGATGGCAAGCTTGTACTCAACACTATCAAGCGTGAAAGCGCCATTGGCAATCTGGTTGGCCTATCGGCCGACGCATGATCATCCTTGTTTGCCCCCCTCGGTTATAATGTTTACCGACTTGGCGCGGCATGTTTTCAGGCGGTTAACCCAAGGGCGTAACAGCTAAATCCGAGGTTCCGGCCATATTCCGAAGCTGGCAGTTTGCCGGCTTTTTATTTCTTTTTTCCGCGCTTTTTTTGGGTTGATATGCGAATTCTGCTCAGTAATGATGACGGTTATTTCTCGCCGGGGATTGAATGCCTGGCGCGGGTGCTTGCACAGGTGGCCGAAATCACTGTCGTAGCACCCGAACGCGACCGCAGTGGCGCCAGCAATTCCCTCACGCTGGATCGTCCGTTGTCCCTGAGGCGCTCGGGTAATGGCTTCTATCATGTGAATGGAACTCCCACTGATTGCGTGCATCTGGCTGTGACAGGCATGCTTGATGAACTGCCGGACATGGTTGTATCCGGGATCAATCTCGGTGCCAACATGGGCGATGACACGATCTATTCCGGTACCGTCGCCGCAGCGACCGAAGGTTTTTTACTTGGTGTTCCGTCGATTGCCGTTTCGCTATGCAGCAAGGCCGGTGTGCATTTCGAGACCGCTGCTCAGGTGGTGATGGAACTCGTGCTGATGATCCAGCGTCAGGACGTTCGCGAGCCACTGTTGCTCAACGTCAATGTGCCGGATGTGCCTTACGCGGAGTTATCCGGCACGGTCGTCACGCGGCTGGGCAAGCGCCACAAGGCTGAGGCGGTGGTGCCTACCGTGACACCGCGCAAGGAGACGGTTTACTGGGTCGGCGCCGCCGGAGAAGCACAGGACGCAGGGGAAGGTACCGATTTTTACGCGGTGAGCAAGAACCAGGTCTCAATTACGCCTCTGCAGATTGATTTGACGCACAACGCACAGATGCCTCTGATTCGAAGCTGGTTGGCAAAATGACACGAGTTGTTTCCGGTGTCGGCATGACTTCTCAGCGTACGCGCAAGCGCATGATTGATCGCTTGCGTGAAGAGGGAATACGTGACGAGCGCGTTCTAGCCGCCATTGCCGCCGTGCCGCGCCACCTGTTTGTTGAAGAGGCGCTGGCCTCGCGAGCCTACGAGGATTCGGCGCTGCCGCTGGGCTTTTCGCAGACGATCTCGCAACCGTTCATCGTAGCGAGAATGATCGAGGTGCTGCGCGAAGGGCGTGAGTTGGGCAAGACGCTGGAAATTGGTGCGGGCTGTGGCTATCAGGCGGCGGTACTGGCACAACTGACCAGTGAGGTCTATGCCGTTGAGCGGATCGAGCCGCTGCTGGCCAAGGCCAAGCTGAATCTGCGCGCAATCCAGCAGTTCAAGGTGCGCCTGAAGTATGCTGATGGAAATCTAGGCCTGCCCGAAGCTGCTCCTTTTGACACGATCATTGTTGCCGCCGCCGCTTCGTCGGTGCCGAAGGCGCTTTTGCAGCAACTCACGCTTGGTGGCAAAATGCTGTTGCCTCTGGGAACAGGCGATCAGTTTCTCCTGCTGGTTGAACGCCGAGCCGAAGGTTACGTCGAAACCCGCCTGGATAGTGTCCGTTTTGTTCCGTTACTTTCAGGACTTGAATGAAGAATATTCGATCTTTTACCAAACCGGGTCTGGCTTTTGCTCTTGCTGCCCTGCTGCTTCTGGCTGGTTGTGCAAGCAATTCACCGGCGCCGGTTTCCGATCGTGGTGGCCAGCCGATGTCGACTTCGCCTACCCCTGCTGCGCCTAAGGATACTTACACGGTCAAGAGCGGCGATACCGTGTACAGCATCGCGCGCGAACACAAAATGGATTTCCGCGAACTTATCGCGATGAACAATATTGAAAGCCCGGATCGCATCACGCCGGGAAAAGTGCTCAAGATCAAGCCGCCTGCCGATCAGTCGTCGTCGGTGGCGTCCACCGCGCCGGTCTCCACTGATGTGGTGGTCTCCCGGCCGATAGGTAACGATCCGGTAATCGAGAAACGACCGTTGGGCGCCAACACAGATGCCTTGAAGCGTGAACCGAAAGCAGGCAAAGAGGCGTATTCGGATCAGGCGTTGGCTCAGGCGCAGAACCCGGGGCAGCCGAAGCCTGCTGTGGTGCCGGCTTCAGCAGCGGCTACGGAGGTCAAGCCCGAACCCAAGCCGGCCGAAGCGGCTCCGGCGAGTGAAGATCTCGCCTGGATCTGGCCGGCCGGTGGCAAGGTGATTACGCAATTCAGTGAAGGCGGCAATAAGGGCATCGATATCGCCGGCAAGATGGGCGATCAGGTCGTCGCCGTCGGTGACGGGCGCGTGACTAACGCCAACAATGCGTTGCGCGGATACGGCTACCTTATCGTGATCAAGCACAGTGGAAATTTCATTACGGTTTACGCGCATAACAGCAAGTTGCTGGTAAAAGATGGGCAAACGGTGACGAAGGGGCAGAAAATCGCCGAGATGGGTAATACCGATGCTGATCAGGTCAAACTGCACTTTGAAGTCCGGCAGCAGGGCAAACCGGTCGATCCGCTCCAATATCTGCCGAAGCGTTGATCATGTCTGGTGCTCCTGATTCTGATTCCGATTCTGGTTTCTCTGAAGACGAACTACCCGGAGAAAGGGCTTCAGACGAGGTTTTCCTGGCGGAAGCCGATGACGAAGCCGTCGCTGCGACGCCAGAAGTCGAGCTGCTCAACGATGTAACCCAGCATTATCTCAACGAGATAGGCGCCAAACCCCTGTTCACGCCGGCCGAAGAGTACGACTGGGCGTGCCGTGCCAAGGCGGGGGAGTTTGAAGCACGCCAGAAGATGATCGAGCACAACCTGCGGCTTGTGGTGAACATCGCCAAGCATTACCTCAATCGTGGTATCCCGCTACTGGATCTGATCGAGGAAGGCAATCTCGGCCTGATTCATGCGATCGAGAAGTTTGATCCGGAGCGTGGGTTCCGTTTCTCGACCTACGCCACCTGGTGGATTCGCCAAAGCATCGAGCGCGCGATCATGAACCAGTCGCGCACCATCCGTTTGCCGGTGCATGTGGTCAAGGAGATCAATCTCATCCTGCGCGCCTTCCGGCACCTGGAAA
>JFJP01020552.1_pt1 | contig 12080 bp, 10 predicted proteins | sample 431651 | NCBI WGS metagenome assembly JFJP01 (sample SAMN02602958, study PRJNA72255) | Microbial mat metagenome, whole genome shotgun sequencing project. | biome: fresh water; feature: sink hole; material: water; isolation source: purple microbial (photo- and chemosynthetic) mats found in... | reverse complement strand
CCTGGTCGCGGATCTCACCGATCATCACCGTGTCGGGGTCCTGGCGCAGCAGGGCGCGCAGGGCGCTGGCGAAGGTCAGGCCGCGCTTCGGATTGACGTGGCACTGGTTGATGCCTTCGAGCTCGTATTCGACCGGATCCTCCACCGTGTTGACGTTCTCCTCAGGCGTCATCACCGTCTTCAGGCAGGAGTAGAGCGTGGTCGACTTGCCCGAGCCGGTCGGTCCGGTGACCAGCACCATGCCCTGCGGGGCGCTGAGACCACGCGAGAGGATGTCGAAGACCTGTGGTTCGAGATTCAGCTCCTTCATGTCCTTGAGGTTGCCCTTGGCCAGGAGGCGCATGCATATCTTCTCGCCCCACACCAGCGGCAGCGAGTTGACGCGGATGTCGCATTTCTTGCCGTCCATGCTGACCGAGATGCGTCCGTCCTGCGGCTTGCCGCGTTCGGCGATGTTCATCGTGTCGGTCATGATCTTGACACGTGAGCAGAGCGAACGCTCCAGCTTCTTGGGCAGGTCCAGGACCTCGATCAGGATGCCGTCGATGCGCAGACGGACCCGCACCTTCTTCTCGTAGGGTTCGATGTGGATGTCGGAGGCGCCCTTCTTGATCGCCATCGACAGGATCGACTTCACCGCCTTGACTGCTGGCGCATCGTCGCCGGCGCTCTCCAGCGCGGCGTCGTCCTTGCTCTCCTCCTGCTTCTTCTTGTCGAGGTCGACGTCGTCGTCGATCCCCTTCATGTCTTCCATCATCTGCTCAACGGCCTTGTCCTGGGCGTGGAAGGCTTGGTCGATCGCCTTGAGGATGGCACGTTCGGAACTGACCACCGGGATGATCTGCCGGCCGATCTGCAGCTTGAGGTTGTCGAGGGCGACGACGTCGTAGGGATTGATGACGGCCACGGTCGCATGGTCGCCGGCCAGGGCGATGGGCAGCACGCCGTTGAACTTGCAGGCATCCTCGCTCAGCAGGTCGTTGCCCTTGTTCATCGAACGCAACTCGTCGAGGTCGACCTTCAGCTTGTCGAGGTCGATCGGTGGCCAGCCGCTGTCTTCGGAAACCAGGCCGATCAGGGTCAGTTCGTCGAGCAGCTTCTCGCCGACGACCAGACTGGCGAGATGGGCGCTCTCCTTGTTGGCCTTCTCGACCAGGGGCGTGAACGAGGCCTCGTCGACCACGCCCGCCTTGCGCAGGAGGGAGGCGAGCTTGCGGTTGTAGCCGGTGACGTTTGCCATGTGTTAAGTCCGGGGTCCGGGGTCCAGGGTCCGGGGTCCGTATGGCATCATAGACCCTGGGACTTCAGGACGGTGTCGATTTCAGACATCTTGGTCAGGTAGACCTGCAGGCTGCAGCCGGTCTGGGTCTCGATCTCCTTGAACACATCCTCGGAGAGCAGGCCGGCGATGGCGATGACCAGGACGTTGCCGATCGAGTCCATCGGCACGAACTGGAACTTCCGCATCATCTGCGGCTCGAAGATCTCGAGCAGTTCCTTGGGGATCTTGTAGTAGCTCGGCTTGATGAACGGGATGCCGAACTGCGCAACCAGGACGGCGACGATCTTCTCCTCGGTGATCAGCTTGTTCTGCACCAGCGTCTCGCCGAACATCAGGCCGGTCTGATGCTGCATGCGCAGCGTGTCCTGGACCTGCTCCGGGGTCAGCAGGTTCATTTCGACGAGGATCTCGCCGAGCTTCTTCTTGGTCAGGCGGTTGAGGGCTACCATGTCCGGCTCACATGCCCGCGCCGTCGCGCTGGGCCATGCGCTTGAGGTCCTCAGGATCGCGCGACCGGGACATGGCCTCGTCCCAGGTGACGGTGTGCGCACGGTAGAGCTCGAACAGGCTCTGGTTCATCGTCTTCATGCCGACCTTGCCGCCGGTCTGGATGTGCGACAGGATCTGGTGGCACTTGTCGTCGCGGATCAGGGCGCGGATGGCCGAGTTCGGGATCATGATCTCGCCGGCCATGGCGCGGCCCTTGCCGGTCGCCTTGGCCAGCAGCTGCTGGCAGAAGACCCCTTCGAGGACGAAGGACAACTGCGTGCGGATCTGGTTCTGCTGGTTGGCCGGGAAGACGTCGATGATGCGGTTGATCGTCTCGACCGTCGACGAGGTGTGCAGGGTGGCGAAGGTCAGGTGGCCGGTCTCGGCCAGGGTCAGGCCGGCCTCGACCGTTTCGCGGTCGCGCATCTCGCCGATCAGCACGACGTCCGGGTCCTGGCGCAGGACGCGCTTGAGCGACTGGTGGAAGCCGAGGGTGTCGGTGCCGACCTCGCGCTGGTTGACCAGGCACATCTTGTTGCGGTGGACGAACTCGATCGGGTCCTCGATGGTGATGATGTGGTCCGGGCGGGTCTGGTTGATCAGGTCGATCATCGAGGCGAGCGAGGTCGACTTGCCTGAACCCGTGGCGCCGGTGACCAGCACCAGGCCGGCGCTCAGCTGGCACAGGCGGGTGCAGACCTCGACCGGCAGGCCGAGCTGATCGAAGCTGAATATCTCATAGGGGATGGTGCGCATCACCGTGCCGACCGCGCCGCGCTGGAAGAACACGTTGACTCGGAAGCGTCCGACGCCCTGGAGGCCGAAGCTCATGTCGAGCTCCATCTCCTGCTCGAAGCGCGCGATCTGCTGGTTGTCGAGCACCGAATAGATCAGTTTCTTGGTCTGCTCCGGTCCCAGCACCTCGGTGCCGGGCAGTTCAGCGAGCGAGCCGTCGACGCGGATGCGCGGCGCCGAGCCGGCCGAGATGTGCAGGTCCGAGCCGCCCCGCTCGACCATCGTGCGCAGCAGTTCCTCCATGGTCAGCATCGTTCCATCCTCCGCGCCCGATGTTGGCGCGGGGGGGCGGGCGGTGCAAGCTCGTAGGCGCGCAGCCGTGCCGGGCGGGTGCGTTGGCGAGGCCTCCCCGACGGCTACCGTCCTGCCCATGCGCGTCCTCCCCCGGACGGTCCTGCGCGAGGTCCTGCTGCTGGCAGGCTTCTACGCAGCGGTCTTCCTCGGCCTGATCCTGGCCGGGGCGGCGGCGCCGTTGATCAAGCAGGGGGCTCCGCTGGGGGCGGTCCTCGCCTTCCTGCCGCAGCAAGCGGTGCTCCTGGGCATGCTCGCCCTGCCGCTGGCCATGGTCACCGCCTTCCTCGCCTGCATCGGCCGCATGCGCGAGGATGGCGAGCTGACCGCGCTGCAGGCCGCCGGGGTCGGCACCTGGCAGGTGGCCCGCGCTACCCTGCCGCTGGCCATCGGCCTGGCCGTGCTGCTGGGCGCCGCCGCCCACCTCTGGCTGCCGCGGATGGCCGCCAACCTGATGTCCGGGCGCAAGGAACTGCTCAGCCAGGCCATCGCCGCCCAGGTCGAGCGGCGCAAGCCGATCCGTCAGGATCCCAACGGCATCCTCGCCGCCAACGCGGTCGAGGAGGACCGCCTGATCGGCGTCTTCGGGGTGCAGGTCGGCGAGGATGGCGGGTTGGCCGCCCTGTTCGCGCCCACCGCGCGCTGGGTCGTGGATCCGGGGGCCGAGGACGAGCCGGTGGTGCTGGGGCTCCAGCTCGACCGCGCCTTCGCCATCATGGCGGAGGGCGGCACCGCCGGACGGGTAGCCACCGCGGTGATTCCGAGCATGTCGACGCGCCTGCCCGGCGATGGGGTCAAGCTGCAGGACAAGGCCGACGCGCTGTCCACCGGCGAGCTGCTGAGCCGGATCCGTACAGCCCCGGAGCGCACTGCGCGCGAGCGCCGCGCCATGCGCAATTACGAACGGGCCTGGCATACGCGGTTGATGCTGCCGGTGGCCGTGATCGCGTTCTGGGCCTTCGCCTGCGGCCTCGGCCTCTCGGTTGGACGCGGCAACCGCATGCTCGCGGTCTGTCTCGGCGTGGTCACGGTCGTGGCGACCCTGTTCCCGGCCATGATCCTGGCCAAGGAGGTCGGCGAGCGCCTGACCATCGATGCGGCGGTGTGGGTGTGGCCTCCTCCGATCCTGCTCGGCGCGCTTGGGGCCTGGCTGCTCTGGCGGCATCGCTGATGTCCACCCTCGACCGCCATCTGCTGGCGCAGTTCCTGCGCAACGCCGCCCTGGTCACCGCCGCCACGGTGGTGGTGTTCGTGGTCCTCGACATCCTGCTTGGCTTCCACCTGCTGACCCGGGCGTCGCCCAGCCCGTGGACCAAGGTCGAGCTCTTCGCCTGCCGCCTGCCGGGCCTGCTCAACTTCGCCCTGCCGGTGTCGGCGGTGGTGTCGGTGCTGGCGACGGTGGCGCCGATGCTGCGCCGGGGCGAGTTCACCGCCCTGGGGTCGGCCGGCATCACCCTGCGTCGTGCGACCCGCGCGTTGCTGTTCGGCTGCCTGGCCATCGGCCTCGTCGATCTCGCGATCGCCGACCTGGCCACGCCACCGGCGACCGCCCGCGCCCTCGCCCTGCAGGATCTGCTCGAAGGACAGAGCCGTGAGGGGCGCGTCTGGCGCACCGGAGAGGGCACGACCTGGTTCGCCGGTGGCGCCACGCTGGTCGGCGTGCCGAGTCCCGAACTCAAGCGCGTCGTCGCCGCCGCCGGCGAGACCATGATGCTTGCCGATCGGGTCGTATGGGACGGTTCCTCCTGGGTGGCCCCAGCCGGCAGCGTCGCCCTGCATGTCACTGGCGGCGCGCAGCGGTTGGAGCGTCTGCCAGCCGGCGCGCTTCCGCGCGAGATCGTCCTCGATCTTCCGCCGGACGAACTCTACCGCCGCCTGCTGCCGCGCTTCACCATGACCAGCGCCGAACTGCTGACGCGCGGCGAGCGCGCCGACGTGGCGACGATGTGGGCCCGGGCGACGCGGCTGATCTCGCCGCTACTGGCTGCGATGGCGGCCCTGTCCATCTTCGTCAGCTTCCGCAACCGCGATCGCGTCGCCGTGGCGGTCGTCGAGTCCGTAGCTGCGGCGCTGGTGCCGATCGGGCTGCTGGCGGTGGCCGGTATGGCGGCCGACACCACGCCCGGACATCCCGGGATCGCGGTCGGCATTGGCTGCCTGTGCGCGCTGGCACCGGTGGCCTGGTGGTGGTGGCGTTGGCGGATGTAGGGCCGCCCTGGTCGGCGCCTCCAGCGCCTCATCCTCCGGCCTGCTGCGAGCTGGCGTACAGCGCGGCATACCGGCCGCCGGAGGCCATCAATTGCTCATGCGAGCCCTGCTCGGCGATCAGGCCCTCGTGCATGACGACGATGCGGTCCGCGTCGCGGATGGTCGCCAGCCGGTGCGCCACGATCACCGCGGTGCGGCCCTCGACCAGCCGCTTGAGCGCCCGGCGGATACGGCCTTCAGTGTGGATGTCGACCGCGCTCGTCGCCTCGTCGAGGACCAGCACGCGCGGGTCGGCTAGGCAGGCGCGCACCAGGCAGACGAGCTGGCGCTGGCCGTGGCTGAGGTTCGCACCGCCCGGCCCGCAGTCGGTGTCGAGGCCTTTGGGCAGGGCGAGCAGCACCTCGTCGGCGCCCAGGAGCGCGACGGCGGCGTCGATGTCGGCATCCGAGGCGTCGGGCCGCGCCAGGCGCAGGTTGTCGCGGATCGTGCCGCTGAAGAGGACGTTGTCCTGCGGCACCACCGCAATCTGGCGACGCAGGCTCTCCTGGGTCACGCCCCTGAGATCATGGCCATCGATCGCGACCGTCCCCGACACCGGGTCGTAGAAGCGGGTCAGCAGCTGGACCAGGGTGCTCTTGCCGTGGCCGGTCGGGCCGACCACCGCCACGGTCTCGCCCGGCCGGATCTCGAGATCGACGCCGCGCAGCACCGGTTTGCCTGGCAGATAGGCGAAGTGCACGCCGCGGAGCGAGACCGCCCCGGACACCGGCGGCAGGGGCCGGGCATCGGCGGCATCGATGATCTCCGGCCGGGTGTCGAGGAGCAGGAAGACGCGCTGCGCCGCCGCGCTGGCGGTGGCCAGGCGCTCGATCAGGTCGCCGATCTCCTGCAGCGGGCCGAGGAAGAGGAAGACATAGAAGACGCACTGCGCCAGTTCGCCGACCGTCAGTCTGCCCTCGGCAAGGTGGTGCCCGCCGACCAGCAGCAGCGCGGCGATGCCCACGGTCGAGAGCAGGGCGGTGAACGGGCCGAACCAGCCCCAGGCGTAGGAGGCGCGGATCGCCGTTGCGTCGAGGGCGCCGAGCAGGCCGCCGTAGCGCGTCCGGTTGAAGACCTCGGCGGCGCTCTGCTGGATCACGCCGACCCCGGTGATGGTCTCGCAAAGGTGCGCCGTCACCCGGCTCTTGGCCTCGGCGACCTGGCCCCAGCGCTTCTGACCGGCCTTGCGGAACAGCATCGCGGTGACCAGCAGCACCGGGAGCAGCGGCGCCAGCACGACGAACATCCATGGGTCGATCAGCAGCATCGCCACCGACGCGCCGGTGAAGCGCAGCAGCACGCCAAGGCCCTCGGGCGCGGCGTTGACCAGGGCAGGCTGCAGAGCCTCGACGTCTCGGTCGACGCGGGCGACGATGCGTCCGGCGCGGGTGGTGTCGAAGTAGCGCATCGACAAGCCATGGACGTGGGCGTAGAGCCGCCGCCGCAGCCCGGCCAGCACGCGCAGGGCGATGCGTCCGGCCAGCCAGTGGGCGAATCCGGCGCCGCCGAAGCGCACCAGCCAGGTCGCCAGCAGCCCGGCCAGGGCGATGATGAAGACGGTGGCTGTGGCGGTGCCGGCGATGGTATGGTCGATGATGTTGGCGAGGAACCACGGCCGGATGACGATCGAGACCACCATGAAGGCTTCGAGTGCAGCGAGGGCCAGCAACGGCCCGCGCGTGCCACGGGTCAATTCCCAGAGCCGTGCCGCCGTGGCGCGGTCGAGCTTGGCGCGGGCCTGCTCCTCCTCGTCCTGGAGATCGTCCGCCTGTCCAGGCTTCGCCTGCGGCGGCGGTGGAGGCCTGCTCATGCCGCCGCCTCGCGGTCGAGACCGAGCAGATCCCGATACAGGTGGTTGGCGGCGGCGAGTTCGGTGTGCGTGCCGGCGGCGGCGATGCGGCCGGCGCGCAGCATCACGACGCGATCGGCGGCGGCGCAGGTCGCCGGCTTGGCGCAGACCATGAGCACGGCGGTAGCGGCGAGGTGGCTGCGCAGGTTGGCGAGCACGCGCGTCTCGGTGACCGCATCCAGGGCGCTGGTCGCGTCATCGAGCACCAGCACTGCCGGCCGGGCGAGCAGGGCGCGGGCCAGGCAGACGCGCTGGCGCTGACCGCCAGACAGGGTGACGCCGCGCTCGCCGATGCGCCCATCCAGTCCATCGTTCAGGCTCGCGGCGACCTCATCGGCGGCGGCAAGCCGGAGAGCTTCGCGAAGTTCATCTTCGTCCGCCTCGGGCCGGACCAGGCGGAGGTTTGCGGCCATGGTGTCGGAGAAGAGGAACGCCTCCTGGAAGGCCAGCTGGCAGCGCCGCCGCCAGGCCTGCGGATCGAAGGAGCGCAGGTCGAGCCAGGCCCCATCGCCACCGCGCACCAGCACCCGGCCCGATTCCGGATCGCGCAGCCGAGGCACCAGCTGGGCCAGGGTGGTCTTGCCCGAGCCGGTCGCACCGACCAGGGCGGTGATGGTGCCCGGCTCCAGCGTCAGGTCGACGCCATCGAGCACCGGGCGGCCGGCGATGCGCACCACCACTTGCTCCAGCCGTACCCCCAGTGGGCCTTCGGGGACAACGTTCGATCCGCGCAGGCTCTGCGCGATGGTCGGCCTGGCGTCGAGGATCTCGACGATGCGCCCGGCCGAGGAGGAGGCATCGGCGAACATGCGCACCAGCCAGCCGATCGCCTCGACGCGGAAGACCAGGCCCTGGATCACCATCATCGCGGCGATCAGGTCGCCCGGGGTCAGCTCGCCACGGGTCACCAGCCAGCCGCCGCAGCCGAGGACCCAGACATGGCCGAGCGAGACGATCAGCTGCGGGAAGGGCAGCCGGGCGGCGGTGTAGCGGATCGCGGCGCGCGCCTTGGCGGTGAACGCATCGACCTTGCCGGTGAAGCGGTCGACCCGCTGGCCTTCGAGGGCGAAGGCCTTGATCACGCGCACGCCGTTGACGCCCTCGCTGAGCTCCTGGCTGACCGCATCGTAGCTTTCCGCTGCCGCGCGATCGAGTGCGACCAGCCGGCTGGCCTGGCTCTTCATGATCCAGATGGCTGTGGCGACCAGTAGGGTCGGCACCAGCGCGAGGATCCAGTGGTACCACAGCAGCAGGCCGAGCGTCCCGACCACGACCATGATCAGTTCGAACAGGCTGCGCGAGCCGCCGACGATCGCGTCGCGGACCAGGTCGCTGTCGCGCGTGGTGCGGTTGATCACCTCACCGGCGCCATGCGTGCGGTGCCAGGCCAGGTCGAGGTGCTGCACCGCGTCGAAGATGCGGTCACGCAGGGTATGCAGCAGGCGCTGTCCGAGGACCATGGCGACGATGGTGGCGCCGTATTGCAGCAGCCCGCGCAGCACCGTGACCCCGACCAGCACCCAGACCCAGAACCACGCCCCGCTGGCGTCGAGCGAGCCGTCAGCCAGGTGCCGTACCGCGCTGCCGTCGCGCAGCGCCTCGACCGCACGGCCGACCAGCCAGGCCGTCGCCGGCTGGGCGAGGTTGACCAGACCCAGGCCGAGAACGACGACCGCGGCGAGACCGAGGTGGTTGCGATAGAGGGCGAGGAGGCGGAGGAGGGGGTGCAAGGGGGAGGCTGGAGGCTTGAGGCTTGGGGCTTGAGGATGGACGTTGCTGGTCGTTGGGCTCGTCGTCTGGTTCGGACCTTCTCCTGGGTCTGCGAGTGGCAATGGACCTCAAGCCTCAGACCTCGATCCTCAAGCCTACTTGGCCTGCTTCACCCATCCGCTGTCGGCGTTGACCAGCGCCGTCCGGCCCTCGCCGGCGAAGCGCACCGTCCACCAGCGGCGTCCTTCGGTGTCGGCTGCCGCCGGCGGTATGATCTCAACAGGGTCACCCCAGGCCAGGCCATCGCGGACGCACCAGTTGCGCGCCGCCGAACTCGCCTCGGTGCGCGACAGTGGCATGCGCGGCTGGCAAGCGGCGCAGACCAGGACGGCGAGGCAGAGCGGCAGGATGCGGAGCATGCCGGTGTCATGGGAGGCGGCGGAACCTTGCAACGGATGCGCTTGGCGCCGAGTCGAGGACGGCTAGGACGGTACGTCACGGAGTCCACATGATCAGCTACCTCGACGACCTGCCCACCGGCCGCGACCTGCCGCATGCGCTCAACGCCATCATCGAGATCCCCAAGGGCTCGTCGAACAAGTACGAGTACGACAAGGAGCTGAACGTCTTCCGTCTCGACCGCACGCTCTACAGCCCGGTGCACTATCCCGGCGCCTATGGCTTCTTTCCGCGAACCCTGTCCGAGGACGGCGATCCGCTCGACGTGGTGGTGATCGTCGAGCATGAGACCTTCCCCGGCTGCCTGATCGAGGTCCGTCCGGTCGGCGTCCTGGTCATGCGCGATGACGCCGGACTCGATCACAAGGTCCTCACCGTGCCGGTGGCCGATCCGCGCCTGCGCGAGGTGCACGGCCTGCAGCACCTGGCCAAGCACTACCTGTCCGAGATCGACTACTTCTTCAACATCTACAAGGAGCTGGAGGGCAAGAAGTCGGACACCTACGGCTGGGAGGATCGCCTGGTCGCCCACCAGATCATCATGGAGTCCGTGCAGCGCTACCAGGACTACAAGAAGGGTCTGATCGACCGCTGGAACAAGCCGACGCCCAAGGGCCTGAAGGCCAAGGTCAAGGTGATCAAGACCGACATCAAGCAGTCCGACCTGATCAGCGTGACCAAGGTGCATCGCAAGGCCGACTCCGATGGCATCCCCGAGGTCGACCCGCTGATCGCCCGGCCGAAGCAGATCAAGAAGTCCTGAGGACGTGCCGACCTGACGGCTGCATGACAGCGGCGCACGCTGTATTCCCGGCCCGCGGCACCATGATGCCGTCGTGCGCCTGCTGCTGATCGAGGACAACGACGCCCTGCGCGGTTCGCTGGAACGCGGACTGTCCGCCGCCGGCCATGTCGTGGACGCCTGCGCAGATGGCACTTCCGGCTGGGAGGCCGCCAGCGAGGCGCGCCACGAGTTGATCATTCTCGATCGCATGCTGCCCGGTCTCTGCGGACTCGAAGTGCTGCGCCGGCTGCGCCGCTCCGGTTCGCGCGTGCCCGTGCTGCTGCTCACCGCCCGCGATGGCATCGACGATCGCGTCGCCGGCCTCGATGCCGGTGCCGACGACTACCTGGTCAAGCCCTTCGCCGTAGCGGAACTGCTGGCGCGCATCCGCGCCCTGGGCCGGCGCGGCGACCATCGAGCCGATCCGCTCATCACCATTGCCGATCTCGAACTGGACACTGCCGCCCGACTGGTGCGCCGCGCGGGTCGTCGCCTGGACTTGACGCCGAAGGAGTACCAGGCCCTTGAGTACCTCGCAGCGCGCATGCCGGCGGTGGTCGCGCGCGAGGACCTCTTCGCCCAGCTCTACCCTGGCGAGGCCGAGGCGACCAGCAACCTGATCGACGTGCTGATCGGCCGACTGCGGCGCAAGCTGCATCCGCCGGGCGTGCTGCCGCTGCTGCACACCCGGCGCGGCTTCGGCTACCAGCTCTCGGCCGAGGCATGAGCCGGCTCGCCACCCGCCTGACCGTGGCCGTGGTCGGCATCACCGCCGGCACCGTGCTGGTGGCTTCTCTGGCGATGTGGTTCTCGCTTCGTGCCGTCCTGCTCGCCGATATCGAACGCGATCTCGATGAGCGCTGCGAACGCATGCAGCGCATCTCGAGCAGCGGACGCTGGCGAGGACCGCGACCGTCCGAGGGGCGCCCGCCGCATCCGCCCGACGGCCGGAGCGGGCCGCCGCGTCTGACCCAGCTCATCGCACCGGATGGGCGGAACCTGGGGCCGGAGCCCGAGATCGACCTGCGCCCGGCTGGGGCGGTTCCGGCCGACGGCTGGCGTGGCACTGTCGGTCGGGTACGGGTGGCGGCGGTGGCCACCCAGGCCCCGCCTGGTGGTGAGACCACCGGTGCAGCCGTCCTCCTGCTCGGCGAATCGCTGGCAGACGCCGATGCGGAGCTGCGCCGGATGGCGATCGGCCTCAGTGTGCTCTGGCTGGTCGCCACCGCCCTCGCGGTCGGCGCCGCGATCGCCCTCCGCCGCGCCGTCCTGCGCCCGCTGGCCAGCCTGGACGCCGAGGTCTCGCGCCTGCGCCCCGACGATCTCGCCGCCCGTCTGGCGATCGGTGCCGCCCCCGATGAGGTCCGGAGCCTGGTCGAGCGTCTCAATGCCATGCTCGGCGGGCTTGAGCAGGCCTTCCGCCGCGAACAGGCGACCATCGCCAACATCGCGCACGAACTGCGCACGCCGGTCGCCGGTCTGCGCAGCGAGATCGAATTCCGGCTGCTGGCCACATCCGATCCGGCCGAGCAGGCGGTGCTGCGCGGCCTCCTCGGCAACGTCGGGCGGATGCAGGCGATGGTCGGCAACATCCTCATGCTGGCGCGCATCGAGGCCGGACGCGAGCAACTCGCCGCCGAACCGGTCGATCTCGCGCCGTTGCTCGAAGCGGTGGTCGAGCGCTGGGAGGCGCGGGCGGCAGCGCGGGGGCAGACCATCACCAGCAGCGTCGGCGGGACCACAGTGGTGACCTCGTCATCGGTGCATCTCGACGTCGTGCTCGACAATCTGCTGGGCAACGCGGTGGCGCACGGCGACGCCGGTGCGATCACCGTCCAACTCGATGGCCCAGGTCTGATCGTGCACAATCCGTGCCGGATCATGCCCGATCCCGAACGGCTCGGCACCGCCTTCTACCGTGCCGACGAGGCGCGCAGCGACGGATCCCACTGCGGCCTCGGTCTGGCGCTCTGCCGGCGCATCTGCGGCCTGCTGCACGCTCGGCTCGAGCTGTCCGCTGCGGATGGCGGGTTCACCGCCCGCCTGGCGATGCCGCCCTGACTGGCCAGCTGGGCTTCGCCCAGCCCTAGGAGCCTGTCGGGGATAGACGCCTCTGACCGTCATGGGTGCCCGATTCGCACCTCAACGAATTGTGGTTTGATGCGGTATAATCA
>JFJP01005853.1_pt1 | contig 12080 bp, 9 predicted proteins | sample 431651 | NCBI WGS metagenome assembly JFJP01 (sample SAMN02602958, study PRJNA72255) | Microbial mat metagenome, whole genome shotgun sequencing project. | biome: fresh water; feature: sink hole; material: water; isolation source: purple microbial (photo- and chemosynthetic) mats found in... | reverse complement strand
GGAGGGGCGCAAGCCGCGATTGAATTCAAAATTTTTGAACTTGAACAGACGCATTGCACGATCTTTCACGTTAACCCTTACTGTGTATGCGCTGGAAGTTACAAATTTCATTTGTACGTGAAACAACGCATGATTTTTTTGTAGGAGGGGCGCAAGCTGCGAATACCTTCTTTCATCATCCGGGGTGGGCTTGCGACCATGCAACTTAGAGGCTTAAAGTGCATAAAAAATCAACCCGCCGTCGCCACTGCAGGCGCAGGTGGCAGCATCCGCGCCAGCCGCTCGGCGGCACCGGGGTGCGAGTAATAAAACGCCACGTACACCGGGTCGGGGGTCAGCGTTGAGGCGTTGTCTTCGTACAGTTTCAGCAGGGCGGTGGCCAGGTCTGACCCGCTGGTGTGGGCCACGGCATAGGCATCGGCTTCAAATTCGTGCTTGCGGGAAAACCGGGCAAACACCGGGGCAATGAAAAAGCTGAACACCGGCATGACCATCAAAAACAGCAACAAGGCCAGTGCATCGTTGGCTGCCACCACATTGGGCATGACCCCCAGGCCGGTGTAAAACCAGCTTTGCTGTGCCAGCGCACCCAGCAGTGCAAAGCCAGCCAGACTGAAGGCGAACATCGACACGATGCGTTTGATGATGTGGCGGTGTTTGAAATGGCCCAGCTCGTGCGCCAGCACCGCATCGACCTCAGGTGGGCTGAGTTTGCTCAGCAGCGTGTCGTAAAACACCACCCGCTTGGCGGCACCAAAGCCGGTGAAATAGGCGTTGGCATGCGCGCTGCGCTTGCTGCCGTCCATCACAAACAAGCCTTTGGCCGAAAAACCGCAGCGCTGCATCAGCGCCGTGACACGCGCTTTCAACGTGGCATCTTCCAGCGGTGTGAACTTGTTGAACAGCGGCGCAATCAGCGTGGGGTAAATCACCAGCAGCAGCAAATTGAAGCCCATCCACACGCCCCAGGCCCACAGCCACCACAGGCCGCCGGTGGCACCCATCATCCACAAGATCAGCGCGGCAATCGGCAGCCCAATCAGGGCACCAACCAGACTCGATTTGAGCAAGTCAGCCAGCCAGAGTTTGAAAGTCATCTTGTTGAAGCCAAAACGTTCTTCCAGCACAAAGGTCTGGTAAAGGGTCAACGGCAGGTCGATGGCACCACTGATCAAGGCAAAGCCCACCAGCAGGGCGAGTTGTTGCACCATGCCGGTGCCCAGCCACAGCGTCAGCGCTTCGTTGAGGGCAGACAGGCCGCCCAGCAGCGTCCAGCCCAACAGCACCGCTGTGCCCAGCGCCAGCTCCAGCAGCCCCAGCCGTGCTTTGGCCAGCGTGTAGTCAGCGGCTTTTTGGTGCGCGGCCAGGGTGATGGTTTGGGCGAAGGCTGCCGGTACCGCGCCACGGTGCAACGCCACATGGCGCACCTGGCGCGAAGTCAGCCAAAATTTGAGCAACAGGCCCAGCAGCAGCGCCGCAGCAAAGGCATAAGTCAGCCACAGCGACGGATTGGAAGAGAAGTTTGTTTCAGACATGGCGGCGAAGTTTAGGCGATCAGCGACAATTTGCCGCCATGAGCACACCCATCACCCCCATTGAAACCGCCACCTTGGCGAAATCCGACCAAAACCTGGTCTGGCTAGACTGCGAAATGACCGGGCTGGAGCCCGATGTTGAACGCATCATTGAAATTGCCGTGATCATCACCGGCCCGCACCTGACACCGCGCATCGAAGGCCCGGTGCTGGTGATTCACCAGAGCGATGCGCTGCTGGATGCGATGGACAGCTGGAACAAGGGCACGCACGGCAAGAGCGGCCTGATCGACAAGGTGAAGGCTTCCAGCACCACCGAAGAACAGGCGCAAGAGCAGCTGCTGGCCTTTATCAGCCAATACATCCCGAAAACTGGCTCGCCGATGTGCGGCAACAGCATCGGGCAAGACCGGCGCTTTCTGGCCAAGTACATGCCCAAGCTCGAAGCTTTTTTCCATTACCGCAACCTGGATGTCAGCACGCTCAAGGAGCTGTCCAAGCGCTGGGCACCCGACATCTACAAAAGCTTCAAAAAGCAGCAACGCCACACCGCGCTGGCCGATGTGCATGAGTCGATTGACGAGCTGGCGCACTACCGCACCCACTTTCTGAAACTGCCGGTTTAACTGGCTTGCAAAAAGTGTGGGCATTGTTGTTGTCCAGAAAATTGCGCGGCTTCATGCTGCGGTTTCAGGTGTGCTCAAGAGTATCGGGAGTTAACGTGAAACAGCACATGATGTTCTGTAGGAGCGGCGCAAGCCGCGATTGCCAGAGTTCGCGGCTTGCGCCGCTCCGACAAAGTTTCATCATTCGGGGTGGGCACATGCCCATGTCAGTTAGCAGGGCACTGGCGATTTCTTCGGCAGCATCAACACCGCCGCTATCAGCGGCCAGCGCGTAAACGCCTGATCGGCCAGCCAGCGCCACGGCCAATGCCAGCAGGAACGTAACGTTGCGCCCGCGTCGCCTTTTGCTGCGCAGGGTGACTTCTTCATCCGAGGCAGGCAGTCGCCGCTTTTACAGGAATCAGCGATGGCACTTGTAGGAGCGGTGGCCACCGCGATTCGCGCCTGCCGACGCTCCTGCAAGACCCAAAAAGTGTCAAACCACTTTTCTGATGGATATGAAAGTCTGAACTTGCGCGCTGGCCGCAGCGCGCGCCTGTGCCTGTGGTGTCAGGTGCGCACGTAGTTCACATATTTGACGCGCCATCGATCATATTTGGGTCTTTTGCAGTAACACAAGCGCGCGTTCAAGCCTGTGAAATGACGGTGCGGTCCACAAGCCGGTCGTCGCCCAGCACAATCATCGAAAACAGCAGTTCATCCAGGCTGGCCGCCAGCGCTGTCTTGCGCGCCAACAGCGGCGTGGCTTGCGGGTTGATGACGATGAAATCGGCCTCGCAGCCCGGCAGCAGGTTGCCCACCACGCCGTCCAGACCGAGCGCGCGCGCGGCACCGGCGGTGTGTTGCCACCACAAATGCTGCGGACTGGGGCTCAGTCCGGTTTTGGTCTGCCCTTCGCGCGCCACGTAATACGCTGCCAGCATGGTGTGAAACGGGCTGAAACTGGTGCCGCCACCGACATCGTTGGCCAGTCCGTACGCCAATCCGGCGCGGTTAGCCCCGGCGTAGTCAAAAAAGCCGCTGCCCAAAAACAGGTTGCTGGTCGGGCAGACGGCCGCCGCCGCGCCACTGCCTTGCATCAGCGCGCGGTCGGCATCGTCAAAGTGGATGCAGTGCGCGTAAATGGCGCGCTGGCGCAGCAGACCAAAATCGGCGTAGGTGGCCAGGTAGCTGCCTGATGCCGGAAACAGCCGGCGCGCCCATTCGATTTCGAGTTTGTTTTCTGCCACATGCGACTGAATCCACACATCGGGGTATTTGGCCGCCAGCACGCCGGCACCGCGCAGCTGGGCCTCGCTGCTGGTTGGGGCAAAGCGTGGTGTGATGGCGTAACCCAGCCGGTCGATGCCGTGCCACTGGCGGATCAGCGCCTCGGTGTCGATCAGACTTTGCGCAGTGGCATCCACGCCGCCATCAGCGCCAGGCTGGTTGAGCAATTCGGCGGGCGCGTGGCGGTCCATCAGGCACAGGCCGGTGATCAGGCGCAGGCGCTGCGCCTGCGCCTGGGCAAACAAGGCATTGACTGAAGCCGGGTGCGAGGTGGCAAAGGTCAGCGCCGTGGTGATGCCGTTGCGCAACAGTTCTGCAATGAAAAATGTAGCTGCCTGCGCACAGTAGTCTTGGGCTGCGAAGCGTTTTTCTTCAGGAAATGTGTAGTTTTCCAGCCACGGCAGCAAGCCCTCGGCGGGGCTGCCAATGACGTTGGTTTGCGGGTAGTGGCTGTGCAGGTCAACAAAGCCTGGGGCAATGATGCGGTCGCTGAAGTGCTGCACGGGCACTTGGGGGAAACGTGGGTGCAAGTCGCGGTAAGCACCTACGGCTTGCACCAGCTGAATGCCACGGGCGTTGGGTCCGACCACCAGCAGCCCATCGTCTTCGAGCACCGCACTGGTTTGCGGATCGGCATCCGGTTTGAAATAAAGAATTTTTGAGCGGTAGGCTTGCATAGTGGCTACAGCTTAACCAAATTTCACGCCATCACCCGGCACACCGGCGGGCTTAGCCGTTGTCGTTCGGAAACCACAGGTTGGCACACAGACCGCCGCTGTTGGCATTGCTGATCTCAAACACGCCGCCCATGCGCGCTACGGTTTGCTCGACGATGGCCAACCCCAGCCCGGTGCTGTTGCTGGCGGTGCGACCCGATTCGCCCCGAAAAAACGGGGTGGTGAGTTGCTTGAGTTGCTCAGGCGGCACGCCCGGGCCGTGGTCGCGGATGCGCAAAATCACGTTCTTGGTTAACTGGCGGGCTGAAATGTCGAGCTGTAGCACATCGCCATCGGCCGTTTTGCCGTAGCGAATGGCGTTTTCCAGCAAGTTGCTGATCACCCGCTGCAACTCCACCGGGTCGGCTTGCACCATCAACTGCTCTTGCAGCGCCACCCGCAGTTGCACATCGGCGCGTTTGCGCAACGGGCGCAGGCTGTTTTCAACCGCTGCATTGAGCAGCACCGGTTGCAGTTTCATGCTGCCCGGTCGGGCGTAGTCAAGAAACTTGCCGATGATGGCATCAATCTGCGTGATGTCATCCGCCATGTGTTCACGCGCTTGCATGTCTTCCACGCTGAGTTCAATCTCCAGCCGCAGCCGTGCCAGGGGTGTGCGCAAGTCGTGCGAGATGCCAGCCAGCATGACGGCGCGTTCTTGCTCGACCTTGGCGAGTTTTTGCGTCATGCGGTTAAAGCCGACGTTGACTGCCCGAATCTCGTGGGTGTTGGCGGTTTCATCAAGTTGGCTGGCCTCGAAATCGCCAGCACGCACACGCCGGGCGGCAAACGCCAGATTTTTCAGCGGCCGGTTGATCAGCCTGGCAATCCAGGCGGCACCGGCCAGCGACAGCACAGCCGCAGTCAGCAGCCATACCAGCCAGGTTTTTCCGGTGGGTTGGTCAAAACGTGAGCGGTCGGTCTTCAGCCAGTAGTTGTCACGCTGAATGGCGAACCCAACCCAAAACCCTTCAATGCCGTTGACGCTTTTCGCCACAACGGTGCCAGGCCCCAGTCGTGCCATGATTTCTTGCCTGATGTGTTGGCTGATGTCGTCGCTGTCCTGCGGCTCAAAACGGTCGGTGGGCTCGCGCGGCAAGATCGTTACATGCTCCTGATCTTTCATGGTTTTGAACAGCGACACCCGGTCTATGGCATCGGTGTGCATCACCGCTGCGCGGCTCAGGTTGACCACCGATGCCACCTGCCGCGCGGTCTGAATGGCGCGGGGTTCGTACTCGAACTTATGCAGTGTCTCGGTCCACGCCCAGACACAGCCCACCAGCAGCAGGGCCTGTAGGAAAAATGTGCGCCAGAACAGGCTCAAACCCGCCCATCGGCCTGGTGCGATCAGTGTGTCGGCTAAATCCGGGCCGGTTGGGGCGGAATCAGCTGTTGCCATCGGGGACAAAGACGTAGCCAATTCCCCACACCGTCTGGATATAGCGCGGTGCCGTGGCATCCGTCTCAATCAGTTTGCGCAAGCGCGACACCTGCACATCCAGACTGCGGTCAAACGGCTCAAAGCTGCGCCCACGCGCCAATTGCGCTAGCCGTTCGCGCGACAGCGGCTGGCGTGGGTGACGTACCAGCGCCTTGAGCATGGCAAATTCGCCGCTGGTCAGCCCCAGCGTTTCGTCACCCCGGCGCAGGCTGCGCGCACCCAGGTCCAGGCTGAACGGGCCAAACGCCACGACTTCGCCATCCGCCGACGGTGACCCAGGTACTTCTGTGGCGGGGCGACGGCGCAGCACGGCGTTGATGCGCGCCAGCAGCTCGCGCGGGTTGAACGGCTTGCCCAGGTAGTCGTCGGCCCCAACTTCAAGGCCAACGATGCGGTCGATGTCCTCGCCTTTGGCAGTCAGCATGATGACCGGTGTCTGGTCTTTGGCCAAGCGCAAATTGCGGCACACGGTCAGCCCGTCATCGCCTGGCATCATCAGGTCCAGCACGATCAGGTCAACCGTGTCACGCTGCATCAGCCGTGCCATGGCTTTGCCGTCTTCGGCCAGCAGCACATCAAAACCCTGCTGCGTCAGGTAGCGGCGCAGCAGATCACGGATGCGCGCGTCGTCATCCACCACCAAAATTTTGTCAATTCGCGTAGTCACTGCGGTCATACTCTGTTTACTAGAATTTGTAACAACAATGATTTTGCGCGGCTTGCCCGGGTTTTATGTGCATATGCGTCAGTTATTGACAGTTTGTTACAAACAAGTAGGCAGTCGCGGGCCAATGCATTGCCTTGGATGTGTTGTTTTGAATAATTGAAATTAGAGGTTCATCTTGGTTGATTTTTCACCGCTTGCGACCCTCAAGCGCGCCGTTGGGGCAGCACCTGCTGATCCCGTCACGTTGGGGCGTTTTCAGCTCAGGCGGCTGCTGGGCCAAGGCGCGCAGGCCAAGGTGTGGCTGGCGTTTGACCCCCGACTGGAACGTGAGGTGGCCATCAAAGTGATGCTGCAGGTGCCAGAGTCAGGCTCCGCAGAGGTCAACCAGTGGCTGCAAGAAGCGCGCAGCGTCAGCCGCCTGACGCACCCCAACATCGTGCCGGTGTTCGAGGCCGACGTGCAGGAACAGCGCCCCTACATGGTGTTTGAATATGTGCCTGGGCAAACGCTGGCGCAGCAGCTGACGGCCCAGGGTGCCCTCGCAGCCACCCAGGCGGTGGCGGTGATGGATGACATCTTGAGCGCACTGGTGGCGGCGCATGCAGACGGTGTGGTGCACCGCGATCTGAAACCGTCGAACGTGCTGATGGACAGCAGTGGCCGCGCCCGGGTGATGGACTTTGGCATTGCCGCGCGGGTGAACCTGGTGCAACCCAGTGCCGCCGAGGTGGAGGTGGCCGGTAGCCCGGCCTACATGGCCCCCGAGGCAGTGCGCGGCGAGCCGGTGACACCGCTGATGGATATTTATGCTGCCGGGCTGGTGCTGGGCGAATTGCTGCGTGGCAAGCCGTTGCGCGGTGGCCGTGACCTGCAAAGCGCGTTGCACAAAGCCGCTACCGAGCCACTGCAGTTGCCAGCGGACTTACAGTCACGGCTGGATGACCCGATGCGTGCCATTGTGATGCGGGCTACCGCGTTTGATGCCAATCAGCGTTATCCCAGCGCTTTGGTGTTTCAGCAGGCACTGCGCGAATGGGCGCAGCGCCAACAAGCCGGGCAGATGGCCAGCGCGCCCGATGCCAGTGCCAAAAACAGCACGCTGGAATTTTTGCTGCGGCGCATGCGCAGCAAAAGCGACTTTCCGGCGCTGTCCGAGTCAGTGGTGCGCATTCAAAGCATGGCGACTTCCGAGAAGGAAAGCATCAACAGTGTCACCAATGAAATCCTGAAAGACGTGGCGCTGACCAACAAGCTGCTGCGGCTGGTCAACAGCGCCCATTACTCGCGTGGCAGCAGCATTGGCACGGTGTCACGGGCGGTCAGTCTGGTGGGTTTTAACGGCATTCGCAACATGGCGCTCAGCCTGGTGTTGCTGGAGCACATGCAGGACAAGACCAACGCGCATTTGCTCAAAGAGGAATTTGTGCGGGCCCTGATGGCCGGCTCGGTGGCTGCCGAGCTGGGCAGCACCTCGGCTGAAGGTGAAGAGGCATTTATTGGCGCGCTGTTTCAGAACCTCGGGCGCATGCTGAGCCAGTTTTATTTTCCCGAGGAGGCCGCCAGCATTCGCGCCCTGATGAATGATCCGCGCAACCCGGTGCATGAAGACACCGCATCGACGCGTGTGCTGGGCATGAGCTTTGAGGCGCTGGGCCTGGGTGTGTCTAAAGCCTGGGGTCTGCCCGAGAGCATTCAGCGCTGCATTGTCAAACCGGCGGGTGAGCCGCCCAGTCAGACCCCCAAAGACGCCCCGGTGCGGCTGCGCTGGAGTGCGCGTGCTGCCAACGAGATGGCCGATGCCATGCTGCACGCCGACCCCCATGTGGTGGACACCCGGCTGACCACTGTGGCCAAACGCTACGGCCGGGTGCTGGGCATGTCGCCCGATCAGTTGCACGCGGCCACCGCCGTGGCGCGCAAAAAACTCAGCGAACTGGCCGAGGCGATGGATTTGTCAGTGCGCCCGGAGTCACCCGCCTCGCACCTGCTCAAGGCAGCGCATGCGGCAACCCAGACCCATGTGGAGTATTCCTTAAGCGACCACGACACACTCAACGCCACCGAGTTGCAGGCCACGCAGGTGATTGCGGTGAACAACACAGCGGCTCCGGCACCGGCGCTGCCGGTCAAACCCGACCACATTGCCCAGACGCTGGCTGCGGGCATTCAAGACATCACCAACGCCATGGTGGAAGACTTCAAACTCAGCGACGTGTTGCGCATGATTCTGGAGGCGATGTACCGGGCGCTGGAATTTCATCGGGTCATTTTTTGCATGCGCGACACCAAGACCGACACCCTGACCGGCCGTTTTGGCCTGGGACCGGGGGTCGAAGGCGTGGTCAAGCAGTTTTCAGTGCCGATGACGGCGGCTGCCGTGCCTGACCTGTTCGCCACCATTTGCAACAAAGGGGCCGACACCCTGATCAGCGATGCCAGCGACCCGCGCATCCAGCAGCGGCTGCCGGCCTGGTTCAAGAAGTCGTATAACGCGCCGACGTTTCTGATCCTGCCGCTGCTGCTCAAAGGTCGGCCGTTTGGCATGATTTACGCTGACAAAGACCAGCAAGGCGGCCTGGTGCTCGATGAAAAAGAGCTGGCCATGCTGCGCACGCTGCGCAACCAGGCGGTGATGGCGTTCCGCCAGGCGGGTTGAGCGCTGGTTCAGTGCCGACGCAGTTTGAATATATCCAGCGACAACGCCGTGCCGCACAAAATAATCGCGCCACACAGCAGCATCCAGGGGGTGACTGATTCACCCAAAAAGAGGGCACCGTAGATCACCGCAAACACCGGAATCAGAAAAGTCACCGTCAGCGAACCGGCCGCGCCCATTTTTTCGATCAGCCTGAAATACAGTACATAGGCAATGCCGGTGCACAGAACGCCGACAGTCAACAGCGCCAGCCAGGCCGTGAGGCTGGGGGGTTGCGTGGGCCACAGCCACAACGCTGGCAGCAGCAAGCCCAGCGCTGCGCCGATCTGGCTGCCCGTGGCGATCACCAGCGACGGGATGCCGACAAAATAACGTTTGGTAAAGCTGGCCGCCAGGCCATAGCACAGGCAGGCAAACAGGCAAGCCACCACCGCCCAGCCACTCGACAGCCCGGACGCATCCGGCTTGAAGCTGGCCTTGCCCCAGGCCAGCATGGCCACACCGACAAAGCCGATCAGCAGGCCGATGATTTTCAAGCCATGCGGGCGGTCTTTCAGCCAGACCCAGGCCACCAGCGCACCAAACAGCGGCACGGTGGCATTCAGCAGCGATGACAGCCCAGAGGTGATCGACAGCAGCGCATAGGCGTAGCAGGCAAATGGAATGCCTGAATTGAGCAGGCCCAGCAGGAAGATTTTTTGCCAGTGCCGCGCCAGCGCCGGCCATTGGCCGCGCGCCAGCAACAAAGGCAGTAAAAACACGGCAGCAATACCAACCCGCAAACCGGCGGTCGGCACTGCCCCAAATTCCGCTACGCCAAGGCGGGTGAATAAAAACGACGCGCCCCAAATGGCTGCCAGCAAAATAAATTCAGCCAGCCAGGGCGGGCGCGGCAACGCCTGTTTCAAACAGCACCTTCCAGTTGCAACAGCGCTTGCTTGCGCGCCAGGCCACCCGCATAGCCGGTCAGGCTGCCATTGGCACCGATCACCCGGTGGCACGGCACGATGATGCTGATCGGGTTGCGACCAATGGCTGCCCCCACCGCGCGTACCGCTGTGGGCCTGCCAATCTGGTCGCTGACAAAACCGTAAGTGGCGGTACTGCCAAACCCAATGCCCAGCAGTGCTTGCCACACCGCTTGTTGAAACGCGGTGCCGGTGGCCAAATCCAGTGGCAGATCAAACGTGCGGCGTTGCCCGGCAAAGTAGTCGTTGAGCTGATCGCAGGCCTGGCGCAGCAGCGGGTGATTGGGGTCGTGCGCACAACCTGACAAATCAGGCAAATGCGCCTCGTCGGTAAACCAGGCCCCTACCAGCGCACTGGGGGTGGCGGCCAGCGTCATGAGCCCGAGTGGGCTGGCGTAGCTGGTTTGAACTGCGTTGCTCGGAAATTTCATATGTTTTAGACCTCTAGCCCTTATGCAGCAAGCGCTACTAGCTATGAATAATAAAGTGACTTGCAGTCTGCTGCAAAAAGCCAGATCATAGGGGGTGATTCAACCCGACCAGGCGCACTCACAGGTGTCCAGCATTTTTTGGGGTCGGATGCCAATAGGACCGCGCAGCGCCCGCAGGGCTGACCGAAGGGCAGGTCATTTTGGCAAAACCCCAAGTCCAGGACTCTGACCCCAATAACTGCGGGTTTAGAACACAGCACAAGTATCTGCCAGCGCATCCTACAATTCCCGGCTCAAAAAACCTGTTTCACCCTCACGGAGCTTTCATGCAAATCCCAGCATCTATTTTCAAGGCCTACGACATTCGCGGCGTGGTGCCTGATGCCATCAACGAGGCCATGGCGCAGGCGCTGGGTTGCGCTTTTGGCACGGTGGCGCTGCGCGAGGGACAAACTGCTGTGGCGGTGGGGCGGGATGGGCGTTTGAGTGGGCCAGCCTTGAGCGCGGCGTTGATCCGTGGCCTGGTGTCCGCAGGCGTTGAGGTCATCGACATCGGCAAGGCGACCACGCCAATGCTGTACTTTGCCGCCAACACGCTGTGTGCCAGTGGCATTCAGGTGACCGGCAGCCACAACCCGAAAGACTACAACGGTTTCAAGATGGTGCTGGCCGGGCGCGCCATTTACGGTGATGAAATCCAGACGCTGCGCCGCATGATGGAAAACGAAAGCTGGGTGCTGCAAGTCGGCGGTAACGTGCGCCGTGTGGATGTGCTGGCGGACTACCAGGCGCGCATTGTGGGCGGTATCCGGCTTGCGCGGCCAATGAAAATTGTGGTCGATTCGGGCAACGGCATTGCCGGCGCGTCGGCTCCCGGCATCTTGCGCGCCATTGGCTGCGAGGTGACGGAATTGTTGAGCGAAGTCGATGGCAATTTCCCCAACCATCACCCCGATCCCAGCAAGCCAGAGAACTTGCGTGACGTGGTGGCCGCGCTCAAAGCTGGCGACGCAGAAATCGGCCTGGCGTTTGACGGTGATGGCGACCGCTTGGGTATCGTCACCAAAGAAGGCAACACCATTTACCCAGACCGCCAGATGATGCTGTTTGCTCGTGATGTGCTGCAACGCGCACCGGGCGGCACCATCGTTTTTGATGTGAAATGCTCACAGCGGCTGGCTCCGGCGATCACAGAAGCGGGTGGTGTGCCACTGATGTTCAAGACCGGCCATTCGCTGATCAAGGCGAAGATGAAAGAAATTGGCTCACCACTGGGCGGCGAAATGAGCGGCCATATCTTCTTCAAGGAGCGTTGGTATGGCTTTGATGACGGCACCTACGCCGGTTGCCGCTTGCTGGAGATTTTGAGCCAGTCACCCGACGGCAATGCGGTGCTGAATGCGCTGCCGACGAGCTTTTCCACGCCTGAACTCAACGTGAAGTGCGCCGAGGGCGAGCCGCACACGCTGGTTGACCAATTGGTGGCTCAGGTCAACTTTCCCGCACCGGCAGTTCTCACCACCATCGACGGCCTGCGTGTCGATTGGCCGGACGGCTTTGGCTTGATTCGCGCCAGCAACACCACGCCGGTGCTGGTGTTGCGCTTTGAAGGCCAGACGCCAGAGGCGTTGGCTCGCATCCAGACCGACATGCTGGCGCTGCTGCGCTCGCTCAAATCCGAGGCGCAGATTGACGAGGCAGCGCATTGAAAATCTTGATCGTCAAGCTGTCATCGCTTGGCGACGTGGTGCATGCCATGGCGGCGGTG
>JFJP01040008.1_pt1 | contig 12081 bp, 13 predicted proteins | sample 431651 | NCBI WGS metagenome assembly JFJP01 (sample SAMN02602958, study PRJNA72255) | Microbial mat metagenome, whole genome shotgun sequencing project. | biome: fresh water; feature: sink hole; material: water; isolation source: purple microbial (photo- and chemosynthetic) mats found in... | reverse complement strand
CCTGACAGCGTGATGAGCTTCATCTCACGCTTGGCTGGATTTAGCTCAAAAACCGCCCCAGCCTCTGCCTGCGTGGCCTGCGTAGCACACCCCAAAATGACCTTCATCCTAGCCTCCCGCGTCGTGCTGTCCCCGAAAGGATCCGCCAAATCTCGGAGCAGCTCAAAGATGGCCTGTTTCTCGTCGAGCAACCGTTTCGCTTCATCGCGCAGGCCGCTGATACTTCCGCGTGCGCCTCTCCATTGCCAGAGAAATAGACCAGCAGCTACAAGCAAAATGAAATGCAAAAAATCCATGTTACCAGTCAGTATTAAATATATATCGGATTAGAATCAATCCAGCAGCCCCGCATTCTTTCACGGAGACAACATGATGCCAAATCAAGATTTCTCACTTTCCGAAAGATATTCCACGACATCTCGAAACTTGGCCAAATTTCTTTCGTCAATCGAAATTAGAGTTTTATGAGCTTCAAGCATGACTGTGTTTATTTCCGCTTTTGTGGCAGACTCGTTTTCAATGGGGGCGGAGCCATGGGCGACATTAAATGCGTCTCCTTTAACAAGTTTAACCAAGCGGTTCAGACCCATGTTTTCCACGAGTTCGAGGTTGCGCCCGTCCAGTCCAGCCAAAGACATTTCGCCATGAAGGTTTTTAATTTTTAGAGCCAGCCCCGAAAGAATCCCCAAAAAAGTGCTGTCCATGCCAGTGCATTCGGACAAGTCGAACGCAAAGTGTTTCCTGCCTTCATCCAAGGCTTGCTGCGTCGCCTTTTTTAAAAGTGGCGCGTTCTGAAACGAACCTTTGCCTGTCACTTTAAAACAGACTAGCCCGTCTTTCTCAAAAATCCAAAATACAGGTTGTGTTTTCATTCTGTAATTAATATCCCCTCATAGCCCATAGCGTCTGGCAAGTCAACCCATGCAATAGCCAATAGGTTATATGACATGGATTATGTCTCATTATCAACGGGACGCTGTTTCTCAAGATTGAACTGATGAACGAGATTTCAACGACGCATTCAAAATGGAAGCAGACCAAATAACCAACTCCCACAAATACGGTGAGAATTCGTGGCCGTCAGGAGTCTCCCTGTAAATATGATAAATCCCCAGTTTCATAAGCTTCTCGTGCATGCGGCGGTTGCTATCCACAAGCCCAGGCCTGTCAAATGCCCCCACATCCAAGTAAATCCGCCTGTCTGATTCGCGTATTTTTTCGGCCAAGACGAGCGGTGACTGAGCATCCCAAAAAGCCGCGTGCGTTTTCAAATCGCCCAACGGCATCGAAACCCTAGAGTTCAGATGCCACTCTTTGTCGCCAAATCGCGATTGGTTGGCAAACTCCATAACGCCGCATCGCGAACCCGCGCAAACAAACATATCAGGATGCTTGCAAAGGAGCGAAACTGCGCCGCAGCCGCCCATGCTGTGCCCCACCAGACCGGCCAAGTCTCTCGAAACACCAAATTTCTCGCGGACAAAAGGAATTAATTCGCTGACTATGTGCGTCTCGTAACGGCTCTTGGGGACTGACGGGCTGTCCAAATACCAGCTATTGCCACCGTTGACGGCCACGACTGTGACTTTGAGCTGGTCGGAGAGTTCTTGGAGAGAAAAGAGAGGTTGCCCGAGCATGTCGAATGGCTGAGATGCTGCCTGCGCTATTTTTTCAAAAAAAGCCCGCTCCATTGGCTCTTCGTAATAGCGATCCCAACGAGCCATGCCGTGCAGCATGAAAATAACAGGCCGCCCCTGCGCCCCTGCCGCTGGCGTGACCACGCCAAAAGGCACCTTGGTTTCCAAGGCTGAACTGTTCATTTCTTCAAGACAAAAAGCCATACGCCTAGAATCCCCTATTCAGCCGATTATGTCTCTGGTTCAATAAAAGCAGCGATCAGATGGCGCGGTCGCCGCGTAAACCTTGCCATAACAGAAAACAAGGACTTCTTTTTCGCTTATTTTGCCAGCGGAACGGGCTTGCGCCTCCACCAGCTTCGTCTGCTCCGCCCCCATCTTCTTCTGTTTGTTGGGAAATGTCACAGGCATATCCACTGGCCTGACCGCAAACTCCTGCTGCAACTGCGTCCTTATCGTCTGGCCGCAAGCGTGTCCAGTCATGGCTATCAAAAATTCTTTTTCCGCATCGCAGAACATAGATATATCAACATCGGAATGTCCCAGCGTCACGAATGGGACTCCTTTCTCTATAAGATAATCGCGGCAAAGCGAATATGTCGGATCGCCCGGTCGCGTCTCGCATAATATGGCAAAATCACTTGGCTCTGGCGAATACTTCACTAATCCGTCTATCAGAATGAAATGCGAGCCATCATCGTTGGCTGTGGCCTGAGCGGAATTGGTGCTGAAAAACTCAGGCGTGGCCACGCCTCGAATCGGAATGGTATTGGTGGCACCGCGCCCCATGTCTGCGCGGAAATGGTTTGCGCCAAGCCCGAGCCCCAACACGAAAGTGTAACGCCCGCTTTTTACCGTTTTAAGTATCCCTTCCCCGATCTTTGCTATGCCAGAGAGGTTCGAATCTGAAAGAAAAGCCCGCATTTTAGAAATGTATCGCCCATGCGCTGATTCGATTGAATCCCCTACCCTGATAGCGTCAAGAACGATGACTAGCATCAGCATGTGCAAATCTTCTATGGCCTCCATGCACTCGTTGATAGCTATGGCAGAAAGGTCGTCTCCGCACACTAATCGCATCTTACCGCCGTCCCGTCCACCCATGCAAAATGGTGTAGCACCGACTTGTTTGGCCAACTCTAATGCAAGAACGATGTTTTCCGAGTTGCCCGAACCAGAGATGCCAACGACTATATCACCCGCACGAATGCCGTCTTGTTTTAAACCCTCTGCAAAAATCTGGTCGTAACCCTTGGCCGCTGTCGTCAGAAAATAATCATCGCTTTCACCTGGCGTTTTAGCCGCTATACCGTCCAAACGACAAAGTTGGGCCATGTGGCGTGCATTGTCGAATGAACCACCGTTCCCCATGAAAAAAAGGCGGGACTGCGAGGCTCTGCCACGAATAAGATCAAGGAGCTTTTCCAGCTTTTTAACAGGCAAGTTTTCCAGAGATTGCAGCATATTCACGCCGCCAGCAACTGTCCCAAAATACTTTTCAAACCATGACTTCATGACTAAACACCCCTTCCATTGGAATTTCTGCAAAAAATAAAAGAAGTGGGGACGGTAAAACCGTCCCCACACAAAAATCACATGCGCGAAATCATTTCCGCAACGCTGGGATGGAAGTTTCTCTCTCCTACCCAGTGGACTGCGCGGCAAATGAGTTCCGGCATTTTCTCAACGGCAAGCTTATCTTTGATGCGGTAGCGGTGCGTATCTACCGTGCCAGAGCTGATGTCGAGGATGACCGCAATCTGTTTCGTAGTCTTTCCTTGGCCGATCAATTCAAAAATCTCCAACTCACGATCGCTCAGGCGTGCCACTTTCTCGGCAAAACCGATAGCCACTGCATCGCGGTTTTTATTGGCAGCCATCTGTGTCAATATGTGGTGCGTCAAACGTTCGCTGACCACGATTTCTCCGCGTGCCGCCTTGCGAATTTGCTCCACAAGTTTATCTGATGGGATGTCTTTCATCACATAACCTTTAGCACCAAGACGCAAAGAGCGTTCCGCATAAACATTTTCATCGAACATGGAAAGAATAAGCACCACAGGCGGCTTCTCTATTGTCTGCCATTCCTTTAGCAAGTCTAGCCCGCTACCGTCTTGCAGAGCTATGTCCAGCAAAACGAGATCAGGACTCTCTTTTTTCATAAGCTCCCTTGCTTCAACAAGGCTACGGGCTTTGCCGACAACCTTGATGTCTTTGTGATGCGCGAAGAGTGCCATAAGACCATCCACCAGCAAAGGGTGATCGTCCACAATAATAATTCTTGAGATTGATTCTGTCTGTTTCATGTTTTGAAAGAATACAATATTTTGTCTTTTTGTAAACTGTTTTTTTCATGGCCTAACATCTTTATTACAATACACGGTGCAAAGCAACTAACTACTAGATGTATCAAAAAATTCTTTTTTATTTGGGGTTTCTTTAGCTATACACCGTCAAAAAAGTTCTTTATCAATAAACGCAGTATTTGCTTTGATGCGTGTGATGCAAGCTTCACATGTTATCGTTCCCCAATGGAGTTTATCCCTTTTTCTGTCAGTTGGCGGCCAGTTCCGCCTGTGGTTACCAAGCCCATCTGTATAAGGTATGGCTCTATGTCGCGGGCGACTTCATGCTCGTCCAAGCCAAGTTGACGGCTTATAGCCGACAAGCCCATGGAGCCTTTGCGCAAGCACGCCAGATAGCTAAAGTCCCGTGCGCCAAGGCCGTTCTCGTCAATGCCCCATTTCTTTGCCATCTCATTCAGCCCTTCATCGGTGGCTGGGATTTTGTGGACTCTGTGAAATTTCATAAACTCGTCCAAGCGAGATTTTGCAATGCGCGGGTTCAGCCTAGACATGCGTGCGAGGCTTTGGCGGAACGCATAGTCGCCCGGTGCTTTGTTGCTGCGCAAAATCTCAGCTACTTCGCTGACGCTATATGAGCCAAAATGGTAATCGTCGAAACGGGTCAAAAAGGGTTTTGGCAAATCGCCTTTATCTGTAGTGGCAACGATAAATGTGGAATCAGGGAAATACGCGACCCGTTTGCTGCCCACCGCCCGCCTTTCGTTCGGCTCAAAAAGAGGGAGCAACGCATCGGCAGCTTTTTTGAGTTCGTGGACTTCATCCAGAAATAAAACAAGTGGCGGATAAATGAATTTGGGCAAGCCAGAATCAACGCCGTCGCGGTCTGGTTTTATTTTTTGTGATTCGAGTGCCGAATCAATCTTTTCCAGCAGGTCGTCCACCTTTTTGATTGAAGAGCCAGGCAGATTGATGAAAGGGATATCTAAGGCTCGGGCTATCCTGCGGGCGAGTTCGGTTTTGCCGAGCCCCCCTGCACCGCTCAGGAAAAAACCCGCTTTCAACGCTTTGCCGCCGCCATTCATCGTCGCATCTGCAAGCGCTGTCTGTATGCGCTCGACCAGGTTGGCGTTGCCTATAAAACCGTCGAAAGCCTCCAAAACAGATTTCGGCAAGTGGTCTGAAATGCGGGCGCGGCTGTCTGGCGAAGGGAGTTTATCTCCATGAGTATCTGGTGGGGCAACAGCCCGCTTGGCAGAGAGTTTTTTTTGCAGCTCGTTTTCTATTCTGGTTTGCAAATCATTTATTTTCTCGGAATCAATAGTTTCTGTGGTCAGTTGCGGGGAGTATGTTTCCAACACGCATTTGAACTGCAAATGCGGGTGGCTGCGCGAGAGCAGCTTCGCATATAGTGCCAGTTGCACCATGTACTGTGTGCTGCGCAGGTCTTCTTTCGGGTTTTTCGATAGCTTGTAATCCACTATCTCAAGCGAGCCATCCGTGCGAGTTCTGCGCAGAATGTCTATCCGCCCCGACAGAAACACCTTTGTCCCGAAACATTCCATAACAACACCTTCCACAGACTGTTCGCCGTGCGGGGGCGGGTATATGTCCATCCACCGGAGCGCATTCGGGAACGAGTCGCGGATGGCCGATATGTTTCTCGCCAGAGCGTCTAGCGCATCGCGGATAGATGGCGGTTGCCCAACGGTGTAAGGGACGATCTCGTTCCAGAGGTTGTCCGAGCGCAAAAATTCATCCATTTCGGATGCGCAGTCGGCCTTGATGTCGGCGCGTGCGACAAGATGCCTCACGAAGTTGCACGCGAGCCTGTGGAAATGCGTGCCAAGATCCTCCGGCGAGAATGCGGTTGAAGGGTCTGGCATGGGCCTGTTCTTCATCAGCACACCGACAAACTCCGTAACAGTCATGCGGATCATCTGTTTGCCGCCAACGACCTCAACTGTGTCCGCTTCAGGCACTTGAGCTATGGCTGTTGTTTGCCCGCAAGGGAGCAGGGGAGATAATCTGGGGCGGAGCCACGAGGCAATCTCCGAACGCGTCACGCCCAAATCGGCGGCACTGTCCATCATGCGTGTGGATGCCTGTATAATCCGCATGGTTTCCAGCGTGACTTCGTGGAGCCTGCCGCCGCGACTCAGCCATTCGTGTGTGGGGTGGTCGCTGCGCCACTTGCCTGGCACGGGTGAGTACGCTAGATGTTCATGATTGCTAAGGCACAATGCCCTGCGCACACCAATAACACGGCTGTGGTCTCCATTAGCAAATTTGAGTGCATGGACTACGAGGCTCTCCCACCTCTTGTGGTGGGCATCTTGTTCGCAAAAATAAACCAGCCCATCCAATATGTAATAGACACGGTTAGAGTCCCTCTTTTCTTGGGCACCAAGAATTTCAGTGAAAAATGTCCTGAACGAGTCCTCGTAAAAACCGATCACCTCCCGCTCTATACCGCCCAACATTTTTTCAAACTCAGCGGCAAAATCTGGCTTGCCATCGGGTGGGGCAGTGGTCTCTTTCCCGTTCCAAGCGGCATCGCAAAGCCGCAAAAAAGCACGCGGGCTCACCTGTGCCTTGTTCCGAAGGTCGTTGCGGGACGGGCAGATTTCGCGTATTTTTTTGTCGGGCATTTTCGCCTTGGCCACATCTTTCTGGTCGCCAGCTCTAGCATCCCGCAACTCTATCGCCTGTTCCGCAGTCAGGCCCATCATCCGCAATGGGTCGTGAAAGCGTTCTTTGAACGAAGTGTGCTCTTCGCAGGCGAGCATCTTTTCCCAGTCGCTGCTGTTGCAGGCGACGATGACATGTGTTTTTACAGAGCCCGCCAGCATCTCTTGTATAAACGCGAAGAAGCAACCCACGGAAGCCGGCCCCCATGTGTGGTAGTTTTCGATCTGGTCAAAAATAAAAAGGAGCGGCTTATGCAGTGCCGCGATCTGCGCCAAATCCGCAAGACGCATCTGGCACCTGGCCTCGTCTTGGGAAGGTTCGGCATGGGCGTGCGGGGCGTATTGGACATGTTCGCCCAGCATCCAGCTCCTAGAATATTTTAAAGTCTCATCATCCCCAGAACAGAGCGTGTCTGCAAGTGCCTGCGCCCAGTCGCCGGGCTGCTGCAACTCGGGGCATGCCCCCTCGAAATACTTCTCCAGTGCAGACAAATATTCTGGCCGCTGGTTGATGTAGTGTTTCTGGAAAGACGGTTTGCTGTAATCGGAGACCTTTCTCTCCGCGAACTCCGGGTCCGCTGATGAAAGCAGGGCGTGCGCCATTGCCGCCATCCTAGTGATGGTTTTATCCGCATCATTATCTTTAATCCACATCTGGCGCACGGCACGCCTTAGCACATCGCAGGCCATGCCGTTTGGCGAGTTTATGGGAGGGATGAACAGCGGGACATATTTGTGCGCCGCCTCTCCGCACATCAGGCGCCAGAGCAAGTGCGTTTTCCCCATGCCGGGTTCCGTGGCCACGATGAGGTTTGCGCGGTTGCAGTTGTTGTGCAGGAGCCTTCCGGCGATTTCATCCAATATCTCCGCATGGTAAGACGCGATGTTGGCCGTCGGTTTTTCATTCGGGCTGGTGAGAGAACTGTTTGCAAAAGGGCTCATGGCAGTTTTATTTTTCGCCTATACGGAACCTGTAGTATTGCATCCCCGCGATGTTAAGCCCAGCGGTTTTTGGGTCTTTAACATCCCGCTCCTCACCCCGCACCCACTGGATTGGTTCACCGTAAGCCTGTGCCTGCTCAAGAACCATGCGGGCGGCAAAAGCGGATATGCCAAGCTGTTCCCCGAGCTGCTCGAAGGTCACAGTCCCGTCGCATCTGGAGCTTGCCAGTCGCATGGCTGCTGCGCGGACCGTGGACCATGTGGGCAAATCGTCATCGCAGTCACCTTTGTTTGCCGATTGGATGCCGGGCTCCTTTTTGCTTGGACTGACGGTGACATGGATGCGTTTCAGGAGCCCCGACTTTATCAGGCTTTCTAGGGCAGACCGTTTGCATTCAGCTTTTTTACCTTTGCCCAGCAGCACTTTTTCCAGCACCACATCCGAACTTTTAATAAAAGCCAGCATTTCATTTTCGAGAAGAGCTGAAGGCTGGAAACCGTTCAAATAATATTTTCCACCCTCCAAAACGAGCGTGCCAGCGCGGGCGAGTTCCATGATCCCGGCAGGATATTTTTCCGCAATTTTCAGCGTGACACCTTTGGCTTCATTTTTGGAGGCCAGATTTTTCAGTGATTCCATCTGTTGTTCGGCGGACAAGACCACCGCCAGTTTCTTTTTTGATTGAGCCATAACATAATCAAATCACCACCCAACCATTGTGCAACACAAAAGCGGGGCTCCGTATTGTGTTTACATGAATAAGGTCTTGCATATCCATCATGTTTTTTGTATATCAGCAGAAACATGACAAGCAAAAATAATTCAACCATTTGGGCTTTTGAATCATAAGGATGCTGGTTTCTCCCATTAAAATCTGAAGATGGGCGAAATCCTGCTAGATGATCTGTTATGAAACAACTTAAAGAAATTGCGGCTCTCTGCAAAAGTTGGGACGATTTCAAATCTTCGCTCGGCCCTTTGGACGACCTCGAAAAAGGGCGTCTTTTCGAGGAGTTGGTCAAGCACTTCCTCCTACTCGATCCTGAATACGCCACGGTGCTGGAAAAGGTCTGGCTTCTCTCCGAAGTGCCTACTGCTGTCCGCAAAAAACGTATTTTCGCGGTTGAAATGTTTCGAATAAAATAAACTCGAGATTCATTCTTTACTTTTTTCAGAAAAGTATTACTTTGTTTTTATGAAGACCACGCTATCCGAAAAGGGGCAGGTAACGATCCCCAAAAAATACAGGGATCAATTTGGATTAAAGTGCGGGACGGCTTTGGAGTTTTCGGTAGAAAACGGCAAGCTCTTTGCCACAAAGAAAATTGAGGAGCATCCCATTCGCCGATGGGTGGGAAAGGGAAAAACAAATTTCAAAGGTAAAAAAATCCTGTCCACCGATGAAATTATGAAAGATTTGCGCGATGATTACCGCCCTTGATACATGCATCTTGCTGGATATTCTTCTGGATGACCCCATGCACGCCGAAGCCTCGGCTTCGGCTGTTGAGCGGGTAGCCAGAGAGGGTGTGCTGGTCGTGGGGGAAGTGGTATTGGCTGAACTCGGCCCAGTTCTTACCGCGCACCAAGCCAAACATTTTTTACAGGATTCAGGCATTGAGTTTATACCATCCAGCATCGAGTCGGCTTTGCTGGCAGGCACTATGTTTGCCGAATATAAAAAACAGGGTGGTGGACGAGAAAAAATGGTTCCTGGTTTTCTGCTTGCAGCTCACGCCATGACTTTTGCTGACAGGTTGTTGACCCGCGACAAGGGATTCAAACGAGGGCTTTTTGCTCGGCTAAAGACCGTATTCCCATAACGGGTTCCGCCCTTTGTCATCCGCTATATTTCTCCGTCGTTTTTATACACGGTGCATCCGGTGGGCTTGCTGCAAGCAGTTATTGAGTCCTAGCCGACTTGTTCGCGCCAGATTGCATCGGTGGATGTGACGAGCGGGAGACGCGTTGAAACTGCGTGCAGTGCTATGAGGTGGATGAGCTGATTGACGGTGGTGCAGCAGTCCGTGAGAATGGAGACCTTATATTTTTCTGCTGCCTTGGAGATGGCTGTGTGGGTCACGCAATTCTGCGTCATCATGCCGCATACAAGCAGCTCACCAATTCCACGAGATGAAAGCACGGCTTCCAATTCTGTCTTGTGGAAGCCGTCGGCATATTCTTTAACAACCACAGGGCAGTTTGGGGCGGCTGATAGAATTGCGGGATGAACATCGGCTCCTGAAGTGCCTTTGTTAAAGAACGGGGCGATGCCTGCATCTGGATTTGCGATGTGCTGAATATGAATGATTTCCACACCGGCAGATTTAGCCTGCTTAATCGCTGCGATTATATTTTCGAGTGTTTTTTCGGTGTTCCAGAGGGGAAACAGTCCCCCTGCAAAATAGTCGTTCTGAAGGTCTATTAACAGCAGTGCTTTTTTCATGCGTCCGCCATCTCTCTCACCAAAACATGGCGACCTTCTTTCCACGCTTCTTCTCTCCGGTATTCCAACAACAAGCGTGCGGCTTCGATTACATCACTCACACATTCTTCCTCGGTTTCTCCTTGCCCGTTAGAACCAGGAACCTCGACGCAATACCCCCCAAAAAGAGAACCGTCCTTGTTTACCACGATCGTTAGTTTCATGAATCCAATTTACCCCCAAAAAATGAGGGATCAACCAAAACCAAAAACCAACTGAGAAAATATCAAAAGTGAGGCGCGGTGGTAGCCTTGGCATCCGTATCTTTGTTCGCAAAATTATGGTTCATTTGATTTGAGTCATCTCGTTGATCGAAAACTCTTCTATGGCACCTTCGGTGGCGGAGAGGTAGTCCTTCAGGTGTTGATTGGACATGTGCCTTTGCCAGAGTTCACGGGATTCCCAATTTTCGTAGAACAGGAATTGGGCGGGATTACCGTTGTCTTGATGGAGGTCGTAGTTGATGCAGCCTTCTTCGTCCAGAGTGATGGGAATGAGTTTCTCAAGCTCCGTTTTAACAAGATTTATCTTGTCCGATTTGGCTTTTATATTAGCGACTATTGTAAGCTGTGGCATGGTTGTTTTCTTTCTATCTGTGGCTTGTGAGGCGTTTGTTATATTTCCCAGTTAATTCCAATTTGCTTTCAAAATGAGACTCACTGGCTTGTCTTTTTTGCATCTGGCGTTGTTGCTCGTCGGTTACGATACGCAACGGTATCGCGCCCTCCTTGCGCCTAGCCAGACGCAAAAAATCATGAGCCATTAAATTTCATATTGAAAGCGAATTGGAATAAGGGTGCATCCTATCGTGATTTTGGGATTCCATCTGCTGTTCGGCGGACAAGACCACCGCCAGTTTCTTTTTTATTGAACCATAACATAATCAAATCAGCACTGTTTCAATGTGCAACACCAAAAAAACCGACAGCAGTTCTCAGTTTTGCTTTGAAAATGAAAGCCTATCAAGAACCGCAAGCGTCCCGGCCACAGTCCCCAGCGCAGGAGCCAAAAACCAGCCTGCCAGCGGCACAAGCATCAATGCGAAACCGCCCAGCCCAACGCCTGTCACCAGCCACCTATTTTCTTTGGCAAAACGGATGCTTTCGCGCACGGAATATTTTTTTCTTTCGAGCGTGAAATCCACCCATCCAAGACCAAAAAGATGGGCGTTCAGCACGCCCAAGGCCAGGGAGAAACACGAGATGTTTAAAAACGGGACTGGCAACAAAATCAGCGGCAGTAATAACACGAAAAAAAACAAGAAAAAAACAAGCTGCCTGCCGCCCAAAAAAAGTCCGCGTCCGACTTCGTGCGCCATTTCCCAAAAGTCGAACTGCTCCGCTTCTCGCCCAGGAAAAAGCACCAGTTCCACCTCTTCGGAGAGGCGAGCCAGAAATGGGTAAAAAAAAGTGCCCACCGCGCACGAGCATGTGAGTGATGCTACAAGAAAGAGTATCGCCCACAAAAAAAACTTGGCTAAACTTAAAAAAACATTTTTCGCAAAAACCAAAATAATTTGCCCGCCGCCAAGTGCGATCTTGCCGATAGTAGCATCCCAAAACAAAGAGAGGTCGGAAAGAGAACTGTCACCCCAGTAGCGCATCCCGATCCAGACAATAGCTGCAACATAAAAAAATCCCAGTATTGCCGGGGCAGCTAAATACACCCAAAGACGCCTGTTTTGAAAAACGAAACGAGCCGCGCAAGCGTGCCACTTCATCCCACGCCACACATCTTGCAATGCACCCTTCATCCGTATCCTGCCATAGATTGTTCCGAAGACTTACCACGCATTTGCAAATCCTAACATGAAAATAGAGTGTGGCACAGGCATTCCTGCCTGTGTCTTGAGTTAGCGCACATGATGCCGTTGCACAGGGAAAAATGCGGACAGGAATGTCCACTCTCACATTGTGGCCATAGCAGTGGCATCTTGCCCAATACTGTTGCTTTAGCACAAAATCACTGTTTTTGAGGTCTTCCAAGAAACTGATTTTGTTCCGAGCTTTCTGGTGGGAAACTT
>JFJP01031787.1_pt1 | contig 12081 bp, 11 predicted proteins | sample 431651 | NCBI WGS metagenome assembly JFJP01 (sample SAMN02602958, study PRJNA72255) | Microbial mat metagenome, whole genome shotgun sequencing project. | biome: fresh water; feature: sink hole; material: water; isolation source: purple microbial (photo- and chemosynthetic) mats found in... | reverse complement strand
TGTTGCTGTTTTGCTAGCGTATGTTGGGCATGGGAAGCCAAGCCTGGGTAATGCACTTTGGCGATAGCAGGGTGCTGCTCTAGCCAAGTTGCTAAAGCAAACGCATTGTCACAATGGGCTTTCATCCGCACCGCTAAGGTTTCCAGACCACCTGCAAAAACCCACGCATTAAACGGACTGAGGGTCGCGCCGCCTGTGCGCAAATAAGGGTAGATGTGTTTTTCAATGATTTCATCACTGGCAACTACCGCCCCGCCCACACAACGCCCTTGTCCATCAATATATTTGGTTGCCGAATGCACTACAATATCCGCGCCTAAGCGTAACGGTTGCTGCAACACGGGGGTGCAGAAAACATTATCCACTACCAATAAACAAGCATGACGATGGGCAATTTCCGCAAGGGCAGAAATATCAGCAATTTCAATCAACGGATTAGACGGTGTTTCCAAATATAAAAAGCGGGTATTGGGTTTAATTGCCGCTTCCCAGGCGGCTAAATCGGTTAAATTGACAAAATCGGTACTAACACCAAATTTGCCGAAATAATTTTCAAACAGCAACAGCGTATTACCAAACACACTGCGTGATGACACAATATGGTCGCCAGCTTTGAGCAGCCCCATGCCCACTGCCATAATCGCTGCCATTCCTGAGGCAAAGGCTAAACACCGCTCGCCTTGCTCCATTAATGCCAAGCGTTGTTGAAAAACATCCACGGTTGGATTGGTAAAACGCGAATAAATATTGCCTGCCTCTTTCCCTGTAAATCGTGCCGCCGCTTGTTCAGCGGAATTAAACACATAACTTGAGGTTGCAAACAACGGCATACTGTGTTCATCTTCAGCCGTGCGCCGATGCCCGACGCGAATCGCCTGTGTTTCTAGTGCATAATCTGACCAGTCCATTTTTAGTTGACCTTGGCTTAAAAAGTGATTAATTGGAGTTTTGGATTTCAATCATAAAACTAGCCGAACTCCGGCTTTCTTGAGCTTTATCGTTACGCGCCGCTTCTATCTGCTCTAAATACGCATCATCAACATCGCCTGTAATATAGTGATGATCAAAACAGGAGGTATCAAAATGTTTAATCGTTCGATTGCCTTTTTGTACGGCTTCAATTAAATCGGCTAAATCTTGATAAATTAATTTGTCTGCCCCAATCGCTTGACAAACCTCGTCCTCTGTTCGGTCGTGCGCAATTAATTCATGGGCGGCGGGCATATCAATCCCGTACACATTGGGATAGCGCACCGGTGGCGCGGCAGAAGCAAAGTAAACTTTTTTCGCCCCCGCATCCCGTGCCATTTGAATAATCTGCTCAGAAGTTGTGCCACGCACCACTGAATCATCAACTAACAATACATTTTTACCTTCAAATTCCAACCCAATCGCATTGAGTTTTTGCCTCACCGATTTTTTACGCATTTGCTGTCCTGGCATAATAAAGGTGCGTCCGATATAGCGATTTTTGATAAACCCTTCGCTTAATTTTACCCCCAGTTTATGTGCCATTTGCAACGCTGCTGTGCGACTGGTATCAGGAATGGGAATAATCACATCAATATCGTGATCGGGCCATTCTCTTAATACTTTTGCTGCCAGTTTTTCACCCATGCGTAACCGTGCTTTATAAACAGAAATATCGTCAATAATCGAATCGGGGCGAGCAAAATAAACGTATTCAAAAATACAGGGACAGTGATCGACTATTTCTGCACATTGTTTAATGTGAAGTTTGCCTTTTTTTTCAATAAAAACCGCCTCACCCGGTGCAATGTCGCGGATGACATCAAAATCCAGTACATCCAGAGCGACACTTTCTGAGGCAATCATAAAATCGGTTCCTAACTCGGCTTTACGCTCACCAAACACAATCGGACGAATCCCATGCGGGTCACGAAACCCTAAAATACCAAACCCCGCAATCATAATCACCACCGCATAGGCACCACGACACCGCTTATGCACTGCTGAAACCGCTTGAAACACATCCTCTGCGGTTAAGCGCAATTTACCCAATTGTTGCAATTCATGCGCAAAAACGTTGAGCAAAACCTCAGAATCTGAATCAGTATTCAGATGACGTTGGTCTTCGACAAACAAGGCGTGTTTTAATTCTTTGGCATTGGTTAAATTTCCGTTATGCGCCAAAGTCAAACCAAACGGCGAGTTGACATAAAAAGGCTGCGCCTCGGCTGAACTTGAACACCCTGCGGTTGGGTAGCGAACGTGCGCAATTCCCATTGTGCCTCTTAATTTGAGCATTTGACTATTGGTAAAAACATCACGGGTCAAACCGTTTTCTTTACGCAAATGCAGCCTTCCGCCTTCACAAGTGACTATTCCTGCGGCATCTTGTCCTCGATGCTGCAATACGGTCAGCGCGTCATAAAGCTCTTGATTAACTTCTTGATGCGAAACAATACCTGCGATACCACACATTTTTTTGTCCTGATGTTGACTAAAGTGAATTTTTTAAGGTGAGTATAGACTTAAGATTAACAAGCAACGTGATAATTTTTTGCTAAACTTGCAACAGAAGCCGCTCCCGCAGCCATGAGATGAGCATTTGAAAGGCAGGGATAGTCACAGATTCTTTCCAACTGGCTTGCTCTGCAAGAGGACTTAATCCGACCAATAGGACGGCGATAGCCACGATGATAATTCCGCGTCCTGTTCCTAATAACATTCCAGCCATTCGATTGAGACTTAATAAAAAGTTTTGTTTGGGAAGATAGCCCAAAAAGTGGTTAAGTAATCCCCCTAAAATCAAGCTTGCCATCACAATCAGAAGGTAGGTGACAACAATCCGTACTGCCAGAGGTTTAACCACATCAGGCAATAAAAAAGCCAACTCAGGACTAAATGATAAGCCTGCCCAAATGCCGCTAGCCCAACTGAGTAAAGCAATGGCTTCTTTGACAAACCCACGCACTCCACCAATCCACAAAGATAAGAGAACAATCCCTGCAATACCGTAATCGACGCTATTCATTTTGTTGCTAGGAAAACAAAAATAGCTTATTCAGCTTTAACAAAACTTTGCACATGATTGAGCTGATTGATTTTAGTTTTTGTTGCCTGCGCTCTTTCAGCATCCAATTCAGGACCAACATTTAGCCGATATACTTGATTTCCTTTAACTATGCCTGTTACAACCGTTGCAGAAAAACCTTGTGACCGCAATTTATCACGAAAGGCATTGGCTTTTGCTTCATCTGTTAAACTGACAACTTGTATTACCCAGCGTTTTTCACCTGCTTTAGCAGGAGGGAGCGTTGCTTCTATGGGCAAAGGCTGGGCTAAGGCTGTTTTTTCTGGCGTTGCGACTAAAGTCTTTTCAGGTACTGGGGGCGATTTTGGCAAAGCAGTTGGCGTTATTTTTTTTGCAACAGGGCGTGGAGGTTCTGGCAGTGTCACTTGCTCCATTGAATCAGGCAAAATCGCAGCCGTAAGTAAAGTAGAAGACTCAGATTTAAGCGGTAAACTCAACTCACTAAGAACAGGTTGTTTTTTTTCTACGGGGTCGTCAAATAACATGGGTAAAAAAACAACGGCTAATAAAGTCACTACCGTAGCACCCGCTAACCTATTTTTTAGTTTTTCATCTATTTCCATGTTTTACACCTTTTAAATAGTTTTCTTGTCAACCAAATACGCCGACACCAAAAAGAAAGAACCAAAAATTAAAATTAACTCGCCTTGACGAGCTTGTTTTTTCGCAGCCTTCAGAGTTTGTGAAAAACTTTCAAACCCAAACCAGACCTGCTCAATTCCCTGTTTTTTAAAACAATCTCGCATCATCTCAGTTGACGCAATGCGAGGATGGGTTAAAGGTGCGATAAACCAATTGTCAATTCGATTTTTTAATAATGAAATAACCCCTAAAATATCTTTATCTTTCATCATTGTAAAAACCGCCTGTATTCTTTGATTTGCAAAATAAGTGTCTAAATGATCAAGCAAACTTTCGACTGCCTGTGGATTGTGGGCTACATCGAGTAAAATAGGAATCTCACCGTCTATCAACTGAAACCGCCCCATTAATTGAGCAGTTTTTAAGCCTTGGCAAATTGCTGTTTGACTGACCGGCAACTGTTTTTGTAATTGAGTAACCGCTAAAATACTCGCCGAGGCGTTGCGAAACTGATGTTCGCCTTTTAACGCAGGAAATGGCAATTTACAAAAACGCTGCTCATCATAAAACCAATCCCAATTTGTGCTGTTTTTGTGATAACTAAACTGTTGATTAATGCAAAATAAGTTGGCTTGAAGCTGGTTTGCGCGGTCTATTAAGGTTTGAGGTGGCTGCAAATCTGCTACAATCGCGGGCGTTGCAGAACGAAAGATACCTGCTTTTTCCGTTGCAATGGATTCCCTTGTACTGCCTAACCAATCCACATGATCTATCGCAATGCTGCTAATAATTGCAACAGCAGGGTCAATAATATTCACTGCATCCAAGCGTCCGCCTAAGCCCACTTCCAATAGTTGTACGTCAAGCTTAGAACGCGAAAATATATCTAATGCCGCCAACGTACCAAATTCAAAATAGCTCAATGAGACCGCTTCACGCACCTTGTCTATTCGGCTAAAGGCTTGGCAAATCAACTCATCCGTAACAGGGACACCATTGATTTTAATCCTCTCATTGTAAGTTAAAATATGCGGTGACGTATAAGTCCCTACGCGATAACCTTGCGCCAGATATATCGCTTCTAAAAAAGCAACACATGAGCCTTTGCCATTTGTGCCTGCCACTGTAATCGTGACTGGGGCGGGGCGTTTTTGCGGATTTAATTTTTGTAGTACAACTCTAACCCGTGCCAAGCCCAAATCAATGCTACGCGGATGAAGATTTTCTTGCCATTGTAGCCACGCTTCTAGCGAAGAAAAACGACTCATAAAAAGTTAAATAACGTCTTTTTCTGGTGGCTCTAGTTGCATTTTTTCCGATAATTCTGCTGAATTTTCGGACGCTGCCAGAGCAATTATTTGTGTCACAGAATCTGTTGTTTTTGGCACATTCACTGTTACACCTGCCATTAAAAGCGTTAAAACAGCACTGATTTCATCACGCATTTGCCGACGATCGACAATCATATCAATCGCCCCGTGTTCTTGTAAAAATTCACTGCGCTGAAAACCTTCTGGTAATTTTTCACGCACTGTTTGCTCGATTACCCTTGGCCCTGCAAAACCAATTAACGCATTGGGTTCGGCGACATTAATATCGCCCAACATCGCTAAACTTGCGGAAACCCCACCCATCGTCGGATCGGTCATAAAGGAAATATAGGGCAAGCCAGCCTGTGCCAATTTTGTCAGAACCGCACTGGTTTTGGTCATTTGAAACAATGAATACAAGGATTCTTGCATTCTTGCACCACCACTGGCCGTAAAAACAATAAAAGGGGCGTTTATTTCAATGCTTTTATTAACACCGCGCACAAAACGCTCGCCTACAACCGACCCCATTGACCCGCCCATAAAAGAAAAGTCAAACGCGGCAGCGACAATGGGTTGCCCTTTTAAGCGACCTTGCATCACCACCAACGCATCATTTTCTTTACTTTGCTTTTGTGCCTGTGAAACTCTGTCTTTATAGCGTTTGCTATCTTTAAATTTCAAAGGATCAACAGGTTTTAGCCCTTTGCCAATTTCTTCGCGTTCTTCTTCATCTAAAAATAAAGCCAAGCGCGTTCTGGCATTAATCCGCATATGATGTGCACATTTTGGGCAAACATTGAAATTACGTTCCAATTCAGCATTGTATAAAATCGCATTACAACTTGGGCATTTAGCCCACAAGCCCTCGGGTACGGTAATTTTTTTATTAGACGCATTGGTTCTAATTGTTGATGGAACTAGTTTTTCAAACCAACTCATAAGGGCAAACTCCAGCTGTTAGCTATCCATTGCATGACGCATAGATGACAATAATTCAACAATTTTTAGTTTTGCGGTTGCTAAATCATGCAAATTATCCTCAATTTGTGCAATTAAAGCACTACCTACCACTACGCCATCGGCAATTTGTGACACGGTTTTAGCCGTTTGTGCATCTTTAACACCAAAGCCCACGCCGACAGGTAGCGAGGTATTGTTTCTGATTTGTGCTAATTTTGTTGCCACATCATCGGTATTTAAGTGTCCAGCCCCCGTCACACCTTTTAAAGAAACATAGTAAAGATAACCGCTGCCAACGCGACCCATTTTTTGAATCCGCTCATCTGAACTATTCGGTGCAAGCAAGAAAATTTGGTCAATACCCCGTTCTTTTAGCAATACAACACAGTTTTCTGCTTCTTCAGGGGGTAAATCAACGGTTAATACGCCATCAATACCTGCTTGCTGTGCGGCATTTGCAAAGGTTTCATACCCCATCATTTCAATAGGGTTTAAGTACCCCATTAGCACTAAGGGGGTTTGAGTATCGGTTTTTCTAAATTCGCTGGCAATCGCTAATACTTTACGCAAGCTCATTTTGTGGGCTAAAGCCCGCTCACTGGCGCGTTGAATCACAGGACCATCTGCCATAGGGTCTGAAAAAGGCACGCCTAATTCTAAAATATCAGCACCTGCCTCTACCATTGCGTGTAACAAAGGTAAAGTAAATTCAGGATGTGGATCACCTACTGTGACAAATGGAATTAACGCTTTGCGTTTTGCTTGCGCAAGCTGGGCAAATTTTGCCGCTAACCGACTCATAATTGAATCCCCTCGCGTTGTGCCATGGTGTGCATATCCTTGTCGCCCCGTCCTGATAAATTGACAATAATAATGTCGTCTTTTTTCATGGTGGGTGCTAATTTGAGTGTATAAGCCATTGCATGACTGGATTCTAAGGCAGGAATAATCCCTTCCATCTGTGTTAGCGCATGAAAACCCTGCAACGCTTCATCATCGGTAATGGCGACATATTGCGCCCGATGGGTATCTTTTAACCAAGCGTGTTCAGGCCCAACACCTGGATAATCTAACCCAGCAGAAATCGAATGGGTTTCAATAATTTCGCCATCATCATCTGCCATTAAATAGGTGCGATTGCCATGTAATACACCTGGTCTGCCTGCACATAGCGGTGCAGAATGCCGTCCTGTTTCAATACCATCGCCTGCTGCCTCAACGCCTATCATTTTAACGCTTGCATCATCAATGAAAGGATAAAATAAACCAATCGCATTCGACCCGCCGCCAACACAGGCAACTAACGCATCGGGCAATCGTCCTGTTTGTGCTAAACATTGTTGTTTGGCTTCACGTCCGATAATCGCCTGAAAATCCCGCACCATTGCAGGATAAGGATGCGGCCCTGCAACGGTCCCAATAATATAAAAGGTGTTGTCTACATTGGTTACCCAATCGCGCAAGGCTTCATTTAGCGCATCTTTAAGGGTTTTTGACCCTGACTCAACGGCGACCACTTTCGCGCCTAATAATTTCATCCGATACACATTTAATGCTTGCCGCTGAACATCCACCGACCCCATATAAACCACACATTCCAAGCCTAAACGTGCTGCTACGGTGGCTGTCGCAACACCATGTTGCCCTGCGCCAGTTTCTGCAATAATCCGGGTTTTGCCCATTCGTTTAGCTAATAAAGCTTGTCCGACGGTGTTATTTATTTTGTGCGCCCCTGTATGATTGAGGTCTTCACGTTTTAAATAAATTTGCGCTCCGCCCAATTCCTTACTCCAGCGTTGTGCATGGTATAACGGGGAAGGGCGACCAACATAATGCTGCAAATCTGCATCCAGTTCGGCTATAAATTCAGGGTCTGCCAAGTAGCGTTGATAAGCTTCATTTAACGCTTGAATGGGTGGCATTAATGTTTCTGCAACAAACATTCCGCCATAAGGGCCAAAATGACCGCGCTCATCTGGCATGGTATAGTTTTCTGTCATCTTAAATTCTGTCAACTTGATTAACTGCTGTGATAAATGCTGCCATTTTAGCAACATCCTTAACCCCTTTGATACTTTCAACCCCACTACTAACATCGACTGCATAGGGTTTCACTGTTTGCACAGCCTGCTTTACATTTTCAACACACAAACCGCCTGCCAAAATAATCGGTACAGCCACTTGAGCAGGAATTAAATCCCAGTCGAAAGTCTGCCCCATTCCGCCTTTTACATCAGGATGATACGCATCTAATAACAACCCCGCTGCATCCTCATAATCCTGACTAAGTTGCGCAATATTGACAGCGGCTCGCATTTGTATCGCTTTTAAATAGGGCTTTCCATAAAGACGACACTGCGCGGCGGTTTCATTACCGTGAAACTGAAGGCAATCAATGGCGACATTTTCTAGCACTATTTTAATTTGCGCAGGCTTTTCATCAACAAACAAAGCCACTACGCTGGTAAATGCGGGCAAAGCTTGCACAATTTTCTGGGCTTGCTCTATGCTGAGATAGCGCGGACTTGCAGGGTAAAAAACCAAGCCTATTGCATCCACCCCCAATTTTGCCGCGTGTACGGCTTGCTCAGTTTGAGTAAAACCGCAAATTTTAACACGAGTTCGCATTTGTCATACTAGAATTGATTTAAAATTTTGAAAGCCAACAACAGTAGCACAATTTGCCAAGCAATCAGCACGGATTATCCATAAATTACGAAAAGCGATAGCACCCAACTGAGTAGGCACTATCTTTTTCTCAAAAAGTCTTTTTAATCACTTAAAAGTTAAAATCATCATCGTAATCTTCATAATCATCAAAATCACCCAATTGGTCTTTTAAGCGTTTCTTTTCCCACAACATCTCGACTTTTCGACGGGATGCCATTTTTTTTGAAACTTTTTCATTTTCAATAGGAAACGGGTAATAATCATTTAATTCAACATTATCATCACTTCCCTCATCAGTGGTATTAATAACCTTATTGTCATTCTTTTTTCCAGCTGACTCAGATACAAATTTAGATGACACTTTAGCCATTTTCTAATCCGATATTAAAAAAGTGCTTTTTTTAATCTTTTAACTAGCGGTTGTAAAGTAAAAATTTATTATTTGTACCTGAGTGACAGGGTAAATCAAAAATACAAACAGCTAACACGTTGTTTATATTAAAAATAGCTGTCTTAAGCGACCTAAAAATAGTTTTACAATTTCAAGTATCGCGACTTTAAGCCTGATACCCATCACTCCAATGCAATTTCTGCCGTAAGGTATCAAAAAAATCATGTTCGATCGGATGCAAAATTTTAATTGGCATCGATTCTTTTTTAATTAAAATTCTATCACCGATATACACATCTGGAATTTGCAAATGGTCACAGGTCACTAGGGCATTAATTTGCGTACTTTGGCAAAAACTAATTTCAATTTCTGCCGAATCTTCTATCACAATCGGGCGATTGGTCAAGGTATGCGGATTTAAAGGTACTAACACCAGCGCGTTCAAATTGGGATGCAAAATAGGTCCACCCGCTGACAGGGAATAGGCAGTTGAACCTGTTGGTGTGGCAATAATCAAGCCATCTGAACGCTGTTCATTTAAAAAACGCCCATTAATATGCGTCACAATTTTAATCATGCTCGGTGTTACCCAGCGATGTACAACCACTTCATTCAACGAAATTTCTTCATGAATCGCCTTGCCTTCACGCATTATCTTAGTCCGCAATAAATGCCGCTGCTCTGCTTTGTAATGCCCTTGCAACATTTGCAGCAACTTGTGTTGCATCGTATCGGGTGAAATATCGACCAAAAATCCAACCCGTCCTAAGTTAATCCCAATCAATGGAATCAGATTGACCGACGCTGCCCGCGCTGCCATTAAAAAAGTACCATCGCCGCCTACTGCCAATACCACATCACAATACTGAGTCAAGGTGTCAACAGGGTAGGCTTTAATTCGGCTATCACTGATAAACTGTGCTGTATCACTGGCAACCACGATTTGATACCCCTGCTGTTTTAGCAGCCGCACTAAAATCAACAAGGTCTCTGTAATACTTGGATCACTTGGTTTGCCAATGATACCGATGGTTTTAAATTCAGATTGCATAACGAACAAAACTTAATAAGGAATTTTTCTAAATTATACCCAGCGTTTTCTGATTTTGCTTGCCTGTTTACTAAAAATCCCTTTAAAGCCCCACAAACAATTGTCATTAAACTGTCATCATTTTGACATACAGACAAAATATAATTTGAATATATCCACGCACAATCACGCTTTACTTTCTCTTTTTTAATCCCTTTCCAAAGAGGATTTAACCTTTCCGATTCTCCTTAAATTCAAAACAGTCTACACAGAATTCACATGAAATTACTTTATTTCAAATTGGCATTTGTTGTTATTTTGTCACACCTTTGCTTATCTGCTATGGCTGCTAGCAAAACAGAACCCGAGGATACTGCCTTAACCGCAGAACTTCAGTATCTTAGGATAGAAGCGATGACGATGCATATTAAAGCGTGTGAAGAAAATAATGCCAAAAGTTGTAGTGTGATTGGGCAGATGTATTTTAAAGGCGATGGTGTCAAACAAGATTTTAAAGAAGCGTTCACGCCGTTAAAAAAAGCCTGTGACCAAGGTGAGATTCGCGGCTGCACTTTATTGGGTTTAATGTATGAAAGAGGTGATGGTGTTCCACAAAATATTGGTAAAGCTATCGAAATTCATCAAAAAGACTGTCGTTTTGGCGATCCTATGAGCTGTCGAAATTTAGCAGAATTGTATGAAAAACAATTAGATGGCACAAAAGCGGTGACGTTTTATCAAAAAGCGTGTGATATGGGCGATACTTTTGCCTGTAACGCTTTAATACGCAATTATCGTTTTACCGATCAATTCAACTATCCTAATCAAAAGCGGCAATAATTATTGCCAATGTTGCCATTTTTGGCAAAAGTGTTCACTTAGGCAAGCGATTGGTTATAATTCAAAACCATTGCCGCCTAATTTACCTTTCTGTATGAAATCAACCTGTTCTGTAATACCTGACTTTGCTGATATTGTCGTGATTGGTAGCGGTATTGGCGGACTTACTGCCGCCGCACTGCTGGCAAAAGCAGGAAAATCTGTCATCGTTCTTGAACAACATGACAGACCGGGTGGTTATGCACATGGTTTTACCCGCAAACGTTATCACTTTGATTGCGGTGTTCATCTGATTAGCGGCTGCGGCATGGAAGGTTATGAAGGCGGACAAGTCATTCGTAAAATATTGCAAGCGATTGGGGTTTATCAACACATAAACTTTATTCGCATTGACAGTTTTGCAACGGTGCATTATCCCGATTTAAAAATCACGCTTCCCACCTCTGTACCCGCCTTTATTCAACAAATGGCAGGCTTATTTCCGCAACAAATCGCTGGATTAACCGCCTTTCTTGCGTTGTGTCTCGCTTTAGCCCAACAAGCCACCCAAGCCGATGATGTTATGCGCACTCAACCCAGTGCCGTTTGGCAACAACAACTGGCATTGTTATTAAAATATAAACACTACACCTTAAGCGAAGCGTGGAGGGATTTTATTCAAGACCCCCAATTACAGGCGATGCTTGCTTGTGCGTGGCCGTATTTGGGCTTACCGCCAAGTCAAGTGTCCTTTGTTTATTGGGCAACCATGTTTATGGGCTATTTGGTTGAGGGGGCTTATTACTGTCAAGGTGGCTTTCAAAAACTGCCTGATAGTTTGGTCACGGGCTTAACACAAGCAGGCGGTTCTATTTATTATCAAACGCGCGTGAGGCAAATTAAAATTGCCCAAAACCAAGTGCAAAGCGTTATCTTAGCCTCAGGAAAAAGCATCCAAACCCACACCGTAATTGCCAATGCGGATATGCGTCACACTGTTTCACAGTTAGTTGGTGAGGCTTATTTTCCTAAACGCTATTTGAGTCGCATCAAGCAAATGCAGCCTTCACAATCCATTTTTGTAGTTTATTTAGCAACAGACCTTGATTTGCATTTGCTTAATTTACAGCATGAAAATTTTTATTATGAGCAGCTTGACCCTGAACGCAATTATGCCAACTCACTTTCTGGCAACGAAAATCTTTCGTGGTTAAGCATCACAATTCCTACCCTGCTTGACCCATCGTTAGCCCCGGCA
>JFJP01030248.1_pt1 | contig 12081 bp, 13 predicted proteins | sample 431651 | NCBI WGS metagenome assembly JFJP01 (sample SAMN02602958, study PRJNA72255) | Microbial mat metagenome, whole genome shotgun sequencing project. | biome: fresh water; feature: sink hole; material: water; isolation source: purple microbial (photo- and chemosynthetic) mats found in... | reverse complement strand
AAAGCGGCAGGCATCTTTTCTGCAAGTTCCAAAGCGGCTTTATCTGATTGATCGATGGTAATCATAAAAGGCTGAATATTACGTTCATGGGCGGCTCTCGCTAATGGCTCTGCCTGAGTTTGTACTGCGCTAATATTACGGCGATCGACGAGAATGCCGATATTGCGTAGCGCTGGTTTTAATTCCAGCAGGTATATCATTTGCAAATCAATCGGCGTATTCAGCGAGGTAAACGCAAAATTATTACCACTACCCTGTTCATAATCTTTTATTTGACCGAGCAGCACCGGATCTTTAGCACAGATGGAAACCACTGGAATATCAAATTTGCTTGCCTCACCAATGAGTAGAGCTACAGAATCAGAACCCATTGCAAATATAAGATCGACCTGGTCACGCTGGGCTTTCTCAATTAAAGTTCGTCCACGGCTCGGCTGATTCTGAAAATTAACTGCATGAATGATGGCGGCAATGCGTTTTTCCGCAAAAATTTCCAGCACTCTACTAATGGCAATATCATACGCTGAGGACGCATAGGGATAGATGAACAGCACCCTCCGTACTGGCTCAGGCGTGGAATATCGCGGACGTAAACTAGCCTGTAACGGATGCTCTCCCGGCACTAATTCCCAGTACTGTAGAGCATCCTCGTGTACACGGAACCACTCCGAAAGGCTCGCTTGCGCCATTGCAGCAGGTAAACTCAAATCGGAAAGAAGGAAAACAAAAATGAGAATTTGCCATTTAAAACCAGCATACGCCGCTATATTAACCATATACTTTAAATTTACTTACCCAACTAGGATGCCAAAATCCCTATCGCCACCAATAATCGATGAACAGCATCGCTGATTTTTTCGAAAAATCCAGGTTGCTGAGGAGTTGCCGCCGGTGCTACCCCCGAATACAACGTATAAACCAGTTGGTCGGCGCCCGATGTCGGCATTGCTAGGACAAAAGCATCGCATAAACCGCGATAGATTTGGGGCTGCTCCCAGAACCAGCCCTTATAAACCAGCACCTCACCCTCTCTCAGCGAATCCGACTCTACAAACAGACTGGGCGGCAGATCCAGCAGGCGTAATTCACGCTCCATCACAAACTTCATAACATCTGCCGGTTGATCAACCGCGCCGCGCCTTGGCACATCCAGCACCACCAGATCAACCTCCCCGGCAACCAGTCGCTGAACGGCAATGTGTGTCGGGCGCACCGCCAGTGAAATATCGCCAGTGATGGGAAAAGCGCTCAGGACTCGCTGGAAATCCTGGAGTGCGCCAGGACTAACTGCCTCCACTCGCAGGGGACGACCAAACCGATAGTTGAGGCCCGCATAGTCCCGCCACGGCGCATTCTGGTGGACCACCAGCGTCATGCAGGTCGCCGGACCCACCTCCAGCAATTCAAGGTTCGACAGCGTATCTGTGGCAGATGCGCTGGAACGGCGGAGCAGCGCCAGGCGACCGGGCGTCTCGGCGACAATGCGCAGCGCCTCAGGGGCTTCGGTGCGCATCAGGGTGTAGGGCGCAATCCGGAGCAGGTTCTGCAAGAGGGGCGGTACCAGTCGCGCCTCCCATTCAGCACTCAAAGGTTCGACTAATAAACGGAAATCCTGGATAGGCACTTCCGGGGATGATGTAGCTGTACGCCCGGCCAGCCACGGGAACATCAAAAATACCAACATAAAAACCAGTTGGCAATGACAGGATAAGCTCATCAAATAGTCTCCAATGTCGACAAACCTCACGGCCTTCAAAGCCGTCGACTGATGTCATCAGAATCAACCTGCCCGGAGATACGGGTGCGAATGGCTGACCAGCAAACTCCGATCGTGACTGCGGTAACAAAGAAAAAAATAATGTATAATTGTACTTGTCCCCAATTATACAATATGACCAGTTCCAGACGTTGTAAAGTAATAGCAATGGACAGCAAGCATATGGTCATAATAGTAACCCCGACATATCCCAGTGAACGAAACGTCAGATGAATCAACATCAAATTCAGGGCAAACAACACCAATCCAACCGAAAGTTTCAGTGAAGTTTCAATTTCTGATTCCATCGCCCAATGCACAAAAGAACGCCCACTGGGATTGTAGGTGCCAAAAACGATACTGGCGACTAATACCCATCGTAAAAAAATGCTGTAAAACCCAAATTTCTTCACGGGCTAGGCCTGATATTCATACTCCCCAGCGCCTCAAAAAAATCTACAGGCGGAATCATCAACTCCCCGGCAAAAGGATAAAGCATCTTAAACGCGAGGATAATCAGCGAGACAAATACGATGATAAGAGCTGTCCCCAAGAGAATGTGGACGGTTGCGTAAGAAGTATAAATGAACCAAGGCATGGAAATCGCGATGACGGTGACAACGACAAGGACGCCTGATAACATGTCTGATAGCTGTCGCCCTACTCCTGGCCCATTGGTCAGTCGGTTGGCTCGTTGTGTCAGTACCAAACGGGCTAATTGTTCCATTTGAATAGCAGCGCCAGTCGTTGCTGTCGATTGTTGTCCAGCCGCAGCAATCGCCGCAAATAACGCATCCAAATGTCGCTGTGTAGTCTCACTTGAGTCACCAAATTTCATCAGCCCCCATTCATCCTCAACCACCGAGCGCGTATAGGCGTGTACTAGGTCGGGTAATGCGCCTGGCTGTTCTGGAGATACCTGCGCAGTCACCTGATACAAAGCCCGCAACGCCAGCGCTTCACTTCTAACTACTGTTTGCATGTCTTGGTACATCTCGAAAGCAGACACCAAAAACAGCCCTAGCAGAACAGCGTAAATCTCCGCCATGTAGCTTACCTTGGCTTGAGCGACTTCGCTGTTAATGCGCATTTCTTCCGGGTGCAGAAAGCGTACTATTAATATGCCCACTACCGATAATACTACGCAAGGCAAAACAATGAGCAGAAATGCAATCGAGAAAGGTGTATCTGCCACCCATTCCAAAAGATTGCGTGCAATCATAAGGCTTTCGCTTCCACTCGACCCGCGTTATGAAACCAGCGCTTTGAGCGCAACAATCCACGGCCATCCGGTTTCAGCCCTCGACGGACCATTGCCTCCTTCACGATTTGTTCAGCGCTTCGCTCATCCAGAGCGCCACGCCCCATACCTTTCACCACTGCTGTTAATTGACGAAACGAATCTTTAGCAACGCGCCCTTTATGGCCGGAAAGCAGAATGACAAACTCATCTATCACCCGTTCAATTTCGGTTTCGACAAATCCATTGCATGATGCTGTCGCCCCTAAAATAAGCGCACGCGCCTGAAACGGCTCGATTCCCAGATTAAAAGTTGCTTTTTGCAACCATTCACCTTCGAATTTTTTACTGACCCAGGACTGTCTCCGGGTCTGGTCCATGACAAAATCATAAAAACGCCGGTTGCTATCTTCATTATCTGACACGTTCTCGCACTCGCGTGGGGGATAATCCGTATGAACCCTGATTAAAGAGGTGATCCATGTTGCTGATCACCCTCTTTATCATACATATAGAGGAAAAAGAACAAAACGACTAACGCCCAGAAATTAAGCCAATGAATCACCCACGCCAGTAGAATAACGCTGATATACATCAGAATTGTCACCGCCAGACTGAGCCAGAAAAACAGCACAATACCTCGAATCGCCTGCCAACCGCGCCATGCCAACAACGCAACCACAATAGCAACTATCGAAGAACTTTGAAAAAACCATACATTCCAGCCTTCGTAAAGCAGTTCATGATAAAATTCGACAAAACCGGCAATCACTGCTAACAGTATATCGGATGGACGTAACCAGACCTCGTATAATTCATCAAACCGCAGCGCCCAAAAATCAGACAGCCATAACTGACTAGGATTTAACCGCCCGACAATATCCAACGCATTCAGGGCAGCACTGCATAACGCAGCTCCAGCCAGCAAAGGCAGCCACGAAAACGGAGGCACCCTATACATGCCCCGATCATCGAGATAACGAATGAGTAACCGATTTACAAGCAACAGAGACATGGGTAGGATGATGGCTACTGCTGCCGCGTGAAGAATGAGCCATAGCTGCTGCAATATATTCATAAGCTACCGCCCAATGTCTACTCCCCACCCGGAAATGGTTATCGTTCGATGCTCGTTTCCATAGTACGAATCAAAGGCGCACATGACACATGGTGGAATAACGTTGTCCGCTTGCTGTCTGGTCGTGGCATTCGGCGGGATCCTCCCGAACAACTTGCCATCCATCAATCAATCCAAACGCTTAAAACCGCCCTAGCTGCGTCGATTACCGATATTTCTCATGCGTCGATTAGTGTAGCAATTTCCCACGATGGGGCGGGAGAAAACCGTGCAATAACCGCCGTCGCCTTCGCTAATCCAGAGGAGACCATCACGCCAAAAGCAACAATAATATCGGAAACTGTCAACGCTAACACCACCAACATCAACTAAGGCAGCTCGCAAAAAATATTCCCCACGGTGCGAGGGAGCCATTGTGGGTTGGGCTTTAGCCTAACTCATTAATGTTCAAAGCTAAAAAGAGTCAGGCTAAGGCCCGACCCACAGCAGACATAGCGGAACCGAATCGCCGACCCTCTGCAGGGTATTTATTGCGCCTTGCCTAAGGTGGATACTTGAGAACCGGACTGATACCTGATAACTGCCGAACATAAAATGGCAACACCTGGCCAAAGGTCAAGACCACGGTGATAACTGTGAGTTTGGCAAAATAGCGTGTCGTTTCACTAAGAATAATCCACTCTTGCAGATACCATAACAGCGATGCTAAAGCCAAAACCAACAGTGCTACAGTGGCATGACCCAACAGGCGCATCGCCGTCCATGTATGTCTAAGCAGGACAATCAGAACAGCGCAAGTCACTAGAGCTACCGTGATCCGTAAGGTGGCAGGGGTGTCGCTGGCGCGGCAGAACTCAACGATAGAGATTCTGGTAGGGTTGTCAATCAGAAACAAAAATAAAAAAATCAAGAAGAACCTGTGTTTAACACCAGTGAGATAAAGCTTTTTTACACTCTTTAAAGGTTCCTGATACATCAGCAATGTCGTCTTACTGGGTTAAAACAGCATACTACCGGCTCCTGTGAAGCGCAGCGATTCTTGCCTGATTCGAACATGCCGGGTCAACGAAACTATTGAACCCATGCCAGCAACCACTTCAACACCTCACCCACCTGCGCATTGTCCTCGCTGATCGCATCCAATCGACGAGCCAGCGCCTGCGCACGCATGATCCGGCGCTGTTCGACATTGCCCTGTTCCGCCCTCGGGATGACATAAGGGCCGACTTGAGCAGCCGCTAGCGCAATTCCAAATGCGCTAGCGAGTGCAAGCTTGCTTGAACGCCTCACGGGACTTTATGCCGTGGCTATCTGGCGACCAGATCATGGGCGTAAACGCCGCCGACATAAGTGCCCCAAACAAGGCCAATGGTCGTTATCGACGAGGTGACAATGCTCGTAGTGGCCTGGGACAAGCCCACTGTATTAAGGGCGGTTGCAGCCAGGGGAGCAATGGTCGTGGTCAGGATGTAGCTTGATGCTAAAAAGCCCAGACCGGCACCGGTCGCTGTAGCCAGCAAGCGCGTACTAGGGGAGGCGTCCTTGCTGGTATCTGCGTACACCTTATCAAAGCTTGCCTTAACGTCTGCCACCTCTTGAGAAACCTGCGCGGCAGCAGCAGATACTGCGCCAGCAGCCTTTGGAGCCACCGACGTAACGCTGGCTGCAGGAGCCGTCGGTGCAACACTGGCTGCAGGCACCGTCGGGGCTACTGCGGTGTCCGCAGATTGCGCTTGAACAGGAGCAATCAGCAACAAACCTACCAATCCTGGAATCAAAAGCCGCATAACTAACACCTCATTGGTTCATCATTTTGCTGCTATCAAGAATAGGCTCGGCTATTCAAGAGAAAGTAGCAAAAAATTTACTTTTTCCTACCCATGAATCTTTTCAAGCAGGATTCATCTGTTGGCAGGCATGATTTACTCTACCCAAGCATTTTTACTTTTAGAGCCGCCTATTAAATGCGCTCAGTAGAGTGGATATCGACTATCCGCATAAAATGGTAGTCTGAAAAATCTGTTTGTCAATTCTGCCCCCTATCAATGTGCGCTAAAAACGTCCGGAACAACCCAGCAACACCAGTACGACTCAAGCCACGATTGAACTCTTGCGAACCGCAGCGACAATCCGATCTTCCAGTTCGATGCGCACTGCCAGCGACTCACCCAGTCGTGAGAGTTCCTCATCCAGTCCAGCCAGTGCCGGATCGGACAAATCTCCATCATAGCGATCGTGGAAAGTCATAGCCGCCTGAGTCGTGCGGGCGATATGGCCATAGCAGCGCCGAGCCAGTTCTCGAGCCTGCCGGTAGGGTGAGTCGGCTGTTTGTTCCTCAAGAGCCTGAAACACCTCGAACGACCCCAGCGCCAGATAATCCACCAGAACCTGCCGGAAGCGGCGCAATTGATGACGCACCGGTTCAGTGACAGTAAAGGGTTTCAGCGCGGTCAACCGGTGATATAACACCAGACTTTCCTGACGTGCGGCCAGCCATTTGGCAACCAGATCAGGCAGCGCCTTGCTATGGACAGCATCAGCGGTCATCGTGGCGTTCATTATGCAGATCCTCCGGGCAGTCAAAGCTGCTTTCATTGTTTTATGTTGCTGCTGGAGTAGCTTATCGCGAATAGGGATTCAATGCCAAACACCAAATTTTCCAACCTTTTGCCGTTCGCCTTTAACCACCGACCACCCGATCCCGCAGGTAAACTGGCAACACCTGTTCTGCTACCACCCACTCCCCGCGCCGGGCGGGATCCGCCGCTAACCGGGCTACATCGCCAGCCTGCGGATAGCGGTCGCCCAACCAACCGCTCACCGTCAACCGCTGGGATAACGCCTCAGCATAAGCCAGCCAGCCACTGCCGACGCCGAACCAGGGGCCAGGCGCACCATCCGCCAGTGCTGGCGCACATACCCGTTCCTCACCCAGCGATTCGACGATATCGCCAGACACCGCCCAAGTTCCCCAGTAGACCTCACCCATTCGGGCATCCAGCGCCGTCGCTATCCGGTGCTGGTCGGTTTCCCGCGCCGCGCCCAGCGCCAGCGCCGCCAGAGTAGACACGGGAACGACCGGTAAATCAGCGGCGAACGCCAGCCCCTGAGCAATACCGATCGCAATCCGCACCCCGGTGAATGCGCCGGGTCCACGCCCGACCGCAATGGCATCCAACTGATTCATCATCAGTTCCGCCTCGGCCAAAACCGCTTCGATCATCGGCAAAATCAATGCGGCATGGCGACGCGGAGCCAACTCATAACGTTCGTACACCGCGCCATCGATCCACACGGCAGCGGAACACGCTTCGGTCGCAGTTTCCAGCGCCAATAATTTCATCACCGAGCCTTTCTCAATAGCCGGATCACGAATCCGCAGGAGACCGCCCCGGACGCTTCCGCTCCCGGCGTTCCGCCCGTTCCGGATCGCCCATCGTCCGCTCTGTTCTCGGGCGAGCCGGACGTTTCCGGTCCGGTTCTGCACCGTCGAAGGGACTGATATTCAACATCTGCTGCCGCACCCGCACCCGTTTCAAATGTTGGAAAATCTCGGGCGGCATCCCATCGGGCAAATCGACGGTGCTGTAGTCATCGTAAATCTCGATACGGCCAATATACCGACCCTCAATCCCCGCCTCGTTGGCAATCGCGCCCATAATATTCTGCGGCGTCGCGCCATGTTCGCGGCCGACTTCAATCCGGTAACGGGTTTTATTTGAACTAAAATCGCTGGAACTACGGGCGTCGCGCCGTTCTCCGCCACGCGGTGCACGTTCCTCTCGGTCCGACCGGAATGACGGTCTTTCATGATCCCGACCTCGATCTCCATCCCGATCCCGGCTCCGTTCTCTTTCTCGTTCGGCATCTTTCGGAATAGTGTCTTCAAATTGCAGGGGCCGTTCGCGCTGCGCCAGATAGGCGAGTGCGGCGGCAATGTCCTGCGGGCTGGTTTCCTGTTCCCGTTCAAGCTCGGCGACGATCTGTTGGAAAAACTCCAGATCCTGCGACGTTAACACCTCAGTGACCTGCTGCTTGAACTGCGCCAACCGGTGACCCGTAATCGCTTCCTGTGTCGGCAACGGCATCTTTTCCACCGGCTGCCGGGTCGCCTTTTCAATCGTCCGCAACAGGCGAATTTCGCGGGGCGCAACAAACAAAATAGCGTCGCCCGCACGACCCGCCCGACCGGTGCGGCCAATGCGATGAATATAGGCTTCGGGATCGTAGGGAATGTCGTAGTTGATGACGTGGCTGATCCGTTGCACATCCAGCCCACGTGCCGCGACGTCGGTCGCGACCAGAATGTCCAGCCCGCCGCCGCGCAACTGGTCAATCGTTTTCTCGCGCAACGCCTGGGTCATGTCGCCATGCAGGGCGGCGCTGGGATAGCCACGCGCCTCCAGTCGTTCCGCCAATTCCGTCGCGGCCACCTTGGTGCGGACAAAGATCAGCGTAGCGTCCGCGTCTTCCACTTCCAGCACCCGGGTCAGCGCGTCGAGCTTGTGCTGGACGCCCACCTGGCAGTAGCGCTGCCGAACCGTCGCGACGGTCGCGGTACGGGTCTCGATCCGCACTTCCTGGGGATTGCGCAGATGACGATGCGCCACCCGGCGAATCAGCTCGGGCATAGTTGCGGAGAAGAGCGCGACCTGCTTGGTCGCCGGGGTCTGCTCCAGAATCCAGTCCACATCATCAATGAAGCCCATGCGCAGCATTTCATCGGCTTCATCCAGCACGACGGTGCGCAAGGTCGCCAGTGAGAGGGTTTCCCGGCGCAGATGATCCATGACTCGACCTGGCGTACCCACCACGACGTGGACGCCACGCCGCAGATGGCGCAATTGCAGAGTCATGCTCTGGCCGCCGTAGATCGGCAGGACGTGAAATCCAGGCAGATGGCGGGCGTAGCTTTGGAAGGCTTCTGCAACCTGAATCGCCAGTTCCCGGGTGGGGGTCAATACCAGCGCCTGCGGTTGCCGGTCGTTCCAGTCCAGCTTTTCCAGGATGGGGAGGGCAAATGCCGCGGTTTTACCGGTGCCGGTCTGAGCCTGACCCAGCACATCGCAGCCTTCCAGCATGGGGGGAATCGTCGCTGCCTGGATCGGTGTCGGCGCTTCGTAACCGAGTTCCTGGAGGGTTTGCAACAGAGCAGGGGACAGTGCAAGCTGTTCAAAATGTTCGATGGGAGATGACATACCAGATATTACCTGAATGAAAATCACGTGCAGCAGGCCAGCGGATATCCGGCCCGAACAACGGCGAAGAGAAGGAAAAACCGCTAGCCAACTCGATACTTCAGCCCGAAACGGCCACGACCCGGCGGCGGCGAAACTTGTTGATGATATGCCGACGCCAGAGCAGATCGGCAATCACGAACGTTGCGGTGCTGGCAATGACGCCAATGGTCAATGACCCGACCAGTAACGGCCACCCCAGCTCACCCATCCGCCGCAGGAACCCGTCCAGCGAAGGTTCAAACGCCCACGCGAGCGGAGGCGTCCCCAGCAGCCAGGCACCGAACTCGTAACAAACGAAGAAGATCGGGGGAATCGTCACCGGGTTGGTAATCCAGACCAGCGCCACCGCTACCGGCATGTTGAACCGGAACAGGGCGGCAGCGGTCGCGGCGAGCAACATTTGCGAGGGAACCGGCACAAAGGCGAAAAATACGCCAGCGGCCAGCCCGCGTACTGTCGACCGGCGGCTGAAATGCCAAAGACGGGGATCATGCAGTAAATTACCAAGGAAACGCAGGTTCTTGTGCGAACTTAGCTGGTGAGGGTTCGGCAAGTGGCGTTTAAAGAACTGCTTCATGGCCATGTTTGGTCAGATTGGCGCAACACTGGAAACTGAGACGGTGAAACCGCCTGAAAATTCAGGCGATAATTCTGATCAAATATAACCGAACTGCCTGACAAAGTATCGTTTCCAGAAATTAAATTTTGTTTGCCGGCCAGCGAACGACTACGCTTTAAGGCGTTCCCGAAATCTGACGACGACAATGGAGTGCTTGTATGCGAATTCTAACAAAAAACTTCCGGCTTGCACCGCTCTGCCTGGTCATGGGTCTGGCCACGTTCAGTACGGTCGATGCCGCAACTCGCGCCGATTTTTACGCCCAATTCGATCCAGCGACTGGGGTCATTCCCTTTCCCAACAATCTACTGTTCAGTGGCTCGACCGACGGCACGTTGAATATTCCAGTCGCCGATCCGGACAATCTGGCTGATCCAAGGGTTGCCATGAACGAACTGGATGGTTTCTCCACGGTGGCACTGCTGACTGCGCAATTTTCCAGCACGCTCAACGCCAGTACGATTACGGCGGGAAGCACCGTGCGGGTATTTGAAGTCGAACTGATCAATCCATTCCTGGGCCAGGGGACGTCAACGCCGTTTGCCATCACCGCCGTCCATCATGAACTCAAGGCGGGCATCGATTATCAGGTCAATTTGCTGCCGCAGGACGAGACGCAGACCACGCTGAATATTCACCCGCTACTCCCGCTGAAACCCAAGACCGGCTACCTGGTCACGCTGACCAACGGCATTCAGGATCGTGAGGGCTACAACGCTCTGCCGTCGCAAACCTATGCGCTGACTCAACTCCCGACGCCACTGGTCGACGCCAACGGCAAAAGCGTAATACCTGGTCTGAGCGACGCCGAAGCGCAGGCGCTGGAGCCACTGCGGCAATCGGTCAACAATCAGGAAAACGCCGCCGCCAGTCAGGGCGTGGCTAGGAATAGCATCGTGCTGAGTTGGACTTTTATGACCCAGTCGATTGACGATGCGTTCATGGCGCTGGGCACGAATCTGAAACCACTGGGGATGACGATAAAATCGACCGGGTTGACGACCACGGCCATTGGCTTGGGACTACCCGGCTTTTCTGACATCTATGCCGGTGCATTGGCCATCCCCTACTATTTCAACAAAGACCAGCCGCTGAGCAGTGACTGGCAGACTGCCGATGGTGGCGCTGTGACCCGCTATAATCCGCTGCCGATAGCGACCACCACCCTGCAAATTCCGGTATTGATGACCGTCCCCAGCACTAAGAGCGGTCAGAGCAAACCTGCTAATGGCTGGCCGGTCGTGATTTTCCAGCACGGTATTACCAAAGATCGCACTAATCTGCTGGCGCTGGCCGATGCGCTATCATTCGCCGGTTATGCTGCCGTCGCGATTGATCTGCCGCTGCATGGCATCACCGACACGACTAATCCTTTTTACATGAAGGGGATGGAACGGACCTTCGATCTCGATCTGATCAACAATCAGACCAGCGTGGTCGGTTCGGATGGAAAAATCGATACTTCAGGCACTTACTTCATCAATCTCGGTAGTTTGCTTACCACTCGCGACAATTTCCGCGAAGCCGCTCAGGATTTACGGCAACTTACCGCGACGTTGCCACTCGTGGATTTGAACGGCGACGGCAACCCTGACCTGGACGCCGCTCATATCCACTTCGTAGGTCACTCAATGGGCGCCATCAATGGCGGGGTCTTCCTGGGCATTGAGGACCGCGTCACCAGCGCGACGCTAGGTATGGGCGGCGGGGGGTTCAAGATGATCGACGGCTCAGCCACCCTTGGCCCCATCTATATCGCGCAGTTGGCTACCCAGGGACTCATCAAAGGCACACCGGCCTACGAAGCCTACCTGAACGCGGCGCAGACCATGATTGATTCCGGCGACCCGATCAATTACGCCGCTGCTGCCGCCCGTCGGCATCCGATTCACTTGATTGAGGTAGTCGGCGGCGCAAATTCGGCCTCACTGCCCGACCAGGTAGTGCCGAATTCGGTTGAAAATGCGCCACTGGCCGGTACTGAACCGCTGGCCAGAGTGATGGGCTTGCCATCGGCCAGTCGCTCAGTGTGGAATGACCAGGGGGTACGCGCCATGGTGCGTTTCAATCAGGGCGACCACGGAACGCTGCTGCAACCCAATGCCGCCACTCTGGGCGTAACGGCTGAAATGCAGGGCCAGATGATCC
>JFJP01005852.1_pt1 | contig 12081 bp, 11 predicted proteins | sample 431651 | NCBI WGS metagenome assembly JFJP01 (sample SAMN02602958, study PRJNA72255) | Microbial mat metagenome, whole genome shotgun sequencing project. | biome: fresh water; feature: sink hole; material: water; isolation source: purple microbial (photo- and chemosynthetic) mats found in... | reverse complement strand
ATCACCGGTATCGCCATAAACAAGATCAGGTTCCAGGGCTGGTTTTGCGCCAGCAACTCCATGTAATGCGTCATAGACATTTTGCATTCTCCAAATTTGAACAAGTAAAAAACCGCCACCCATGCGACCAGGCAGGGCAGCCAAACCAACAAACGGGAGAATTACTTGCGGGGGGGTTTCAATTCGGGCGCGGCAGTGATGCTGACCCTACCGGCCACAGCATGCTCAGGCATGCTGCCGGAGTGGCTAGCGGCCTGCGACGCGTTCAACGTTGCCAGCAAGGGCTGGCACTGGCAACAGCACATCTGACAACTGCTGCAGTCAGCGCAATCCCCGGTGTCGGCATCAGCAGGGTCAGCAGATTGGGTGGATTTGGCCGGGTCAGCCAAATGCCAATCTGAATGATCGACACCGGTCTGGCAATGCGCCGTCGTTTCAGCTGCGGCCGAAACCGGCGATATGCGAGCCGCAAGCGCTGATGGCGTTGTCAGGGTGACAACACAAAAAATCAATAGTAAGAAGGTGGCAAGCGCGCGCATGATGAACCGTAGACTGTAATTATAGGAGTGCGTCGTTCGGCACAAGTTCCCTGCCGCTGCGTTCCCTGTCGCTGCGTGAATCGACGGATGCAATTGGCGGCGAAATTCCGTCCGGCACCACGGCGACTACACGGACCCTGCAGCGACTGGACCGTTGGGAGGTGGCCGCCTTTGCCGAGTGGCTTAAAAAGGCAGTGATTTGAGACGGAATTAGAGTCCCTGCTCCAGCCCTGCTTGTGCATGCCTTGATTCAGGTCAGAGAGACCTCAGCGCGGGTCCGAGACCATCTCCACTCCGATTTACATCGTCCTGGCAAATCGGTTGCCTTGGAATTTTTGTTGAGAAGTTGAATGAAAACCAAAGAAGTTTCTGCCGCAGACGCCGTCGCACTGGTACACGATGGAGATGTCGTCATCTGTTCCGGCTTTGGTCCGGTCGGCGTTCCTGACGCACTGTTGCATGCCCTGGCTGCATGCCACGAAAAGACCCTGCGCCCTCAGAACTTGACCCTGGTCTGGGGAGGTGGCCCCGGAGACGCTGTGGACAAGGGCGTCAACCGGCTGGCACGCGAAGGGCTGGTCGCACGCGCCATAGGCGGCCACTGGGGGCAGGTGCCACGCATGGCGGCGCTGGCAATGGGCGGCAAGATACAGGCCTACAACTTTCCCCTGGGGGTGATGTCACGCCTGTACCGCGACATCGCTGCAGGCTTGCCCGGCAACCTCACGCGGGTGGGGCTGGGCACCTTTGTAGACCCTCGCCAGGAAGGCGCAAAAATCAACGCCCAAACCACAGAGGATCTCATCGATCTGGTGACCGTGGCTGGTGAAGAGATGCTGTACTACCGCCTGCCCAAGCCGCAAGTGGCGCTCATCCGTGCCACCACCGCCGACACCGATGGCAACCTGTCCATGGAAAACGAAGCCTTGACGCAAGACACGCTGGCCATTGCAATGGCTGCGAAAAATTCCGGTGGCGTCGTCATAGCCCAGGTCCAGTACATCACCGAAGCGGGCACCATGGCACCACGCCAGGTGAAGGTCCCGGGCATGCTGGTGGATTGCGTGGTGGTCGCTCCTGCGGAGCTGCACATGCAGACTTTTGCCACCCCGTATCACCCTGCACTCTCGGGTGCCATGCGCATGCCGCTGGAGGCGGTCCCTTCCATGGCCTTGGACGAACGCAAGATCATTGCACGCCGCGCGGCCTTTGAACTGTTACCCAATGCCGTGGTGAACCTGGGTGTGGGCATGCCCGAAGGCGTGTCCAGCATCGCCAACGAAGAGCGTCTGCTGTCCTACATCACCCTCACTGCAGAGTCCGGCGTGATAGGTGGCGTACCGGGCAGCCACATGAACTTTGGTACCTCGGTCAATGCCACGGCCGTGCTCGATACCAACCAGCAATTCGATTTTTACGATGGCGGAGGTCTCGACCTCGCCATACTGGGGCTGGCCGAGAGCGATGCGCGCGGCAATATCAATGTCAGCCGCTTTGGCCCCAAGCTGGCCGGTGCGGGGGGGTTCATCAACATCACGCAAAACAGCCGCGCCGTGCTGTTCATCGGCACCTTCACGGCAGGTGGGCTGAGCGTGCGCACCGGGGACGGCACCCTGACCATCGCCACCGAGGGCAAATTCAGGAAGTTTGTCGATCAATTGGGCCAAATCACCTTCAGTGGCGAATATGCCGCCAAGGCCGGCAAGAAGGTGCTCTACATCACCGAGCGCTGTGTGTTTGGCCTGACGGCAGACGGGCTCGAACTGCTGGAAGTAGCGCCCGGCATCGATATGGAGCGCGACATCCTGGCGCAAATGGCGTTTAGACCCCGCATCAGGAATCCGCAGCCCATGGACGCACGCATCTTCCGTGATGCCCCCATGGGACTCAAGGACAGCCTGCTGGCCATTTCCATGCTGGAACGCATTTCATGGAACCCCCAAAGCAACCGCCTGTTCATCAACTTCCAGGGCCTCAAGCTGGTGTCGCCCAAAGACGTATCCGACGTTGAGTACGCAGTGGTCACACGCTGCAAGGAAATTGGTCACCGCGTCAATGTGGTGGTCAACTACGATGGATTCGAAGTACTCGAGCCCGCACTGGAGGCGTATGCCAAGGCGGTGGAACACATTACCACCCACTACTATGACAACGTCACGCGCTACAGCACCAGCGCATTCCTGGTGAAAAAGCTGGGCCCCGCGATCCGTGCCCGTGGTCTGTCCTCCCACATTTACGAAACCCGCAACGAAGCGGAGTCCGCACTCGGATAGCGCCTGCGCCACAACTTCGGGCCTGGTTCCTTGCACGGCCAAGCCCGGGTCGTAACGGTGCGGAAGTTTGTGTGTGAAATTGGCTTGTGGCCCGTGGAATAAGCGCAAGCTGCTATCAATTCAGGAGCTATTAGGCTGCCCGACGGCCGCAGTGCATTGCCCAAAGCCTGCAGTTGTGCAGCCCTGGGGTGGCGCAACCGGCACCGGACTTTGAGGTCGATCAGCAGGCCGCTTTTTGCCAGAGGTCTCGTCATTCAGCCGCCGCGACGGCTCAAACTGCACTGGTCGACGGCAACGGCTTGCAAATCAAAAAACCCGTGTCATACTTATCCGCATGCGGTTGAATTTCCGTTGCAGATCAGCAACATGAAGGTCTCGCCTCAACACCTTTTTTTGAAAGCCGATCTATGACTTATGACCCGAAAAGCCACCTTGCCGAGCGGACCTATGCGCTTGTGCTGGCCGGTGGACGAGGTAGCCGGTTGCACGAACTGACCGACTGGCGAGCCAAGCCAGCGGTACCTTTTGCGGGCAATCTGAACATCATTGACTTTGCTCTGAGCAATTGTGTCAACTCCGGTGTCAGACATATTGCTGTGTTGACGCAGTACAAGGCACAAAGCCTGATCCGCCACATTGAACACGGCTGGAGTTTCCTGGCTGCCACGTTGGGCGAATACGTCGATGTGGTGCCAGCCCAGCAACAGCACGGTGCATCATGGTATAGCGGGACGGCCAATGCTGTGTTCCAGAATCTGCACATTATTGACGAGGTCCGCCCGGACCTGGTATTGGTGCTGGGTGGCGACCACATCTACAAGATGGACTACTCGATCATGCTGAGCGAGCATGTGGCGCGTGGTGCCGAAATGACCGTTGCCTGTCTGGAAGTGCCCGTGGAAAAGGCCAGTGAATTTGGTGTGATGGCGATCGATGGGGAGCACCGCATCGTTGCTTTCGCAGAAAAACCAGAGCAGCCCGCGGCACTTGCACACCGCCCGACACACGCCTTGGCCAGTATGGGAATCTACGTATTTAACGCTGGACTGTTGGTCTCTGAACTCGAGCGGGACGCAGCCGATCCATCTTCAAGCCACGATTTTGGCAAGGACATCATTCCCTCGCTGCTGGCCAGACACCGCGTTTTCGCCCATAGCTTCAATGACAGTTGCGTCAATATGGTTGACACCACTCCCTACTGGCGCGATGTCGGCACCGTCGATGCCTATTGGGAAGCCAATATGGATCTCACTTCGGTGGTTCCGGAACTTAACCTGTATGACGATGACTGGCCTATTTTGAGCCTGCAGCGCCAACTGGCACCGGCAAAGTTTGTATTTGACGAGAACGGTCGCAAAGGTGAGGCGCACAACTCATTGGTGTCAAGCGGCTGCATTGTGAGTGGTGCCAATGTGCTGCACTCGATCCTCTTCTCCAAAGTTAAGGTCGGAGAAGGGAGTTTTATTGCGGACTCCGTAGTGCTGCCAGATGTGACCATCGGCAAAGGCGTGAGCCTGCGCAGAACCATCGTGGACAAGCACTGCAAGTTGCCTGACGGATTCAGTGCCGGCCTGGACGCGGAACATGATCGGGTGCGTGGCTTTCATGTGACCCCTGGTGGGGTAACTTTGATTGGGCCAGAGATGTTGGGACAACGATTTCATCGAATTGCTTGATTGCCTTTGCTTATGCTGCCTAAGCCGCAGAGTGGAACAAACCGGGGGCTGAGCAATTCAGTTTGAGTTTTCCGCCTTTTTTCTACACTGGCTCCACCATGGGCACAACCAAGACCGTGGAGGTCAAGATCTACCAGTTCCACGTGTGGATTCGTCAAATCAGCCCGATGATTTGGCACCGCCTTATTGGTGCACAGTGACAGCTCAGTCGCGGATTTGCACTACACGCTGCAAATTGCATTCGGCTGGTGCGATGACTGCGGCCATGACTACTTCGTGGCGTATTTTTGTGAGCGCAATGCCGGGTCAACGGCTACTTGACCAAAACGAGAACTCACCCGGGCCTTGGCCCTGATTGACCGCGCAGCCTTTCATACAAGCCCGAATGATTCAGCAGGATGTCCAGCAGCCCGTGCATCACGAGGGGCGAATTCAACGCTTTGCTGCTCATGGCGTTGTGCGCGTCCAGCGAGTCAATGATCGCGTTCTGCAACTCGATCTTGAGGTTTGGCGAGTTGGCAAACTGCTCCTTGGTGTTGTTTGCGGCTTGCTGCTGCAAGGTGGTGGATTCAGCCACTTTGCCCAAGATGGTGCCGTTGACGTAACGTAGTTGATCCTGTTCGCTGGTCTCGCTGCCAAAGAGATCGTTGAGCTTTTCGATCAGCTCGGCCATGTAAACCTTCTGCTGCTCTTGCACGCTGCCACTGCCCGCCTCGGTGATGGGGGCCAACTTGGGCGTTTCGCCATTACTCAGCGGCAAAGTGCGGCTGCCCTGGTCTTTCAGATGGTGGTGCGTGAGAACCACTTTGGAAAGGTCAATGCCTTCGCGCTCGCGGCCGAACTCCAGCAGGGGCAGCAGGCGCTTGTAAAACATGGCCCGCTTTTCTATGCCGGTGTTGCCGTAATCAAAGATCTGCGACAAAAAGGTGTAGAGCCGCAGGTAGGCCCCCATGTCGCCCTTGAACAGGTTCAGTGCATCCAGATCGTCCTGAGCGGCTTTGGTGGCTGCTTCATCTTTGGCCGCCTTGGCTGACTTGAGATCCGCCACGGCCGCCTTGTAGCGCCTCATGATGCGGTCTTGCACCGGCTCCAGCGCGGCGACCAGCTCGCTCTGTTTGGCATGGGGGTTCAGCGCCACCGCCACCACCCGGTCTACTTCAAAATCATCGTAATGCCCGGCGCCATCCAGCTTGGCGCGCAGGTTGAACACCAGGTTGGGGTCAGTGGTGGCGCTGAGTTCTGCAGTGGTGTGGTAGGTCTTGAATGCCGCCAGCACTTCGGCAGTGTCGTTCACAAAATCCAGCACGTAGGTGGTGTCTTTGCCAGGGTGGGCGCGGTTCAGGCGGCTCAGGGTCTGCACGGCCTGTATGCCTGCCAGTCGCTTGTCCACGTACATGCCGCACAGCAGCGGCTGGTCAAACCCCGTCTGGAATTTGTTGGCCACCAGCAGAATTTGGTACTCGTCGCCCTTGAAGGCTTCCCGGATGTCACGGCCCTTGAGGCCCGGGTTCAGCGTCTTGCTGTTCTCGGTGAAGGGCTCGCTGCCAGAGTCTTTGTCATTCACCTCGCCAGAAAAAGCCACCAGCGTGCCCATCACGTAGTTGTGGGTCTTGATGTATCGCTCGATGGACATCTGCCAGCGCACTGCCTCGAGGCGGCTGCCGACCACCACCATGGCTTTGGCTTTGCCGTTCAGGAGCGGGGCCACAAACTCACGGAAATGTTCGACTACTACCTGCACTTTCTGGGCGATGTTGTACGGGTGCAGCCGCACCCAGCCCATGATGCCCTTCATGGCTGCGTTGCGCTCCACTTCGCGTTCGTTCACTTCCTGGCCGCTGCCTTCACGTCCTTTCTCGGCCAACTTGAACGCCAGGCTGTAGGGCGTGTAGTTTTGCAGCACGTCCAGAATGAAGCCCTCCTCAATGGCCTGCCGCATGGAGTACACATGAAAAGGCTTGGGCACGTTATCAGGTGCGGGCTTGCGGGTAGGGTCTGGCCGGGTGCCAAACAGCTCCAACGTCTTGTTCTTGGGGGTGGCGGTAAAGGCCACAAAGGTGATGCCCCCGTCATCGGCGCGGTTCGCCATCTGCGCGGCCAGGATGTCTTCGCTGCTGACCTCGCCGCCGTCGTTGATGTCTTTGACTTCCTCTGGCGACAGCAGGGCTTTGAGCTTGCTCGCGGCCTCACCCGTTTGCGAGCTGTGGGCCTCATCGGCAATCACCGCAAAGCGCTTGCCCTGCGTGGCCGCAAGCTCCCGCACCGCTTCCAGCGCAAACGGAAAGGTCTGGATGGTGCACACCACAATCTTCTTGTTGCCAGACAGGGCTTCGGCCAGTGCGGCACTCTTGCTGCCATCGGTGTTCTTGATGGTTGCCACCACGCCAGTGGTGCGCTGAAAGTCAAACAGCGCATCTTGCAGCTGGCCGTCAATCACGTTGCGTTCGGACACCACCAGCACCACATCGAACACTTTTCGGTTGTCGGCATCGTGCAATTCGGCCAAAAAGTGCGCCGTCCAGGCAATGGAATTGGTCTTGCCGGAGCCTGCACTGTGCTGAATCAAATATTTGCTGCCGGGGCCATCGACCAGAATGGCCCATTGCAGCTTGCGCGTCACGTCCAGCTGGTGGTAGCGCGGGAAGATGATTTTTTCGATCTGCTTCTTCTTGTCCCGCTGCGCAATCAGATAGCGGCCCAAAATCTCCAGCCAGCTCTCACGCGCCCACACCTGCTCCCAAAGGTAAGCGGTGCGGTGGCCACCGGCCGGGTTGACCGGGTTGCCGACGGCACCGTCGTCACCCAGGTTGAAAGGCAAGAACACCGTGGCCGGCCCCACCAGCTTGGTGACCATGGCCACTTCCTTGTTGCTCACGGCAAAGTGAATCAAGGCACCCGACGGGAACGACAGAAGCGGTTCCACCGCCTGCCCTTTGGGCTTGGGGTGGCGGTCAAAACGGTATTGGTCAATGGCATCGCCAATGCTTTGGGTGAAGTCGGTCTTGAGCTCCACAGTTGCCACCGGCAGACCGTTCAAAAACAACACCAGGTCAATGCTGTTTTCGCAATGCAGCGAGTAGCGCACCTGGCGCACCACGCGCAGCCGGTTGGCGCTGTAGCGGGCCAAGATATCGGGGTTGATGGCCAGGGCGGGTTTGAATTCAGCCAGCTTGAGCGGCGTTTTGAGGCCCAGCAACTCCACACCATGGCGCAGCAAATCCAAAGTGCCGCGTTGGTCCAGTTGGTCGCGCAGGCGGGTGAGCAGAGTGTCTTGCGCCTTGCTGCCATGGTTCTTGGTCAGCGTCTCCCAGGCTTTGGCTTGTGTGGCCTGCACCCAGGCCAGCACGTCGGCAGGGAAGAGGGCGCGGGCACGGTCGTAGCCTGCGGCATCACCCTCTGCGTACAGCCAGCCGTGGGATGACAGATGTTGGCAAATCTCCAGCTCGAAGCTGATTTCTTTGTGCAGGCTCATTGGCCCTCCCTTTCAGTACACCGCATCATGATCACCCACATTCACCGGGATGATCTGGCCGTCTTGTATCAACAGCTCCAGCGTGATGCGGTACGACAGATTGATTGACACTGAATGCAGGCCGTCCAGCTTGCCGCGCAAGGGGTGCAGGCGCAGCGAGGGGTGCGCCGGGTTGACTTCGAGCACTTGCAGGGTCTTGAGGTATTGCTGGCGCAGGTCGGGGTGGCGTTTGAGAAAGCGTGCCGCCCGGCGGTTGTATTGCTCGGTAAAGACCAGCGCAAACATTACGTTGCGTCCAGCCGCGCCAGGTGGGCCTCGGGCGACTCTTGCACCATGCGGCCAGCGGCCAGGTCGGCGCGGGTTTGCGCCAGTGCAGCATCTAGCTCACATTCACGCAGGTAGTGGTACTGCGCCATATCCATCACCACAAACCTGTCTTTGCCACGCACCGACACAATCGCCTCGGGCGCGGTGCTCAGGGCGAATTCAATGGCAGAAATGCCCTTGGTTTTAAGGTCGTTGGCGCTGATGCGGGACATGGCGGGCTCCTGGAGAGCGTTCAAGCAGGTGGTGAATCATATGATAAACAGCACTATTTAGAAGTTGTTTGAGCGTATTGGCTGATAATTAGTAGCCAAATTGGCCTGTAGCCCTTGTGGAATGTGCGCAAGCAGCTACTGAAATCATAGCAACTACACAGCATCCCGCACGTCAATTTGCCCTGTGACTGCGGCGGAGATCATGGCGGTGCGACGCTCTTGCAACAGGTCGATGGCGCGTTGGGCTTCGGTGGTGAGGGTGTCGAACCAACGCAGGGCAATTATATTATTTGCTATTACAATAAACTGATGCTGACCGTCATAGAAACCCCTGAATTTATCGCATGGTCTGCCAAAGTCTGGGCCGATTCAGAACGTTGGGAGTTCATTGACTGGATCAGCGAGAACCCACTTGCTGGCGACGTTATTCCAAGCGCCGGCCCCCTGCGCAAGGTGCGCTGGACGCGCGAAGGCATGGGCAAACGCGGCGGTGCGCGAGTGATCTATTTCAACCGCCTTGCCAGCGGAGAAGTGGTGCTGTTACTGGTGTATGCCAAGTCCAGGTTCGACAACCTGCGGCCCGAATTTTTAGTGCAATTGAAGGAGCGTTTTGATGACCAAAACTAAACCCGTCCCATCTGTGATTGACTCCGAAATGGCTGAGTTTGAGGCGGCACTGCTGCGCTCGGTTGGACAGGCCAAAGCGGGAATAACCGCCGCCGTCCACACCCCCCAGCAAATCATGGCGCGCCGCGCTGGCCGCCCGGTGGGTAGCGTCAAAGCCGCACCCAAGGTGCCCACCACTATCCGTTTGTCGCCCGAGGTGTCTGCCGCCTTCCGGGCTACAGGCGATGGCTGGCAAACTCGCATTGATGCCGCCCTGAAAGACTGGCTGCGCACGCACTCGCCTGCGTAGTAAAAAGACCTCTATCCCTTGTGGGGTATGCGCAAGCAGCTACCAAAAGCATAGCGTCTACACAGCCCCCCGCACGTCAATCTGCCCGGTGACGGCGGCGGAGATCAGGGGGGTGCGACGCTCTTGCAACAGGTCGATGGCGCGTTGGAAATTGCTTTCCATCATTGCATAATGGGCGATAACAAGGAGTATCCGCAATGACAGAAACTGTAGAAAACTTGATGTTGGAGTACCTCAAGCGCTTCCAGTTGGGGCAAGATCGGGTTGAACGCAAACTTGAAGAGATGACTCGGCGCCTGTCCAATCTTGAGGCGGGCCAGGCATCCATCATTCAACACCTGGGCCATCTGGCATCCGCCGACGCGCAACAGCAATTGTCAGCCGACGGGTTTGACCAACGTCTTGAACGCATTGAGCGCCGTTTGGAACTGGCATAGCATCTTCGGCCAGCATGTTGAAGAGAAAATAAGCCTGCAGCGCCCGTGGAATATGCGCAAGCAGCTACCAAACTCATAGCGCCTACACAGCCGCCCGCACGTCGATCTGCCCGGCAACCACAGCGGAGATCAGCGCGGTGCGGCGTTCTTGCAGCAGGTCGATGGCGCGTTGGGCTTCGGTGGTGAGGGTGTCGAATTTGGTCAGTTCAGATTCAACGAAATCACAAATCTCATGTTGCTCTTGTTTAGGCGGCATCGCCAGAAAAAACCCGCGCAAGCTAGCTTGAGGCAGGTTGTTCGCCAGCCCGTTGCCACCGCTAAGCGCCCGTTCGATCTGACTCCGCAACGGTCTTGAGTTCAGCGTCGCCACGAAAAATTTTGGCTCCATTCGTTGATCAAAGCGTAGCCGGAATATTTTGTCTGAGAGCATCAGCTTTTCTCGTGTCAATGTGACCAAGGCGGTGGAGCCAACCAGCTCTGGTGAACCGCTGGCCCGAGACATAAGCACGTCCCCAACCTGAACCTCATACTCGGGCACGGGTGCCAGCTCTGCCGGGAGCGCCTTGTTGTCGCTTGGGTCGTACACGCCACGATTTACGCAGCCAGCCTTCAAAACCCCCCATTCGTTATCTTCGGCAGTGCGTGCAAAGCATTCCGGGCTCCAACCCTGTTCGATAGCTGTAACGACTCGCCGTATCGAACAAACGTCCCAATGCTCCGGCACATCCCCCAGCCATTCGATGCCGGACGGCTTCAGGGGGGCGTGGGGGTTCAGGCCCCGGGTGACGGCGTGGGAGATGACGGCGTGGCGCTTTTCTTTCAGCAACGCCATCAGCCGCCGTTGCTCTGCCACCAGCGCATCAATCTTCGCGGTTTCGCGGTCGAGGAAGGCGGCGATTTGGGTTTGTTCGGGGAGTGGAGGGAATGCGGTGGCAAAGTCTCGAACAAAGGCATCCGGTACTCGCTTCTGCCCGCCTGCACCGTACATGTGTGATTCGCCAAGACCACGGAAATCTGGCGATATGAAAAGGTAGTGAAGATAAGTCCCGATGACTTCGCTCGGTTTCGGCCTTGCAACGATTAACTCAGTGCTCCCGAAACCGAGGCCATTCATAAGCCCGGCCATTAATGCGCCTTTGCCGTTTTCATAGCATGGTGTGATCTTGGCAATCGTCACATCACCATTGCGGAAATAGGTATAGCCGCTTTCAAGCTCTCCGATTGGCTTCTCTACGTCAAGTCGTAATGAACCATCTTCACCGATGGCATCCATTGCAAGAAATGACACTAGTGTTTCACGATCCAGGGGTGCTGCTTCCGCCTTGGAAGGATTGAGTTCAGCTACAAAACGGAGCCGCTTCACATCCCAATGCCCCGGAACCGCCCCCAACCACTCCACGCCGCTGTCCTTGTACGCCGGGTAGCGCGGAAAGCTCATGCGGTGACCAATGAATCACGCATGCGCTGATGGCGCATTCATGGGCAACACGGCAAGCCGTAGCCCCATGGCTTTGAGAATGGCCGAGAGGCTACTTAAGGCCGGGTTGCCTTCGGGTGACAGGGTGCGGTAGAGCTGAGTGGGGTTCAGGTGCGCTTGTGCGGCGATGGCTGGAACACCACCAAAGGCACCAGCCATCTGCCGGAGGATGACCAACAGCTCGCCTTGGTCGCCGTTCTCGTCTTCCAGAATGCTGTTGATCACCTGGCGCGCGAACTCGGGGTCTTTGCGATACATCTCGATCATGGCTTCGTCATGCGGTTTGTCGTTCATTGCCCGTTCTCCTTTTTCCAGTGTTTCCAGTAAACGCATGCGCGGTCAATGTCCGCGTCCTGCGTGCGTTTGTCCCCACCACATAACAACAGCACAAGTTGCTTGCCCGCCACGGCGTAGTACACCCGGTAGCCGGCACCCACATCGATGCGCAACTCGGACACTCCGTCCCGACAAAATTTGTGGTCACCAAAGTTTCCAGACTCCATTCGAGCTACTCGTCTGATGACCGCAATTTTTGCGTTGGTGTCTTTCAGTTTTTCCAACCAATCGCTATAGAGGTCTCGCCTGTCTTCTGTGGTGACGTAGTGGTCAATTTGGTACATGGCAAGTTTCGTCTATAAACGAATATTTTGCAAATCATGGGTTCAGCAGCACCAAGTCAAGCCCCTGCGGCACAAAATTTTTGAAGTCTTTGTCCAGCGTGACCAGGCGCAGCCCAGCGGCAATGGCAAAGG
>JFJP01030247.1_pt1 | contig 12082 bp, 7 predicted proteins | sample 431651 | NCBI WGS metagenome assembly JFJP01 (sample SAMN02602958, study PRJNA72255) | Microbial mat metagenome, whole genome shotgun sequencing project. | biome: fresh water; feature: sink hole; material: water; isolation source: purple microbial (photo- and chemosynthetic) mats found in... | reverse complement strand
AATAAAGGAAGCTGTCCATGTCCGTTCCCAGCAACCTGCCGGTCTGGCAAGCACTGCAAGCCCATCATGCGGCTATCGCCAACCTGCATCTACGCGACTTGTTCGCCGCTGATCCTGGGCGTTTCAACCAGTTCTCCCGGCGTTTCGGGGATCTGCTGGTCGATTTTTCCAAGCATCGCATTACCGAAGAAACGTTGCCGCTCCTTATCGAATTAGCCCGCCAAGTGCAACTGCCTGCCGGTATCGAGCGGATGTTCAGCGGTGAGATCATCAACCACACCGAACAGCGCGCCGTGCTGCACGTCGCCCTGCGTAACCGGAGCAACCGACCCATTTTCGTCAAGGGTCAGGATGTCATGCCGGAGGTGAACAACGTCCTCGAACACATGCGCAAGTTCGCCGATCAGATTCGCCGGGGCAAGTGGCGCGGCTATACCGGCAAACGGATTCGCGATATCGTCAATATCGGCATCGGGGGTTCCGACTTGGGACCGAAAATGGTCTGTCAGGCGCTGGAACCCTACGGTGACCCGACCTTGCGGATGCATTTCGTCTCCAATGTCGACGGCGCGCACATCAGTCACGTCTTGGCTGAATGCGATCCGGAAAGCACCTTGTTCATTATTGCCTCCAAGACCTTCACCACCCAGGAGACCATGACCAATGCACATACTGCCCGTGCCTGGTTGATCAAGGAACTGGGCGACGAGTCAGCAGTAGCCAGGCATTTCGTCGCGGTGTCGACAAATACCCAAGGCGTCAGCGCCTTTGGCATTGATACCGCCAACATGTTCGAATTCTGGGACTGGGTTGGTGGGCGCTATTCGCTCTGGTCGGCCATTGGCCTGCCGATCATGGTCTACTTGGGTATGGAGAACTTCATGGAGTTGCAGGAAGGCGCTCACGAAATGGATGAGCACTTCCGCACGGCTCCGCTGGAAGAGAATTTGCCGGTCATTCTGGGATTGCTGGGGGTCTGGTACATCGATTTCTTCGGCGCGGACAGCCAGGTCACGCTGGTTTACGATGATTATCTGCGCTCGTTGCCGGATTATCTGCAACAACTGGATATGGAAAGCAACGGCAAATCCATCGACCGCGAGGGTCAGCCCGTCACGGTCAACACCGGGCCGTTGCTATGGGGGGGGTTGGGAAATAACGGCCAGCACGCTTTTTACCAATTACTGCATCAGGGGACGCATCTGGTGCCGGCCGATTTCCTGGCTCCGGCGCACAGCCCGAACCCGATCGGCGACCATCACGCCATTCTGCTGGCCAACTGCCTGGCGCAGGCCGAAGCGCTCATGGTCGGCAAGACTGAGGCACAAGCGCGGGCGGAATTGGAGAAGCAGGGTTTGAGCGGTGAAGGGCTGGAGAAATTGTTGCCGTACAAGATTTTCCCCGGCAACCGCCCCAGCACCAGCCTGTTCTACCGCCAGATGACCCCGAAGGTGCTCGGTGCCTTGCTGGCGCTGTATGAACACAAGGTGTTCACCCAGGGCGTGATCTGGAATATCAATTCCTTTGATCAGTGGGGCGTCGAACTCGGCAAGCAATTAGCCAACGCGATCCTGCCGGTGTTAAAAGGTGAGCAGTCGGCAACCGGCCATGACGCCTCGACCATGGGGCTGATCGAGTTCTGCCGGGCGGCGGATTAACGGCGTCTTTCAATCTAAGGCAGCTCGAAAAAAATATTCCCCACGGTACGAGGGAGCCATTATGGGTTGGGCTTTAGCCTAACTCTTTAATGTTAAAAGCTAAAAAGAGTCAGGCTAAAGCCCGACCCACAGCAGACATGGCGGAACCGGATCGCCGACCCTCTGAGGGGTATTTATTGCGCCTTGCCTAAGTAGCCGACTTCCTGAACCACCCCGGCGCTTCGAACCACTCCTCCTTAGCTAAGGAGGGGAATCCGGAAGTCCGGCCATCATCGGAAAAGGCGATAACCGCTCCGCCTCTATCGGGGGGCGGGTTTTGATGGCACCGGCAAGCCGACTTCGCTGGATAAGTTGGGCGTCCGCCGCCGCCGAATCGGTGGGCGCTCGAGGTCAGGCTCAGCATTAACCCGCGCCCGGCGCAGCCAACCTAAAACGCGACGCTCAACGGCATCCTGACTGGCCGGCGGCAGGTCTTTGAAGATGAATGTGCCAGCGCCGAGCAACAGGGTCAATCCCCCCAGAAAGGTCATCAACGGTTGCATGAACGCAATCGCTAACAGCACGGCTAACGCAAGCAAAATGTGTCGGATTTTCAAGGGAACGCCTCCAGCATTGCGAGAGATCAGTCAGGAGTGAGCGCCTCTTCAGCCTGGGTCGTTCGGCGCACCAGCATGACCGTACAGTTATCGTCCGGCTGGCTTTGTTGTTCGTGAATAGCGGCCACTAATTCGGCCAGCAGGTCATCCATGAGTTCCTCAAGCGGCCGTTGGGGGTGCGCCAACAGCGCGGGCCAGCGACGAATAAAAGCCTGTGGATCGCGCAGATGCCAAAGGCCATCACTGGCCAGCAGATAAACCTGTTCCGGTTCCAGGGTCAGACTGCGACGGTCGCTCAACCCCTGTAGAAACAAGGGCAAATTGCCATCATGCAGCTCATAGAGTTCTTCATCAATCGCTTCAACATAGAAATTCGGCGCACCCAGCGTACTTCCCAGAATGAACGCCTGACTAATCTGCGAGCTGGTCTGCACATGCACCTGCTGCAACCACTGGGCGCTGTCCAGTAAACCTAGCAGAGCTAGATGCGTTGCGGGTACGTGATCCACCGTCAGGCACTGCACATGGTGCGCGTCAATGGCATAGACGCGCGAATCGCCGACATGAAACAGCAGCGCCGGCGACTGGGGCGGAATTTCCAGCAGGATCAGCGTACAACCCGTTTCCAGCCCGGCATCCTGAAATTCACGGTACAATCGCCGATGCAAACGGTTCAGTTGATCGGAGATCTGGGTGAGGTCGGTCATGGCGGGCAACTCAATCAGACCCGCAGCGGCTTTTTCGGCAGCCTCCCGCCCGTGGCTATGACCCCCCATGCCATCGAGCACCGCCAGGCGCCGATGACCCTGTGGCCACCCGGTCACGGACAACCGGGTTTCTTGTTCACGCCACAGAAACCGGGCATGACCCTGGCCGTCAATCCATAAAAAATTATCCTGATTTTCCTTACGCCCCTGGCCGGTCGGCGAGAGTAGCGAACGCACGGCGACCTCCAGTTGAGGATCACGACAGCGTGTTGCGCGATGCAGCGCCGGGTTTGAAAGCGAGGGTTGAGTAGACATCTGGAGTCGGGACATGGTCGTTAAGAAAACAGGCATGATTGAGAATGCCGGATGGGCGCAGCACACTGCATGGCGATGCGGTTTCCGGGTGATCAGACACCCAGTAGTTTCATCCTTCTGCTAGACTGATCATAATGCGCCTTACGGCTGTTAATTCAAACAAATCTTTTGGCACCCTGCAAACAAATGATGGCTTATGGATATCGAAACGCGTCTTGAAGAGCTTGCACAAGCTTATGCCGCCGGTCAACTGAACGAGAGCGAGTTGGTGCGCCTTCAGAAAGCAGCTCTGCGTGAGGCGGGAAGCGGTTCAACGATGGGAAGAAACGGCTCGAAAGCATCAGCCGTTAACGGATCCGCCAGTTCAGGCGTGTTATCAGTGGGAACCATCATTGGTCCTCCTGAACGACAGATGCAATTAGTACATGACCTCAGCGGACGGCGACGCCTTTGGCTGGCGCAACCTGCCGTGTCTGCACGGGGCAAGGAAACCCCTGAAGAATTTCGGGCGATCAAGATTTTTCTACCTGCTAGCCACGAAACCGGGTCAGGCGAGTCGGTGCGCGACGAACGGGCTGCACGAGCCGATATGATCACCCTGCGCTCCTACCTGGCCAAAACTAACTCACGGATCCAACTGGCGGCAAAGCTGGATCATCCCGTCATCGCCCGTATCCATGGCTGGCGACAAGGTGCTGATGGATGGCCCTTCGCTGAAATGGAGTATGTTAATCCGCACCATGGTCATACCCTGGCCCGATTGCTCGAAGAGCGGGGTCGAAATGGGTGGCCCTGGGAGACGATCGCCCAGTGGTTGCGGCCTGTTGCAGCGGCGCTGGACTACGCGCATGGCGAGCATCGCTTCGCTCATCAGAATATCGATGCCGATACCGTATTTGTTACCGATCAGGGAACCGTCCGCTTGTTAGGCTTCGGTCTGGCCACCGAAATTCGGGAACCGCGCAGCGTCCTATTCAGCACCGGCGCAGGGCGTGATGCCGCAGGCGACGGTTCCGCTGATGCGGTGTCTGCCGAAGTCACCTTTCGCCGCGATGTCTTCGCCCTGGCCTTGTTAATTTATCGGTTATTGACCGGGCGCACCGTCCAGGAAGCCCAAGGTCAACCACCGGGTGCCGTACCGCGACCGCCCGGACTGACCGACGATGCCTGGCAAGTCCTGCGGCGGGGACTGGCGTATCCGAGCGAACTGTGTCCGACTGATGCCGGCCAGTTCATACGGTCGCTCGACTCGGCACAACTGTCCGCCACGACGACAGCGCGTCGTAGCGCCCCGCCCCCATGGATCTGGGGATTGGCTGCTACCCTAGCGGTAGCGATGGGCGGCGGCGTTTACTGGCTGAATCGGCCGGTTGACCGAGCGCCGATATCGGTAGTCGCCCCCAGTGAACCCACGCCGGAAGTAACAACGCCAGTCAGCGAACCGCTCGATGAAGGCATTTCGTTGCAGGCGGTGGAACGCGAAGTCGATCAGCAAGCCTTTGAAGCCGCCCGCCGGGTCGATAGCGTCGCCGCTTATCAGCTTTACCTGCAACGCTGCCCCCAGTGCGGTTATGGCAAAGAAGCGCGGATTGCCATCAAAGCACTGGAAGGCCGCAAAAAAATCGAAAGGCTCAAGGCGGACTTCGCGGTGCTGATCCCGGCGTTTGAGGAAGGCCATGAGGCGAGGGGCAATGAAGCGCTGGCTCGACTGGAGGCGCTGGCCGAACTGACGCCGGAAGATCCCCTGATCACGGAGGGTCGACAGCGCCTGGCGCGGGGTTGGGTCAAAATGGCGCTCACCAGCCTGAATAAATCCAACCCTGAGGATGCCAAAAAATGGCTCAAGAAGGCCGAAACTCTCCAGCCCGAATTGCCAGAACTGGTTCCGCTGAACCAGGCGCTCATCCAGGCTGAAGCGGTAGCGCAGGTCCGACAGACCGATGTCGAAGCCTTCGCTACCGCCCGACGTGTCGATACGCGCCGGGCTTACTGGGACTATCTCGACCGTTGTGGGACGAGCTGTGGCCACCGCACCGAGGCGGAAACCGCGCTTGCCCGCCTGACGCCCGCCTACGCGGTGCTGCGCGACCGGCTCAACGATGGCTCACAGGGTCCGGAAATGATCACCATTCCCGCTGGCGAGTTTCAGATGGGATCGCCGCCTACCGAGACCGGCCGCTATAGCGATGAACCCCTGCAGTCTGTGCGCATTGAAAAGCCCTTCGCTATCGGCAAATATGAGGTCATGTTTCATGAATACGACCGATTTGCTACGGCAGCCAAAAGACCGTTGCCCAGTGACCATGATTGGGGACGCGGTCGGCGTCCGGTCATTAACATTGACTGGAGCAGCGCCATAGCCTATGCCGAATGGTTATCCCAGCAAACGGGTCAACGCTATCGCCTGCCTACCGAAGCCGAGTGGGAATATACCGCGCGGGCCGGGACGACGACCAGCCGTTACTGGGGTAATAGCCCAAACGAAGGCTGCGCCTACGCCAACGCCGGTGATCTGGATGGCAAGAAAGTGTTTGTGGGCTGGACGGCGATGCAATGCCATGATGGTCAGGTCTACACCGCTCCAGTCGGCAGTTATCGGAGCAACGAGTTCGGTGTGTACGACCCGCTGGGCAATGTGCTGGAATGGACCTGTTCGGTCTACGACAAGGAATCGAAGGCACCAGTCCAGCGCTGCCAGGAACCGGTCGGCGAGCAAGAAGTGGTTGTGCGTGGCGGCTCCTGGAGCGATGAGCCAAGGAATGTGCGTTCCGCCGACCGGCATCGCAACCGTCCAGAGTTCCGCGACTATTTTCTCGGATTCCGCTTGGTGCGAGAATTGCCCTGAGCTTTCTGGATCGGACAACAATGAACAAGAAATCCAACACACTGCCAATGGGCTATCGCCTGCATCAGTACCGCATTGAATCCGTGCTGGGTGCGGGAGGATTCGGGGTTACATATAAGGCAGTGCATGAGGCGCTGCGCACCCGGGCCGCCATCAAGGAATATTTTCCGGTCGAATGGTCTTATCGGGATCGCGACGAGGTCAATGTTCTCTCGAATACCCAAGGCGGCCTGCCGACTTCGGAGGCGGGCGAGGATGCCTGCTACACATGGGGACTGGAACGTTTTCTCACCGAAGCCCAGACCCTGGCCCAGGTGAACCACCCCGGCGTGGTGCGGGTGCGGGATTTCTTCGAGGCCAACGGCACCGCCTACATCGTGATGGATTATGAGGATGGGGAACCGCTCAGCCAACTGCTCCAACGGGACAAAACCTTACCGGAGGAACAGGTTCGCCGGTTAGTCGAGGATGTCTTACCTGCGCTGGAGGCGGTACATGCCCTGGGCTATCTGCATCGGGATATCAAGCCCGCCAATCTGTACCGGCGTTCGGATGGGCGAACCATTCTGATTGATTTCGGCGCGGCCCGCCAGGCGCTGGGCCGACGCAGCAAAAGCGTGACCAGCGTGTTCTCGCCCGGCTATTCACCGATTGAGCAATATCTGGTCGATGGCAAGGGCTATGGCCCCTGGACCGATATTTATGCCCTAGGCACGGTGCTTTATCACTGTGTAGCGGGTATAGCGCCTATCGAAGCGCCGGCGCGCGTCCTTGACGATCCCCTGCAACCGGCTGAAAAAGTGGCGGCTGGACGCTATAACCCCGCTCTATTGCGCTTAATCGATCGAGCGATAGCGGTTCGTCCCGAGAAGCGGTTCCAAAGCATCAACCAGATGCGCGAGGCGCTGACCGCGCCGCCGCCCATGGTCGATGACGATGAGCGCACCGTTAAACTGGAACTCCCGTTGCGCCCGGATCTGCATCGGAGTGGTGAAAAACCGCGCCTCGCCGCCGTGGGCGAACTGTTTCAGGCACCGCCCAGAGTGACGCCGCCCCCCCCCTCCGGTAAACGCGGACTGCCCTGGAAGCTCCTTGGTGGACTGACACTGACCGTCGCCATTGTCGCGGTCGGGATCGGCATCTGGATGGCGCTACCCCCCTCTTCTCCAGATGAAACGCCGCCGAAAACGCCGCCGGTTAAACCCGCGCAGCCACCGGTCAAACCCGTCGCCAGCGGGCCGCCTGCTGATCCGCAACCCGGCCAGGTTTACGCGGATCCCACGACCGGCATGGAATTCATCTGGATGGCACCCGGCTGTTTCAATATGGGCAGTCCGGAAAATGAACCGGATCGTAGCGCCAACGAAGTACCGCACCAGGTGTGCTTGAAGGGCTTCTGGATGGGCAAGACTGAAGTGACTAATGCTCAGTACCACCTGTTTGCGAGCACTCACGATAGCGGTGCTTATGAATCCTACCGCCTGAATGCGCCGGATCAGCCGGTAGTCCGGGTCGGTTGGCAGGAAGCCAGTGGCTATGCCGACTGGTTATCCGGAAAAGCCAGTGGCCTCCGCTATCGCCTGCCCACCGAAGCCGAATGGGAGTATGCAGCGCGCGCTGGCCAAACCGGTTCCCGCTATTGGGGTAACGATCCGAATCAGGCCTGCCGTTACGCCAATATTTACGACGAAACCGCCCGGCAAGCCAAACCGTTCAACTGGGCCAACTATCCTTGCCAGGATGGCCAGGTCGTTGCCGCGCCGGTGGGTCAGTACGTCGCCAATGCGTTCGGCCTGTATGATTTGTTGGGTAATGTTGCGGAATGGACTTGTTCCGACTACGACAGCGCCTATGCGGGCGGCGAAACCCGTTGCGCCAACGCGCAGGCAGCTACCGGCGGACGGCGGGTATTGCGCGGCGGCTCTTGGTCAGATTATCCCGGACTAGTGCGCTTCGCCTACCGGTTTCCTGCCGCGCCGGAGTATGGCAAATGGCGATCCGATATCGGATTCCGCTTGGTGCTGGAACCCTGAATCAGCAAGCTAATCGAGGAAACGCCATGTGCAAGACGGTGATGAAAGGGCTGGGGCTGATCTGGATACTGTTAATGGTGGGGCTGGCTCCTGCTGCGCTGGCGGCGGTTCCCGAAACGCGAATGAACGTGGCCGTCGTCGAATTCAGTGTCATGGGTGATATGCACGAACAATCCGGCGCCATCATGGCCGATTTGATGATGTCGGCTATCGCCAACAGCGGGCGTTTTAACCTGAAAGACCGGTTATCGCTGTCCGCCGTCACCAAAATCGCCAAGGCTCAGGATCAGGAACTGGGTTATACCGGGCTACTGGATCCGCGAACTGCGGCTGATCTGGGTCAGCGTTATGGTTTGGACGCCGTGATCATCGGTGCCGTCAGCAAGCCCGGCGATCTGATTACCGTCACGGCGCGACTGATCGATACGAAAACCGCTTCCCTGCTGCGCAGTGGCCAAATTCAAGGTCAGGACATTGACACCATTCAAATCAAGGTCAATGAACTAGCGGCGATGATTACCACACCACCGGAAGCACCGGCGACCTACGGACTGACCGTGCGTGCTGAACCGGCCGATGCCAACATCCGGCTACTGGATGCCTCGTCGACGTATCAACCCGGGATCAAACTGGCACCGGGTCGTTATGACATCGAAGTGTCCAAAGCAGGCTATGTTTCCCGCAGGGTTCCGGTGCAGATTGTTGACAGTGCGTTGACCCTCCCGGTAACGCTGGAGCAACAGCCGCCCCCGCAGTATCGCCTGACGGTGCAAACCGATCCGCCCCAGGCTACTGTTCGGCTATCAGACACCAAAACGATCTATCAACCGGGCGTCGCGTTGCCGCCGGGCAGTTATACCGTGGACATCAGCCAATCCGGCTACGAGTCGCAGCGGGTTACGGCGCGGATGGTGGACAGCGACGTGATCCTGCCGGTGACGCTGGTCAAATCGCCTGAACCGGTGAAACCGACGGAGTATCGACTCACCGTGCGGCCTGATCCGCCGACCGCCAAGGTCAAATTGCTCGGCATTCGCGCTGCCTACCGGCCCGGTGTCGCGTTGAAGCCCGGCAACTATACGGTCGAAGTCGGTCAGTCGGGCTATGAGACGCAGCGCGTCACCGTGCGGGTTGCTGATAGCGACGTGACGATGCCGGTCAAACTGGTTCGGGAACCGGAACCCCAACAATACCGATTAACGGTACGGACGGAACCCTCGGATGCCCGGGTGCAATTGTCGGGGACTCGCACTGCGTATCGTCCCGGCGTCGCATTGACCCCAGGCAGCTATACCGTGGAAGTATCCCGATCCGGCTATGAATCGCAACGGGTCACCGTGCGGATCGCGGATAGCAACGTGACCGTGCCAGTGACGCTGATCAAGTCACCTGAACCGGTGAAACCCACGCAATATCGGTTGACCGTGCAGACCAATCCGGGGAATGCCCGGGTGCGATTGGTCAATTCGTCCTTTACCTACCGGCCGGGCGTACTGCTGCCGCCGGGCAGCTATACGGTTGAAGTCAGCCGACGCGGGTACGAAACCCGGCAAACGTCGGTCAGGATTGTCGATAGCGATGTGACGGAGTCAGTGACTCTGGAACAAACCGTGAGTGCAAGTGCGAGCGCTACGCCGCCCCCTCAGCCGGCCACGCGACCGGGAACGTGGCGCATCGGTTCCGTGCAGGTGGACAGCGCCATCAGTGGCGCGGATCGTTCCGAGGTGCAGCGGGTATTAAGCCGTTATGTCGGGCAGACCGCGACTCGCGATAGCCTGCTGAACGGCGCGATGCAGGTCTATCGGTCGACGGGCATTACCTTGCATTTCACGGTGCGCAACGCCGCATCAGGATCAGCGGAGTTGTCGGCGCGGGTCAGTCAGCGGCTACGGCGAACTTACGAAAGTTCCGTGCCGCTGGTGACCCCGGGTCAGTTGGAAAACTCCGGTTTCGGCGTGTCGGTGGAATAGCGGACCGGGTACCCGGTTCCCCTACTCCGCTTTCGGATAGCCCGGATGATCGATCATGGCGGTATGGTCGCCGCGCACGATAGGCAGATAGCGCGGCTTCCAGAACCGGGTGCGCAAATAGGTATCCAGGTCGCGCCCGGCCAGTTCCGTTTTGCCGGCTACACCTTCCTGCAGGGCTTGCTCGATCACCTTGGCACCCACCCGGATACTCACCTCGCGCAGTTCACTCACTGGCGGGTAAATGCGTCCAGTTTGCAAATACGCGACGGTGGTGTATTCGGCCAGCGCATAAGCCGCCTCCAGCACCATGCTGTCGGTAATTTCCCGGCACTCGGCCAGCACCACGCCAAAGCCCAGTCCTGGGAAGATGAAGGCGTTGTTGCCCTGACCAATGTGATGGGTCTGACCATCGCGGACCACGTCCGGGAAGGGACTGCCGGTCGCCACGATGGCTCGCCCTTCGCTCCATTCCAGAATGTCTTCCGGCAGCGCTTCGCAGGCCGAGGTCGGATTGGACAGTGGGAAAATGATTGGGCGGGTAGCGTTACGCGCCATGGCCTGCACGATGGGGTGATTGAAAGCACCGGTCTGGCCGCTCAAGCCCAGCAGGGCGGTCGCCCTGGTGTGTTCAATCGTTTCCAGCAGGGTGGGTACATCATTGGCAATCGACCAGTCGGCCACCTTCTCGCGGGGTTGCCGATAATCCTGCTTGTAAGCGTCGGTATTGCGCCCTTCCACCAGCAGACCGTGCGAATCAAGAACGCAAACCCGGTCACGGGCTTCTTCGCGGCTCAAGCCTTCGCGCATGAGACCCTGGGTAATCGCCCAGGCGACGCCCACGCCGCCCGCGCCCGCGCCGTAAATAACGATCCGTTGATCACGCAACGCCTCGCCTTTCAACCGACTGGCGGTGATCAAGCCCGCCAGAGCGACAGCGCCCGTCCCCTGAATGTCGTCGTTGAACGAGGCAATCTGTTTGCGGTAACGCTCCAGAACGGTAAAGGCCACGTCCTTGGCCAGGTCTTCCCACTGGATCACCGCCCGGGGCCAGCGGTCGCGAATGGCGGCGACAAATTTGTCCAAAAAGGCCAGGTACCCCTCCCCGCGCAACCGCCGCTGCCGGACGCCGAGATAAAATTCATCGTTGAGCAATTCCAGCCGGTCGGTGCCGACATCCAGCTTGACCGGCATGGCGTGGAAAGGATCAATGCCGCCGCCGATGGTATAAAGCGCCAGTTTGCCGATCGCAATCGCCAGCCCGCCATAACCCTGATCGCCAATGCCGAGAATGGCGGAGGAATCGGTGGCGACGATCATCCGCACGTCGTTCCACGGGAAATTACGCACCACCTTGGCGGCGCGGTCGATGTTGAGCGGCGAGAACGACAGCCCGCGTGGATTCTGGTAAAGGTGGCTGAACTGTTGCACCGCCTGACCGACGGTCGGCGTATAGATAATGGGCATCATCTCTTCGAGGTGCCCTTCCAGCAAGGCATAGAACAGCGTTTCAGCCCGCTCTTGCAGCGCCCGCAGGTACTGATACTTGGAGATGGGGTCGGGTTCGCGCAGAAAACCGCGATAGACCCGCTCAACCTGTTGCTCCAATGTATTGACCTGCGGTGGCAGCAGACCATCCAGCCCCAGGGCAACCCGTTCGTCCTCGGTAAAGGCGGTTCCCTTGTTGCTAAGTACTAACCGCAACAGGGCAATGCCTTCCAGGTAAACTTCCATGTACTCACGGCCTTCGGCGTCTCTGCGAATATCGAAATAGGGGCTGATCGGTTCTCGTTTCATCTTGCAACTTTTAAGTATTGATAGGGTTTGAGCCGGAGTTGGAATAGCCAAAGCTATGTCCAGGAGGCAACGGAGCGCGGCAATATGGCATTTAAAAACGACAGGGTCAAATCACGCTTGTCTTGAATCTTATGAAGCGAGACACTGAGAAAAATATCAACGAA
>JFJP01058897.1_pt1 | contig 12083 bp, 13 predicted proteins | sample 431651 | NCBI WGS metagenome assembly JFJP01 (sample SAMN02602958, study PRJNA72255) | Microbial mat metagenome, whole genome shotgun sequencing project. | biome: fresh water; feature: sink hole; material: water; isolation source: purple microbial (photo- and chemosynthetic) mats found in... | reverse complement strand
GGTCAAACGGATGTGCCGAGTTACTGCCCGTGCCACCACCGCTTTTTTGGGGTCTTTGCTGCAATCTCAAATCTAAAATCTGCAATTCTTCAGCGTCTTCCTGTTAGCTGTTAGCCGAAACTGCTGTTAGCTTCTTCATGGGCGTCACGCCAGCATCTTAATTGCTGGGAACGCTGGCGTCACGCCGGCATCTTATTTCTGTCGGCGAGCCTTGCGCTCTTTTGCCACGCGAGCCTCGTATCCGCTTTCGCGGAACGCGAGAAGCGGGTTGGCGGCCAGCTTTTTCTTTTTACGCCATTCGACTAGCGCGGGTGTGACATCGGTGAAAAAAGCTCTACGGAGGATTTCCTCTGCGTCCACCTGCTCGCAGCGGGTCTGGAGCACACGGAGTTTCTCGTGATCCACAAGGGCTGCTTTGGCGAAAAGTTCCTGCGCCATCATCACTGTCTGAATCATTGCTTCGATCTTCGGCTTGTCAATGTGGGACTGGTCTATCATGTAGGCAATGCTGGGCATTTTCTTGCTCTCGAAACCGAAGTAGAGAATCTCGTGGAATATGCGGAAAATCTGGTACGGGTCAATTGAGCCAAGAGTGAGGTCGTCATCGGCGTAACGGCGGTCGTTGAAGTGGAATCCACCGAGCATGTCTTCGTCTAGGAGCCACGCCACGATCTGCTCTATGTTTTGCGACTGGAAATGGTGACCCGTGTCCACGAGCACTTTCGCCTTGGGGCCAGTTTTTTTCGAGAGGACATAGGACATGCCCCAGTCGCCTATGTCGGTGTGATAGAACGCGGGTTCGAAGGGCTTATACTCAATGAGCATGAGCTGTTTTGGACCAAGTTTTTCATGGGCTTTTTTGAGACATTCCTCGAACCATTTTTTGCGCTGGCGGATGTTGGCTTGTCCTGGGTAGTTAGAGCCATCGGCAAACCAGAGGGAGACGATCTGGCTTTTTACGGCTTTGCCGATCTCGATAGAGTCAATCACATGCTGCAATGCCTGCTTGCGTGATGCGGGGTCAGGGTTGCCAAAAGAACCGTACTTGTAAGCTTGGTCTTGGAAAACATTCGGGTTGATGGCCCCAATGCTCACGCCGTGTTTGGCGGCCACTTTTGCTATTGCCTTTGGGTCTTCGCCCTTGTTGAAATCCCAGAGGACATGAACAGCCACAGTGGGGCAGCATCCCGTGAACTGGTGAACCTGCCCAGCATCGGCAAGCTTGTCGGGGGTATCTATCGCCGCCGCATCTTGATAAAACTGGCCAAAACGCGTCCCCGAATCGGCGAACGCCCAACTAGCGGTTTCGATTTTGAAAGTGTCGAGTGCTTTTGAAACTTTTTGAAGCTGTTTGTCATTCATGTTTTTTCTCCCGTTGTTTGCGTTAAATTTTCATCAGTTCTTTTTCCTTGCCTGCCAAGTGCGAGTCTAGCTTCTTGGTATAGTCATCGGTAAGTTTCTGGATTTCTTTTTCGCCCAAAGAAAGGTCATCTTCGGTGATTTTGCTCTCTTTCTGCATTTTTTTCAGGACATCAAGAGAATCGCGCCTGATGTGGCGCACCACTATGCGCTGGTCTTCGGTCATTTTTTTGATGATTTTGACCAACTCCTCGCGCCTCTGTTGTGAAAGCTCGGGGAACGGTATGCGTATGATTTTTCCGTCCACTTGCGGGGTGATACCGAGCGAGGAAGATTCCAGTGCTTTGCGGATAGATTCCACCGTGGAAGCATCCCATGGTTGGATGAGCAGGAGTCGGGCTTCTGGCGTGGATATGCCAGCCAACTCGCGCAGTTTCATTGAGGTGCCCTCGTAGGCTTCCACAGAAATATTTTCCACTAGCGCGGGCGAAGCTTTTCCCGTGCGAACAGTCTGGAACTCGGAAGCCAAAAAATCGGCTGTTTTAGACATTTTCTCTTCGGCTTCAAGCAGAACATCATCCATGCTCATAATAAACTTCTCCTTCTTGTTGTTTTGCCAACCCCGTTTTCACCGTGCGGCACAGAGCCGCACGGGCGGGTTAAAGCACTGGAGCCGAGCCCCTTTTTTCAAAATTACTTGCTCAGCTTGATCGCTGCTTTTTTGACGACTGTTTTGAGGCTTTTTGCACGAGCCTTCGAGCGGAGTTTCGTGCGGTGTTTCCGCATTTGAGCTTCGATTTTTTCGACCACTAAATCCACGCCTTCGTAAATGTCTTTGCAGTGGACTTCGGCGTGGAGGTCGTTGCCAGGCACGGCCACATGAACCTTGACTTGGTACTGTTTGGCTCCGTGCGTCTCATCGTGGTAGAGCACCACATGCGCGCCTATGGCGGACTCATCGTGGCGGTCGAGCGTCCCGATTTTATCCTCCACATAGTCGCGGATTGCTTCTGTTAGTTTCAGGTGTCTTACTGAGTAGTGTATTTTCATAATTTTTTCCCTTTCAATTTTATTTTCGAATGGCTGCGTGCATCCTAAACATGTCTGCTAGGGGTGTCACCCACCAGTGTTCCTACAGTTTTGCCAGAGACCGCCCGGCAAATGTTGCCTTTTTTAAACATGTCGAAGACCATGATCGGTATCTTGTTGTCCATGCAAAGTGAGAATGCCGCAGAGTCCATGACCTGCAGGCGTTTTTGGAGCGCGTCCGTGTAGCTGATCGTTTTGAAACGCCGCGCATCAGGATGCTTTTTCGGGTCTTTATCGTAAATGCCATCCACTTTGGTGGCCTTGAGCAACATGCTCGCCCCTATCTCGGCAGCACGCAAAGCCGCTGTGGTGTCGGTGGTGAAATACGGGTTTCCAGTGCCCGCCACAAAAATTACGACCCGGCCTTTTTCGAGGTGACGCATAGCCCGCCGGCGTATGAAAGGCTCGGCTACATTGCGCATGTCTATCGAAGTCATCACACGCGTGTGGACGCCCTGTTTCTCCAAGGCGTCTTGAAGTGCCAGCCCATTTATCACCGTGGCGAGCATGCCCATGTAATCTGCGTTGGCGCGATCCATGCCACTTTTCTCGGCCATGTGCCCGCGCCAGATATTGCCGCCACCAACAACGATCCCCATATGGAAACGCAGGGCGTGCGCCTTTTTGATTTCGGCGGCCAACTCGCGCACTATGTTGTGGCAAATGGATTCGTTTTCGCTTTGAAGCGCTTCTCCGCTCAATTTAAGGAGCACGCGATGACATGAAACTTTTTTTGAACTCACCAAGGACAACATGTAACGCCACTATGACAGAACGCAACCCGAAAAATCTGGCAGGCATGTTTTTTTCTCCACACGCCCAGAAACTGTCTGTGCGGCCTACGGCGATTCGCCTTTTCTTATCGCGTGCGCCTCCTATGCTGGCGGCAACAGAGGAGTCTTGCATTTATGAAAAAAGTCCAATTAGTCAATGTAACGCGAGGGCTGGTGGTGGCGTCTGAAGTGCTGGTGGCCGATGGCATATTTTCCAGAATGAAAGGGCTCTTGGGCCGCTCTGGCCTAGAATCAAGCGAAGGACTCTGGATCACCCCGTGCAACTCCATTCACATGTTCGGGATGCGGTTTCCGATAGACGCCCTTTTCCTATCCAAAGAAAAACTCGGCGTCAAAATGGTGGGCGGCCTTCAGGTCGGCGAAATGCTCTGGCCCGTCTGGTCAGCCTATTCGGTGGTTGAGCTTAAATCTGGACGCCTTGTAGAAACAGGATGCCATGAAGGGGACAAATTTGATCTCCTACCCTGCTAAAAATATTTTCAGGTATGAACATACTCTCCGCACAGGCCAACAAGTTTCGTCCGCTAATGCCGTGGCTTGGCCTATTTTTGGCCGTCTGGGTGCTGCAAATTTTATTTTTGAATCCCGCAATCATGCCGGGGCGGTGTTCCGACCCTGACGGCTACATGCGCTTGGCCAGAGTGCAGGCTTGGCACGACGGCGGCGGATGGTACGATGAACTGTTCCGCAGGAGCAACCCACCAGAGGGCGAGGTTTTGCACTGGACTCGCCCACTTGACATAATTTTGAGAGTTGGCGCAGAGATAGGTGCCCCGCCATTTGGGTTCCGTTCCGCGCTAGATGCATGGGGGTATGTGGTCAGCCCGTTTTTGCAAATGTTGGGCATCGTTGGCCTAGTGTGGGCGGCACGCCCTTTTTTCAAAAATAGGGAGACTTGTTTTTTTGCCGCAGCACTCTTCCTTTTAGAGCCTGCCGTGATCGGGACTTTCAGTTTGGCACGCCCTGATCACCATAGCCTTTTTCTCTGCCTCTTCGTTTTTATTATCGGGGCAGCGTTCCGCGCACACCAAGATGAAATGCCAGTGCGATATGCGGTTTTGGCCGGGCTGTTGACATCTCTATCGCTATGGGTCGGAGTGGAAACTTTGCCTTTAGCTGGCGCAATCCTGGTTTCTCTCGGGTTATGCTGGGCTGCTGGCATCCACCGCGACGGCACTAGGTTGCTTGGCTACGCGGCATCACTCTGGGCGTTCTCGTCATTGGTCATGTTGGCAGACCATCCGCCGCAGGAATTTTTTCGCGTGGAATTCGATAAAATATCGTTTCCTTATTTTGTCTTGTTCAGCCTTTCACTCATGCTGGCGGCAACACTACATTTTATAGTGGGCAACATCGTGCAAGCAGAAGGGAAACGAGGCGCAGCGGTGCGTTTTGTTTTCGCTGTGGTTCTTTCCGCAACGGCAACAATTTTTTTCTGGAAAACATTCCCATCTTTTCTCAAAGGGCCGCTCTCTGCACTAAACCCATTTGAGCAGGCCATGCTGTGGGACAGGCTGGAAGAGATGCGCCCGCTTTTCGAGCCAAACGCCGCCGGGATCAGGCGGTTTTTAATTTTTGCAGGCAACATGCTTCTTGCCGTTCCTGTTTTGGCTTGGATTTTGTTTTCAAAAGATTCACGAGACAAACGCCCACTATATTTGTTAGCCACGCTTTTTGTAGTGTACCTTCCCGCTGGCATCATCCACTTGCGCATGGCTCCGTATATAAATACGCTTGTGGTTTTTCCATTAGCCATGCTGATTGAGAGAGCAGAGCCGTGGATAGCCAGTTTTTTTTCCTCCCATCTAGTTGGAGTTGTCAGGGTGTTGGCTGTTATGGTCATGGCTCTGTTTTTTCCGACACTCTCCTCCCTAGTTCCAATGCCGCCACCAGACCCGACAGTTTTAAAAACGGCCATACCGCATATAAAAGACCTGTGCCATTTCATCGAGAACGACCGGGCTTTTTCGGACCGCGTTTTAAGGTTGGTGAATTTTCCCGACTATTCGTCAGAAATACTTTGGCGCACGCGGCACGAGGTGGTTTCAAGCGTTTACCATCGCAACCCAAGCCTGCTTTTCGACTACTATGTGCTGGCGTCTGAAGATATGGAAAAGTCCAAAAAACTTTTGCGCGGGCGGGGAGTCACCACCATTGCCATAAGCCCGCCTTCGCTAGAGAGAAAATATTACCGCGTAGTGGACAAGCCCGATTCATTATACCGCAGATTGGCCGACGGGCATCCGCCAGACTGGGCCAAGCCGATCAGATTGCCAGAAAAGCTGGCACGCCAATTTTTACTCTTTGCAGTAGAAGAAAATTAGGCCGAAACCGTTTCTGCGTTGATAAGCTTCGGCTTGAGTTTCAGTAGCTGGCGAGCCATGTCTTCCACAGCAACCCTTTCGCGGATGTTTTCGGGGGAAACGAAAGTGAGGCGGTTGGCTTTCATACCCGCATATTGGAGTATGTTTGCTTTAATGAGTAGTTGGATAAGGTTTTCTGGGAGCGGGCTTTTTATTTGTTTTTCTAGTGCCTCGCAAACTTCTGGCCACTCACAACTCCAGCTTAGCAACGGCGTATTGGAGTAAGCTGAGACAAGCCCTTTTACCCACGGGAAAAGCGAGTCTTCTATCATGATACTTCTGCCCTCGTCAAAGAATCGTGCCGTCCAAGGGATCAAAATCTCTAGCTGGGCAGTGTTTTGAAGCTGGAAAGAAAGCGTCTCTTTAGAAGCTTCATCCACCGTGAAAACATCCTGCAAAATGCAGTGTTCCCTGAAAACCTCCATTATCTCTTCAAGATATTCTTGCTTCATGCCCAAGGCGAAGGCGATGGGCGGCCAATCTATGTCGGGCGAGAGGCAAAGTGCCCCTGCATCTTTCCCCTGTTTACCTGCCAACCAGAGCAGCAATTTAGCGGCTTGTGCCGCGTGTGTGAGCACAGTGTTTTCGCAGAGGCGCGTCTGCTTCAAAGAAATGAGGTGCGATTTTACCAGTTTGTCATCCGTTTGCTTGAGCCTGATTAAAATGTCTTTGATTACTGCCCGGATACCTTCAGGGATATTGTTGACAGACTTTTTGACCGCTTCCCTGTCGTAATATTGGGCTTTGACTTCCGTAATCGCCCTCGCACTGGCTGTGCGCGGCGAGGCGTCGAAAAGCGTGACCGTGCCGATCAGTTCGCCCTTGCCGACAGTGTTGAGTTGCACATCAGTTTCATTGCGTGTGTGAAAAATCTCCACCGCGCCGTTCTCAATGAAAAAAAGGTCGCCGCCAGGATCACCTTCCCTGAAAAGAATTTCGCCCGGCTTAAAATGTTTCAGTTGTATAACCATGCGCTTTAGCTACTTTTTGCACAGGATGTTTCCCCTGTTGTGGAAACGGTAACGAAATCCAACTGGAATGCAAGACTCCTCGTTCGCCCATGAAATAGCCACGCACGGCTCCGCTTTGCCAGTGCTTCTGATTCCAGTATTCGCATCGTCAGAAACCGTTTTTTTAGCTTTGCAAAAAATCGTTTTCGGAACACTCGCGAACCCCGCCCAACTCCTGATAATCGTGAACGACGGATGCCCTCCACAGGCTGGCGCGTTTTTTGAAAAATACGCTGCAGAGCCGCGTCTCCATCTCGTTTCACACCATTCAAACCAAGGGAAAGGGGCTGCGCTTAAAACTGGCTTCAGACATTATCTCAGCCTGCTGGAATCGCAAAAACTAAAGTCGCCTGGCGTCGTCACAGCGGATGCCGATGGGCAACACTCCCTAGAGGATATTTTGCGCGTCTCAGCCGCCTTTTCAGCCGCCCCCGCTGAGCTTCACCTTGGAGTCCGCTCGCTCGGTGCTGGCACGCCTCTGGCTAGCCGCATAGGAAATAGTCTTTGTTGCAGAGCATTCAGGCGGATAGGCGGCCAGAGACTATCGGACAGCCAAACGGGCTTGCGTGGTATTCCCAACAGCATGTTGCCACCGCTGCTCGGACTTACGGGGCGGCGCTACGATTTTGAAATGGGAATGCTGTTAGAGGCTGCACGGTTGGGCGTGCCCATTTTAGAGACGCCTATCCAGACCATTTATTTCAACAGGAACAGCCTTTCGCATTTCCGTGGCGTTCGGGACTCCACCCTAGTCGCCATGACACTCGTGCGCACGGCGCGCACGCATGGCCGAGAGGCTGCTAACGGGAGAGGTCGGCCTGCGTCATAGTCTTGAACCCCTTGGCTTGGAGTATGGCTAGGCCGCAATCATTATCTTCCAAAAAAAGCACCAGACACACCTTGTCGTATGGGCGGCTGAGGAGCGGGTAAGCAAACTGCACATTGCACTCCCCTTGCAGCAAAGCGGCCAGCACATGCTTGAAGTCCGATGCGCCAGTCATGGCTACTACAACCACGGGCGTCTCAACGAACGACACGCCCGTCTCTCGGAAAAGCTGGCGGGTGGAATCTGGGTCATTGACTATGATACGATCCACGGAACATTCCGAAGTGTCCACGATTGAAAGTGCCAAAATCTGGATGCCGGACTGTTCCAGCATCCTCACCAAATCAAGCAGCCGCCCGACCTTGTTTTCCAAAAAAACGGAAAATTGAATGACTTTTTCTCCGTCCAGACCCTCTTTTGTTTTGGCTCCCATAACGCTAGTTTTTCAAAAACCTCCGAAAAAATCGAGTCAATTTATTAGCACAGTTTTTGCCCCAGAATCATTATGGCGCAAAGTGAAGCTCCCACGGATTATATAAGTTTAAGTGGAAGAGTTGAAATGTTTAAGGGTTGAAGAGTTTATAAAAATCTTCCTTCGTGATCTTCGTGGTTAAATCTCTTTTATTCTCACGCCAAGACACGAAGACGCTAAGAAGATTTTTTGAATATTGAATAACGAACAAGAAATTACGAAGGAAGGACGCAATGCGTGATTTAAAAGTTTAAGGGTTTATAAAAATCTTTCTCCGTGCCTCTGTGTCTCCGTGGTGAATTTCCCTTTTTCGCGTATTTCGCAGTTAAAAATCTTCCTTAGTGAACTCTCTTTTTTCTCCCGCTTGCGTCTTCATTTCAAAATTCGATTTCGTTATTCGATTTTCTCCCCGCCCCCTCTCATCCCCTCCTTGCGGACAATCTCTAGTTAAGAGCGCCTACGCCGCGCCTTCATTGGACGCCCTTTGGTGGTTTGGCGGCTCGGCTTTTTCGCACGCTCTTTGCGCTTCTTATCTGTAGGTTGGGCGCGCTGAGGTCTGCTGGTGTGCCCCACGCCTTGGGACGGCCTGCCTGCGCCGCTGCTCTGCGGCTTTTTGCTTTCGCCGGTGCGATCCCTCCAGACCCAGTGGATCGGGCATCCGTCCAATGAAAACTGTTTGCGAAGCTGGTGCTCCACAAATACCAGCCATGACTCGGCGAGCAACCGTTTGTCATTGCAAAACGCAATTATTTTGCACGATTTCCAAAGCCCCTCTTCCTTTTGCGGTGTGGCATACAAAAACTTGAACCGCTTGCCATGTTTAGCTGGCGGCGGCTGCTGCAATACGGCCTGCTGCAAAATACGGTTGAGGCGTGCTGTAGGGATAGGCGTGTGGAGGTTTTCCGCCACGCGATCCACCGCCAAAAACAAATCTCCCATGCCAGTTCTTTTTTGTGCGCTCAGAAAAACCACTGGTGCAAAATCCAAAAAGAAAAGTGCCCGCAAAACAGCGTCGCGGTAAGATTCCTTGAAAGACTGTTTCTTTTGCCGCGTGAGAGTCTCGTCCGATGTAGGCAGATGCATCGGCACGCCAGACTCAAGGGCGAGATCCCACTTGTTCACCAAAACTAGGCACGGCTTGCGCGACTCGTGGATATGGTGGGCGATTTTCTTGTCCTGCAAAGTCACACCTTTGTCCGCATCTATCATCAGCAGGCACAGGTCGCAGCGGTTGATGGCGTGGACGGAACGCCCCGTCATGGCCTGTTCCAGCTCATCGCGTATGCCGCCGCGCTGGCGCATCCCGGCTGTATCCACGAGCATGTAGCGCATTTTGCCTGATGGCGTTTCCCGTAGAAACGGAACCTCCACGGCATCCCGCGTAGTGCCAGCGATCTCGCTGACTAAGGTTCTTTCGTCACCAAGGAGCGCGTTGACAAGCGATGACTTGCCAACATTAGGCCGCCCCACGATCGCTATCTTGGTAGCAGCATCTTTCGGAGCACGGGGAATGGTGTCGGCTGGCAGTATGGCGAGACATCGTTCCACCAACTCATCAATCCCCGTGCCGTGTGCGGCAGAAACAGGAAAAATTTCCTTGAAACCTGTGGACGCAAAATCAGCCTCTAAAAAGTTTTGCCGAACCCCGTCAATTTTATTGGCTGCTACCAGCACGGGTTTATGTTTTTTTCTCAAAATTGAAGCTATATCAAGCTCTAAGGGGACAAGCCCCTCGCGGCCATCCACCACCCAGAGAAGCGCGTCTGCTGCCTCCATAGCCAGCTCGGCCTCGCGCCGGACTGCTTGGACTAGATCGTCACTGCTATCGGTGTCCATACCGATACCGCCCGTGTCTATGAGCGTGATCTCCCTGTTTTTCCAGACCACATCCGTAACGATACGGTCACGGGTCACGCCAGGTCTGTCGTGAACCAAGGCGAGACTTTTGTGCGAAAGCCTGTTGAAAAGCAGGGACTTTCCCACATTGGGGCGTCCGACTATGGCAAGGGTTGGCATGCTGGAAATGCTAGGGATTTTTTTTGAAGTGGCCAATGCTTATTCCAACTTTTTCTAAATCGCCTTGCAGACGCACACTCCCTTGCACGCCGTGAGCAAAGGGACAGCAATGCCCTTTTTCATCTTGCAATAAACACTTTTTAGCCGTAGTAATCGCAAGCTTCAGATGGCGGCAAGCACCAAAAAAGGGGGATTAGCTCAGTTGGTAGAGCGTCTCGTTCGCAATGAGAAGGTCAGGGGTTCGAATCCCCTATCCTCCACTCTTTACAGAGCATTTCTAAAACCGCCGCAATCCAAAATCTGGGTTGGAAACATATTCATTTGAACTTCGGCAGCCATCTGCCATGGGCTCGGATTAGATCGTCGCATAGGCTCCTGATTTCTTTCAGCGTAAGCTCTGCCCCTGTGTGCGGGTCTAGGCTGGCGGCGTGATATATTTTTTCTCTTTCGAGCGTCAGCGCGGCCTCGATAGCGAGAATCTGGACATTTATATTAGTCCGATTCAACGCAGCGCATTGCTCCGGCAACCCGCCAAAAAAACACGGCTGGACACCGTTTTTATCAACGAGGCACGGCACTTCTACGATGGCTTTTTCAGGAAGGTTTGTTATCAGCCCAGTGTTGGCAACATTACCGTGTATGCGAAACGGCACGCCGTTTTCCATGGCCTGCATGATGCGTGAGCCGTACTCAATGGAACGCTCATGCGTTATGTTTTTATCGCCCAAAATCTGTTCGCCTTGTTTTTTACAGTCGCGTGCCTGCTCCTCGCACCTGCGAATGTACTCGTCCAGAGGGATGTTGTACTCGCGCACCAGATGTGGCTTGTGCGACTTGATCCAGTATGGCGTGTACTCGGCGTGGTGTTCAGATGATTCGGTCGGGTAATAGCCGAAATGCAACATTGTCTCGAAACGGACTAGATCGGTGTCGCGCTTGTAATGCGGAGACAACCACCAGCGAAAATCTTTTCCTTCCTTCCGCGCGTAATGCCTGCGCAGCCCCTCCACGGAACCGCGCTTGGCCAAAGCGAACACACTGGCTGCTCGTTTCTTTATCTCTGGGTATAAATCCTTTTTCCCATCGCGGATATCCAGCAACCAAGCCATGTGGTTGATACCTGCGATAGTCCACATCAGGTCATCCACTTGCCCGCGCAAGTCTAGCTCTTTCAAAAGGAGGTCTGCGCACTCTTGCACGCTGTGGCACAGCCCCACGGTCTTGATGCCCGACCCGCGCAGCATCACTCCAGTGAGGATCGCCATAGGGTTTGTGTAATTTAAAAACCACGCGTCCGGCGCAACATCTTCCATGGTTCTGGCAAACTCCAGCATCACTGGAGCAGTTCGTAATGCCCTGAAAATGCCGCCTATCCCAAGGGTGTCTCCTATCGTCTGGCGCAGGCCATATTTTTTCGGGATTTCAAAATCCGTAACAGTACACGGTTTGTAACCGCCTACTTGCACTGCGTTGATAACATACGATGCGTTTTTCAGTGCGGCTCTTAGATTTTTTTTGCCGAGGAAAACCGACACTTTCGCACTGCCTCCAGCAAGGTTTTCATTCAGCCGTTCGACTAGGAGACGCGCCTCTCCCAACCTAGTAGCGTCAATGTCGTAAAGAGCGAACTCGGCGGTTTGCAGTTCTGGACAAAGCAAACAGTCGCCTATGATATTTTTCACAAAAACAACGCTGCCCGCTCCAAGAAAAGTTATTTTTGTCATATTTGAAAAACTATATGAAGCTATTTTGAACCGAAATTTTTGATTAACAAATTAATTTTTTGGCAGCGGTAAATTTTCCATGCCGCCGCCAATGACCCGAATCATTAGCATCACCATTCTGGAAATACGGCATCATGCTGGGAACGCGTTGGGATTTTTTGAGCATCTGCTCGTTTTGCTGTTCCTCCAGTTTTTGGCGTCGCTGGAGTTTGGCGACATTCTCGATGCCCAATTCATTTTTGAGGTAGTGGTTGAAAAGCAACAAGAGGTTGTGGGTCATGGCGACAAAGGGGCGTGAGCAAAAGCGTCCGCTTCACTAAAACGCAAAAAGTTCTATATTCGCAGGTTGGCCTGTAACTCAAGTGTGTCGGGGAAAGGTTTCCTGCCCTCGACATTTTGGATGTGGTTGAAGAAGCCTTCAGGGTCTTCA
>JFJP01040007.1_pt1 | contig 12083 bp, 19 predicted proteins | sample 431651 | NCBI WGS metagenome assembly JFJP01 (sample SAMN02602958, study PRJNA72255) | Microbial mat metagenome, whole genome shotgun sequencing project. | biome: fresh water; feature: sink hole; material: water; isolation source: purple microbial (photo- and chemosynthetic) mats found in... | reverse complement strand
TTTTAGTTTTGCAATTACATTTACCACTGGGAGTGGAGGATGCAGATCTTTAAGTTCCATCTCAACTAAGTATCCCTGTTCAGATCCTCTTCCAAGATCCCATTTGGCTCCTTCAAGGAAGTAGCCATGGATGTACATTCCGTCTTCAGGGTATTTTCCAATATCTTGGTAGTTAACAGTGTTAGTCACATCTGTTTGGAGACACATGTAATCGAGAGGATGAGAATGGAGTCTAGAGGTGACCTACATGATGGCTGTCAAGAAAGACATAGGATTGAAGAGCCCAGAGATCCAGAGTGAGAAAGGCACTTCAAGAGTTCTTGTCCATTCTGCCAACTGAGCATATCTCAATAGAAGGTCTGAGAACCAATCAGCAAGGTTTTTAAGGGAAGGATAAGCTTTTTCTTCCCATCCTTTAGGAACTCTGTTCATTGAAAGAGCGGTGCATAAAAGATCCATAGCGTCTGTGATGTTAAGCTGTCCTTTGAGACCTTGATCAAGTTCAGTCAATGATATTCTAATTTCACTTAAGAGGAAGTTCATTCTTTCAACTTCTTGAATAGCGACAACGATGTAAGGATTGAAATCTTGGACTCTTCCTGTGATTTCAAGCAAAAGGAAGTTCTCGGGAAGCTGCTCAAGGAACTTATCGATATAGATCTTTGCAGCGTCCTCCTTTCTTCCTTTTCCTCCTCCGCCTCCGCCTCCTTGGACTTGCATGATCAGATTGAAGAGTTCTTCAGAGGTGTTTGTCAAGTAACCAATTTCAGCATTAGGGTGAAGACCAAACATTTGGGGAATTTCTTGGGGAAGTTTTTCTTCGATGTATTTCTTGTAGTTTTCTCTCTCGAATTTGAGAGGATCTGGGGATTTGAAACCTGGAGCGAGTGTTAATTGCATTCCATTCATGATTTCAGGTTGAATGAGGAACATAAGATACGTGTTGTTGGTTCTTCTATCCCAATTGTCTGTAATATGGCCTCCATACATAATCTCTCCATAAATGTATCTCAAATCTGAGTAAGGAACCTGCTCATAGTTGGCTAGATAGTTATGCAACACATCGGCGCAAATGGTCAGATCTCCATCGTTGAAGTTGTACTTTCTTGACCATCCTTGAGATCCGAACTTTCTTCTTCCAAGAATCAAAGAGTGGAACATGCAAAGTCCGAAAAGTAAAGCCTTGAATTCCAGGATTTTGGTTGATTTGTCAAATCTATCTTGGCCGAATTTGGCAAACGCTCGTCTTAAATTGGCTTTCAAGTCCTGAGGAGCTTCGTTTGAAATCTTGATAGAATTTTACAGAATACTCTCAGGAATGATTTGTTGATCTGGCAGCGGTGGGGGTTCTGAAGAAATGAAGCATCTGAAATTGTCATTGACATTTTCACAAACGATTTCGAGATCTCTTTCAAAGATCTTCATCCATGTTTGCATTAAATGGACGTTCTGAATCATGACCCATCCTCCTTCTTGGCCAGCCTTGATGAGGGCTTTCTTTGCAATTTCTTCTTGTCCTTGTCCCATGGAAATATTGACGAATTTTCCATTGGCAGCGGTGATGCCCATTTTCTCTCCTATCTTTTCAACGTCTGGAGTTGGATCGACTCCAGGGAACAAAACAAAGAAGATAGGAATATTAGGTCACGTTTCCTTGTAGACTAAGTCCATGTCAAATGGATCTTGCTATGTGAATTCGATTCCAAGATTCTAAGCAACAAAGTCTTTAAGAGCGTTATTTAATCTATCAGGTCTCATTGCTCTTAAAAGAAGAAGTCTATGGAATGCTGAAATGTCTTTGAAAGACTTAGGTAAATCAGCTTGTTCTGCTTTTTCTTCTCCGTACCATTTCTTCCATTGCAAAGCTTCCTGCTCCATTGTTTGAACTAAGAGATTAAATGAAGAAACATTCTTATCTAAACCAGTAATGCCATTCCAAACATATTCCGAGAAGAATTTGAGTTGAGGGGATTGAGCAACTTTTTCAAGATTTACTTCTCATTTGATAAGAGATCCAACATCAGCTGGAGAAATCTCCTTCTTTCTAATCATGATTCTAAAGCAGAGCATTGTTGCAATGAGTAATTTATGAGTTTCAAAAGTACCTCTTCTTGTGTAGTTGAACCCTTCAAACGTGATTCCATCAATAAGTTTCTGCACTCAAATCTTTAGTGTTTTAGGAGTCAATTCTAATCCTTCTTCTTCCTCTTCCGCTTCTTGTTCTCCGGGTTCTGCATCCGCAGGAGGAGGAGCCTTCTTCTTTCTCATTTGCTCAGCTACAATGTCAATTGCTCTATTGACCACAATCACAAACGAATCAAGCGAGAACATGTAGAAGGAATGGACCTTGTAGAGTTCATTCATCAAGAAGAATACAAGAGCACCTCTGGATGCTGCGGGTCTATAAGCTTCAGATGCTTCATTGATCATAGCTTCGGTAACTTTTGAGATTTCAACTTTCTCTTTGATTTCAACAGAAATTCTCTTTGAAGACTCAAGGTTCTCGATCAGTTCAATGTTATCAAGAATATCTCCTTCTGCCTCTGCAAGTTGTTTAAGAAGAGAAGCTTCTAATTATTTCAGCTTAATTTTGAATTCGTTTGACTGTTTAATCAGTTCTTCTTTTTGAGAAGACAAATCTGGTCTTTCTTTTTTAACTACCAATGCGAGTAACTGATCCTCAAGTCCTGATTCTGTGACGGTGAAGTTGATGATAGTACATTCAGCTTGAATTTCAGGAGCGTAATGGGGATTGGAAAGTTTTGTGTGGAAGAATAGTCTAAAGTTGTCGTTGAGACTAAGCTCTTTATCTCCTATCTTCAAATACCTTGCTTTTCCTCTCTTGATAATTGCTCTTCCATAGACTGGAGCTAAAATTGCATCGATTGTTTCTTGCACATTTTCAATAAGAACTGACTATCCTGTTTCAATAGCAAATTCAATTGTCTTGATCATTTTTGCTCCGTTAGAAAGTCTTGTGACTTGCAAGTCATTATTGGCTTCTTTAGTCTTGATCCACCCAATTCCTTGTAACTATGGATCAATGATCAAGGGATATCTTTCAGATTTAGTCAAGATAGATCCATTCTCAACAGATACTCCATCAGATGGAAGGCCTTAGGTGTTCCACTGGGCAATTTCGGCCTCATCTGTCAAAAGAGCAACTGGATCAATATTTGGTCCAACTGGAATATTGTGAATATTGAAGAAGTTCTTAAAATCAGTAATGATTTTATCTCTAAAGACCTTATTGAAAGGTCCGACATAAGAGACAAAGGCTGCTGCTAATAGGACATCTCCTGTGATATGGCCGAGTGTGACTCCAAGATCTTCAATACTTTAAGACCATCTCACACTTTCAGATCCGAGAGCGTTTACTAATCTATTAGCTCTATCAAGTTTAGCTGCACATCTATTTGCTTCAGCTTCTGCTGCGTTCTTCTCATCCATAGCTTTCTAGAAATCAGCCTAGAGAACTGCCAATTGGGCATTCAATCATGCGACTAATGCGTCCATCTCTTCTTTCTTCTCGTTAGCCTATCTTAAAGCTTCTTGGGCCTAAGCGACCGCTATCTTCTTTGGCTCTACTGTAACCACGACATCGTAATAAGAAACAATGTTAATAATCCAATCGCAAAGTCCAGCAGCAGCGGAAGACTTGGTCTTAATCTTTTCAGGAACAAAATCTGGATCTGCTAAAATATCTCTGATTGCTTTAAATCCAAATGGAACAACCTCAAGAGTATCAATCTTTGATTTGAAAGTGTTCAAGTGAAGCTCAACAAATCCTTTTGGATCTTTCATTAAGTTCAGTGAGATTTTCCATGTCTTTTGTTCTTTGAGTTTTTTGTTTTTGTCAACTGGAATATCTGGATGCACTCCTGCTAGCAAGTTACAAACGCAGTAGAAGACCTATTCGATGGCAGCGGGAGGATTTGGCAACGCTTTTAAGATCTAAAAATCTTTCAGGTTCAATCCCTAGAGAGCGGCTTCAGCTTTTTGAACCAATGGAAGAGCAGCATCGAGCTCTACTTGCACGACTGCTAATTCTGCATCGACATTCTTCTTGATTTCAGCACATTTATTTGCTTCAATCGTAGCTTTTTCATTTTCAATTTCAACTTTTGCCTTTTCAACTCCGATAATTTCAGCTTGAGCATCTGCAACTTTTTTCTTTGCCTCAACTTCTACTGCAAATATTTTCAATTCTTCTTAAAGCACATCGACTTCCTCTCCTGTTTTCTGTAGTTTAATAACTCCTGATTCATAATTGTCTCTTTGAGTGTTGAGATCACTTCTTGTTTTGTTAAGCATAGCAATATAGAGTTTGATTAACTCGAGGAATGACTTTGGAGTTGTATAAACGTATCTTCTTTCAGCTTCAAGAATTTATGTAGATGCTTTGTTTACCTATCCAAATGAATAGGGCATGAATTCAACAATTGCTTTTCTCTACTCATCTGTGCCGAGATCTAAATCGTTTGTGAATTTTCAGGCGACAGACAAAAGAGCAGTGAGAGGCCAAGGCTGGAACCAATCAATCACTGTGCAATTGACAATAGCAGGGAACTTTCTTGCTCTTTGTCTAAAGTTGTCTCCGACAGGTGAGAAACAAATAGCCATGTGAAGATTCTTCTTCACTCTACCAATGAAGTATTTCCAACAATTTTCAGGATTATCAATAAGTCCTTCTCCTTTGACTGCAGGTCTGATGTTGTTGATGATTTAATCTTTGTCTTCATCAGCATATAGATCGGCAATTTCACCTGAAGAGAGCAAATCATTGATGTAAACTAAAAACTTTTCATTTGAAATTTGACCTTCCGTAAAGAGGAACAAAATTCCATCATCTTTAAGACCAGATTTGTTGAACATTACTTGAAGATCTGCTTTAAGTTCATTCATTCCATATGTGGAGTTGATAACGATTGATGTTGTTGTGTACATGCAAATAAATGATGAAAGTTTGCAAAGAGATTGCTTACCAGAACCACCGACTCCGACAACCAACGCATGTCCTCCATCAGATGTAACAATTCTACAAATTCTGCAGACATGTTTCATTGCATCCTCGAATAACACGAGGTCCATCATAGGATTAGTATCATTATAATCATTTAGAGCATGGTTGAGTCTTTCTGAGAGTACTTCAATGTTAGGGAATTGATCATATAGATTTTCTTCAAGACCTGCAACGAAATGGGCGAACACTAGAGGTTCTGGGGTGTCTGTAAAGTACTTATTCATGCTATATCTCGCAAAGTTCTTTTTAACAATATCACCTAAAACATTTCTGAAGTTGGCAATGTTCTCAGGAGAAACCAATCTGTCTCCATAAATTCTTTCGCATTCATGAGTCCAAAGTCTTATAAAGTTTTCTGGTTCTTTAATAGCTTCAACTTTTGCAACTAAGAGACCCTAGAACACATTAGTTAAATGTCTAACATTAAATTCGTAATGGAAATTGATAGCGGTCTTCTTAAAGTTCTTTTCAACTTCTTAATGGACATTCAATGTTGCCTTAATCACAAGATTGACATTTTCTTGAATGCTTGACTTGAATTTAGAGAAATGCTTGTTCAAATAAGCTGAATAAATTGTCAGTAGGGATTTTTGTTCAGGGAAAGGAATGGCGCATAACCAGAAATGTCTCTGAAGTCTTAAATTCACGAAGAAGGAACCAGCTGTGGGATTCATGCAAGCTAGATACTGAGTGTTGACAATGTCTTTCTTTTCCATTTTCTATCTATCATAGATATGTTGGTAATCAATATGTTGTCTCACAAGTGCAATTGCTGATTGAGTATTGTAAGGATCTAATTTAGGCATGTTAAGATCATCAATAAAGTAAATCAATTTTCCTTTTCCTTTTGGCTGGTAAGTTCTACCTCCTCTCTTTTAAAGTACTTGTTCCATTGTTTGTTGTAATAGTTCAGAGTCAGTGTAGAAATTGAAGTTGATTGTTAAGAATTGCCAAGCATCAGGATTTGAAGCGAGTTGTTTCAACAAACCTTTGGAAATTTGAGTCTTTCCACAACCAGCGTTTCCTACGAGAAGAGGATAATGCTCAACATTAATGTACTAATTCATGAAGTATTAGATAGAAACAGTGTCAGAAGTTGGAATAGTGTAGTTGGAAATTGCTTTGCTTGTATCAATGTCTGGTACTTTTATGTCTTTAACTTTGAAACTCCATTCTTCAAGTTTAGAAGCATCAAGATCGACATAGTAATCAAATACTGTGTCCTTTGAAGGGAACTTAATTGTCTTAAATTTATCTTTCCACCAATTAGAGAAGTTCTTTCGATAATCGATACCATCTTTTTCAATGAATCCTGCTCCAATACCCCAAATGCAAGCAAATACAAAGAGGAATTCAATTCCTTTGACCTCGACTTTATCCATAATTGAAGCAAGGAATTTGCAAATGTTAATTCCAAGAGAAATTTCCACAACTGGAACAATGAATTTAAAGTGTTTTCTCAAATGATCAAATGTTTCAGGGAGGTATTTATCAAACAAGCTTTGAAGTTAGTCTGAAACATCATTCTTATATTTCTTTGACTTTATCCATTGTTTAACATAGGATCTCCATTGATATCCATCCATATCAGAGATGAATAGAATACCTGCTCTTGAAACTGTGGCAGGAGTCGCAAATCAAAGATCTCTAATTTCAAAGAGCATTCTCATATGAGGTTTAAGAGGAATTCGCTCATTTGAAGCAAGTGTAAGTAATTTGTTATCATCCATCACTGAATTCATTGACTCGATCCAATTTGCATCAAGATCTCCATCAAGAAGGATCCATTTTGGTTTTGTATCTTCAATCTAACCTAACTATCTCATTGTTTTAGAAAGAAGTCCATCTTTCCATTCTCTTGTGGCCATCAAGACATATCCATAAAGTTCATTTGTTGAGATAGACTTTGGATTCAAATCAATAAAGGTTGTCTTCATGTCTCTATATTCATTTGCTTTTGCAAGTGATTTCCAAGTTGCTGATTTTCCTGCTCCAGGTGGTCCCATTACGAAAACACAATGTCTAATTTCTAGTAACTCTTGTAGCTATACTATTTTCAAAATGAATGCTGGTTCAGCCCAGTATTGAAGCTCAGTAGTTGCTTTTTTGACCATTTCTTCAAATGCAAAATCAACTTTTCATTTTACATCAATGTTGGGGAAGAGATCTCCAATCAAGCCTGTGAAAATGGGCATATCTTCAGCAACGATTTTAGGAATGTTAAAGTCTCTTAAAGCTCTCATTAATAAAGCCTTTTCATCAAGATCGGGTTCTGCTCTCTTAAACCCTCCAGCGACCACAAGCACTGATTTAATAGCTCTTAGACCCCAATCATAATGCATTTGTTTTGATAAAAGATCTTTACAAAGAGCGTATAAAGTCGTAAATTTCTTTGCAAGCACTTTAGCTCCCACAAATCCTTCAGCCATTAACATGTTTTCACAAATTAATTCGAGATCTGGTACAACGACGGTAATTGGTCTGAATAAAGCTTTAAGACCTTCAGGAAGTTCAGATCTTCCTAAATAACCTGGATTCATGGTGATGAACACACCACATGTTGGATCAAGATTGATCTCATCGTCTTGTAATATGAATCTACTCTTCTCAGCTCTGATAGCATCAGTCACACATTTGAACTGAGTAGCGCATACTGAAAGCACTTCAGGAACAAGTCTGTTAAACTCATCGAAGCAACCCCAAGATCCAGAAGCAGCAAGACCTTTGAAAATACCTCCCATTCCCTTGTAATCCATTTGATCTGAGCAATTGAAAACGTAAACAGCTTTACCCATTGCAGAAGACAAATCTTTTGTTGTTTCTGTTTTACCTGTTCCTGCAGGACCTGCTGGGGCGCATCCCATGGATAAATGAAGAGCTTGACAAGCAGTCACATAGATTCTATCAGTAAGAGGAGTGACGACAAGTCTTGGGCCGTTACCGAGGTATTCATAACCGTACCAGAATTGGGCATCAGTGATTTTAAGAGTACAGTCAGTTTTGCCGGTATCCCAATATGCTTTAAGCTGAGATTGCCATTGGAACTCATCTGCAGTTTTGACCTTTTCTTCATAGAGCTTGTCAATAATATCTCTTGAGTGAGTGTCCATTGTGATCATGCACATTACTTTTTGTCTGAAAGGAGAATCAATTTTTCCTTGCACAATTTTAATCAAATCTGTAAGCATTTGGATTTGATTGTCGAGGCACTTTTTCATTGACTGAGGATCAGATTTTAGTTTAGCAAAATGTTGTTCAACCGTGTCGCACCATGTTATGATATTTACAAGCAGAGTTACCTAAGCAGAGTCCATTTTAAGCCAAGTTCCTCTGTCATTAGTTTTAGAGTTAGCAACTGACTTTGCCGCAGCGTCATTTAAGGTTGCTCTCATGGTATCAATAACATCAGCAAGGTATGTTTCAACTTTACCCTAAAGTAAGAGAGGTTTGGAGAATTCAACAGTTTCTGTTCCGACACATGAAATTAGTTTTGTAGCAGTTGGTCTGTCTCCTGATTCCTTCAGTTCTAAAGTTTGAATAGCCTGGAAAATCTTTGGCATGTGGATCATAACTTTGGCAGGGCTATTTCCGTTTGAAAGAATATCAAGCAAGTCGGCAGTCGATACGAAGTAGAATCTTGGGAATGCTCTTCTCTTTCCATCCATAAAGTCCATAAGAGCTTTTTCGCAAACGTCAAGTTCTTTCTTGATGTCTTCAAGTCTTTTAAGAATGTTGTTTTCATTGCAATATTTAATGCACTTCATCACATTTTTACCTTCAAGCAACATTTGTCTAACCTCTTTATCAATGTTGACAAACTTAATTGATTCTTTTGGTAATTCTTTCTTGACCTCTTCAGAATGAATGAAGAGATTCTCCAAAAATGTCCATGATCTTTGTACCTCTTGAAGCATTACGACAACTTCTGAGACTCCTGAAAGATGAGACTACCAGTAAATACATTGTTCTTCAAAAGTAGACAAAAACCTTGAGGAGAACATAGCATTGACCTATACTTGTTGATCTTCTAGGACCTCAAAATCTTCGTCTTTCATCTTGAGCAAAAATACTCCTGAAGTCTTGTGTTCTTGTAAGAAAAAGTCCACAACCGCCCATGTTTCTTCGAGCTTCTTTAGAGTCTTTTCCATTCTTGCTTCCTATTTGGCCTAATCGGTGATTTCAGCAACTTCTTCAGCAAATTTGCCTAAATTGAGATCAAAAACGTCTTTTAAGGTCAGTCTATCATCCACCGAAAAGTCTTATTTGATAGTTTCTTTAAGTTTAGCCCAATGTCTTTCTCTCATAGAATCGTCTCTAAGTTCAGCAATCAAAGGCAAGAAAATAAGCCATTTCTTGATAACATCCATGATTCCGTTATAAGCGTTGCATTTCTTATCAACCTTAATTTCTTTCATTTTCTTTTGAAGCTTCTTGACTTCTTCATCCATGTCATATGGTTTTGTTTCAAGCCATTTAGAGGTCATGTACCCGTCGAATTTTGTAATGCAAAGTTGGATATGTTCCCAAGTTTCTTGCATTATTCCAATTTCTTCTTTAATTGCTGAAACTTGTCTAATTGATGGAATAATCATTTGTTCATCTCCAAACTTCTTGCCATTATAGCCAAGCACTTCGTTCTTCTCTTCAAATACTTTCACTTCTTCAAGACATCCTTTGATCATTTGGAAAGATTGCTAGGGTCCCGTGTTGTAGAAATAAAATTCTTTCTGTTTCAACTGAGCGGTGTATGTCTTCAAAGTGTCTTCGTGTCTCTTGATAATGTTCTTATTTTTGTCAGTTTCGTTTTCAACGAATGGCTCGATGGTCTTTTTGGTGTCTTTTGCTGACTTTTTAAGGACATTGTAGTTGTCAAAGAGTTTCTTTGATGCTCTTAGTTGATTGTCCTTAGCTAATCCTTCTTTGTGGAGCATCTTTAAAGCTTCATCCAAGCTATCGAGCTCAAGAATAGTTTTGTCATTTTTAACTAATACTTCATCAACATGGTCTTTCATAACGATCAAATTTTGAACATTATTTTGGACATCCTTCTCTGGAGTTGGAGTGACACCTTCAGTCTTCTCATCAATCCAGTTCTTCATGTTCTCGAGCTGAGATTTCACATATTTGTCCATCAGAGGTCCGTGAAGTTTGTTCCAGTTCTTGGTTGAGTTCTCTTCAAACTGAACATTGTAAGGATTTCCTCTGAGAGGAATTTCAACTCCATCGTTGAAAAGTTGTATATCAATAATTGCTTTGCAAGGCTCATCAATTTGGAAAGTCACTAGGTAGGTTCCGTCATCTTGATCGTGAATTTGGGACTCAACTGTTTTAGGGTTTTCTCCTTTAGTCTTAATGTTGACGACCCATTTGTCATTTCCGGATGATCTGTTCTCATCGTGATCATTTCGAGCTTGAATAATAAAGCAAGCCTAGGAGCCAATTGCTGCTCCATCAATGAGACCAGGACCATATGCAAGGGATTTATGCGCTCTTGTATTCATAAAGTAAGTGAATATGACAGCTGTTGTAGTGAAATCTTTACCTTCCATCTGAAGTCTAACCTCTGCATCTTTTGGTCCGAACTCTTCAAAGCTTTTAGTAGTTGCTGTAATCTCTGTTTCTGATTTGTACTCTCCAGTAATTTCAATTGAGTTCTTTCCACATGTGAATCAAATGTTAATTCCTCCTGTTTCTTTGAATCCAATTCCTTTGATGATGACTTCTGTTCCTCCAGAGAGTTGACCCATCTTTGGAATAATTTCAGAAATTGCATAGGGAGGTCCAACGACAGAGCTTACATTGAGAATGTAAACATCGTTAAGCCATTCATTAGCCCATCCTCCGAAAACAATAAGTCGGGAGTTTTTCTAGTCATAACTGATTGAAGAATATTCTCTTGGTTTAGGGAAAACAGCGGTTTTCAAATGAGCATCCTCGGTTGTGACTTTGAACCATTGAAGATATTCGGTATCAAGGAATCTGCATACGTTGGTGTATTCTCCAAATCCTCTGGGGCCTCCTTCAGCAAATCCTGTGCTTTCTCCTCCGAATACAAAGTATTTTGCACTAGGGATGGCTTGAACTAGAATGGCTGAATGATTCCAAACTGGAACAATGTCTTGGCCAGCCACTTCAGGTTCCCACCATTCGCCTGTGAGGGTATCAAAATGATAGACTGAGTCATATTGATATTCAGTATTCCATCCTCCATAGACAAAGATTTTTGATCCAACGACAAACATGCTGTGACCTCCTCAGGGTTCTGGGGGTTTTGAAGTTCCTTCCTTGTGTGGAATAACCTCCCAGGTCTAATTTGTAAGATCATATGAATAAAGATCATTGAAGGCTGCTCTTTGATAGTTATATCCTCCATGACCGCCAAAGAGATAAATTTTATTACCGAGTAGTACGGCAGCAGAATTTGCTCTTGGGCATGGGCCATTTCCAGCAACTTTTTGATTTGAGGGAGGACTTCTATCTTGCCATTCGGGACAAGTCCATGTTCCGTTTCTTACATCAAGAGTCCAGATGTCGTTAAGTCTTACATTTGGAGAATAATGACCTCCAAAGATCCAAAGCTTATCGCTGCTAAGGGTGACGGCTACATGTTGAGATCAAGGTAAAGGTCCATTATCTCCCCAGTTTGCTCCATTAGGTCCAATCTTGACCCAGTTGCAGTCCTTATTCATTAGTCTCAAAGCATAAACATCATCAGTTGGTTCAATCTTTCCAGCCTTTGTCTGTCTAAGACCTCCAAAGACGATATATTGATCGCCCATAAAAGTCATCGTGTGTCCTGATCGAGGACAAGGCTACTCTCCTTTGCTCTCTACTTCCTACCAAACTAGCGGCAACGGCTGAAGGTTAGATTCGAAAACTTACCATTTTAATAATTACAATCTTTGAACAGTCCGCTTTATATAGTCCTCGAGGAGAGCAAATTTGAAGGCAGAGCTAGAGACGATAAAAGACGCGCAATAAAAAGTTTTTAGGATGAGGAAGCTTCAAAAACTCTTTAGAACGAAGAATACAAAATTTAAAAGCACTAATCTACTCAAAA
>JFJP01012345.1_pt1 | contig 12083 bp, 18 predicted proteins | sample 431651 | NCBI WGS metagenome assembly JFJP01 (sample SAMN02602958, study PRJNA72255) | Microbial mat metagenome, whole genome shotgun sequencing project. | biome: fresh water; feature: sink hole; material: water; isolation source: purple microbial (photo- and chemosynthetic) mats found in... | reverse complement strand
CGCTGGACCAGCGCTGATCATGCTGCTTGCCATGGGCATACACCTGCTATTGGGCGGTACCGCCCCTGACTATGTCCCATTCGGCATTCGCTGGTTCATTGTGGCGGTCAACTTCGTCCTCGTGCTGATGATCGGCGGACCGCTGGGTGAGGAGTTTGGCTGGCGCGGCTTTGCTCTCCCGGCCCTTGAAGCACGTTTTCGCCCGCCGTGGGACAGTCTCATTCTCGGCATCATCTGGGCGGTATGGCATTTGCCGCTCTTCTTCATTTCTGACTCGGCTCAACACAACCTGCCCTTTGGGTTGTATGTCCTGCTGACAATTCCTCTGACCATCCTGATCACCTGGGTCTATCACGGATCAGGCGACAGCCTGTTGCTTGTGATGCTTTTCCATGCTGCCGTCAACACCTGGTCTGGTCCCTTGATGATCAGCCCTGAAGCGGCAGGCAGCACCAGACCCTTTGTTTTGGTTGCGATATTGACGGGGGTGGCGGCGCTTCTGGTCATCATAGTTCCCGGATGGTTGGTTTCCAAAAGTCCGTTGATAAATGTTGGCAAATAATTATGCTTTGGTAATTTTATTTTTGGTGATTGCAAAGAAATAAATTATGTGCAAAAATTTAGCGTGCTGGCAGTGAAAAATTTTTCCGATCAGCGAATGGACTACAACCAAGGAATGATCCCATGACGCTATTTGATGACATTCTCACTCAATTCCCCCCCGATGTTCAAGTGATGGTACGCAAGATCTGGGAGGCGTTGGGACCCAATGAAAAAGCCAGCTTCCTGTCACTCGTGGTTGGTTTCCCGGCGGATTCAAACCTGGTAAAAATACTGGTCAAGTTATCCACCACCCAGATCCGTCAAGCCTTTGGCAGCAAGCACCGGGTCGCCATCGTCGGACCGGCCAATGTCGGCAAATCCACCCTGTACAACCAGTTGGCCGGCTTCGCACAAAATAAAAGTGATCTGGCTGTTGTGAGTCTCCTGCCGGGTACCACAAAAGAGAATCAACAGGCTGATGCAGCCCTGTTTACTGTGGTCGATACACCCGGCGCGGATGCGGTGGGGAGTGTGGGTGAACATGAGAAAGACCTGGCTTTTTCGGCTGCCACAGAAGCCGATTTTCTGGTGATGGTTTTCGACGCCATCCAGGGAATTAAAAAGACCGAGCTGGAACTGTTCAACGAGCTGTCTGCGCTGAAAAAGCCTTTCGTGGTGGTGCTGAACAAGATCGACCTGGTGCCACACAAGGACCTGCACGCTGTGATCTCGAATGCCGCGTTGAACCTGGGACTGGAGGCCGACCAGATCGTTCCGATCGCCGCCAAAGACGGCAAGAACCTTGGCAAAGTGCTATTGGCAGTGGCAGCCACCGAACCTGAGATGGTAGCCGCCCTGGGACAGGCATTACCGGAATATCGCTGGCAGCTCGCCTGGCAAACCATTGTCAGGTCTGCTTCGATCTCGGCCACCATTGCATTGGTGCCGCTGCCGGTCATTAATTTTGTCCCGCTGGTGATTACGCAGTCGATCATGGTGGTTAGTATCGCCCGCATTTATAACTACAAAATCACCCCGCAGCGCGCATCCGAACTGGTCGCCACCTTTGGGTTGGGCTTCCTGGGACGGTCCATCTTTCAGGAGCTTAGCAAGCTGGGCGGGCTGCCGGGCTGGCTGCTGAGCGCGGCGATCGCTTCCTCCACAACCGTAGTCATGGGCTACGCGGCTGTACGCTGGTTCGAAAAAGGCGAGAAGCTTTCGGCGGAGGCGCTCAAAAAGCTCACGCAGGGGATGACCACCACCCTGCTGAATACGCTAAAAAACATCGGAAAACGCAAGCCGAGTCAAAAAGGACTGCAGGAGCAGATCACCCTGGCGCTGGAAAACTCACCCCTGGCTGAAAGCCGCTCAGCACTTGACAGTGAGGTGGATGAATAAAACATCTCCCCCAAGTGGTGGAGACGAACACTCCCCAGCCGATGGATGCGGCTGGGGAGTGTTCGTCGTATGATGAAGTCAGGTTCGGAAAAAATACCTGAACCTGCCCATTAATTTAATAAAAACACCATGATCAAAAAGGAGAAACAAAAATGGATAAGCAGTACCCCGCCTATTACGAACAACTTACCGGACTTATGAGCGCTTTGGGAAAGGAAATACCAGGTCCGATGGCTGGGTTTGGTCAACTCCACAAACAGTCCATGACCGACGGCGCATTGAGCGCAAGAACCAAGGAACTGATCGCACTTGCAATTGCCATCACAGTTCGCTGCGACGGCTGCATTGCCTACCATGTGCATGATGCCCTCCAGGCCGGGGCGACCAGACCGGAGATCGTTGAAGCGATCGGTGTCGCCATCCTCATGGGCGGAGGACCTTCGACAATATACGGCTCCGAAGCATTAATGGCTTTGGAACAATTTGAAGCGTCAGGTGTGCGCTAAGCTAACAGGAGAAAAAAATGATTAACTTTCTTATTTGGATCATCGCAGGCGGGTTCATCGGCTGGCTGGCCAGCCTGATCATGAAGACAAACAGCCGGCAAGGCACGATCGTCGATATTGTGGTCGGCATCGTGGGCGCATTCCTGGGAGGATACTTCCTCAGCCCGCTCTTCAACATCAGCACGATCAACGAAGGCAACTATAGCATTCCCGCCCTGTTGGTGTCGCTGGGGGGCGCCATCATCCTGCTGGCGATCTCCAAGTTGTTCCGCAATATCGGCGGATTTGTGCTGATCATATTGATCGCGCTGCTGATCTACATCTACTCCACCTGCTGGACGATGGGGTCAACTTCTGCGTTTTGCATCAGCGTCAGGGCAATTCCATTCCTGCAATAACCCTTCTCCCCCAAGTGGCGGATAAGAATACTCCCCAGACGCAGGATGCGTCTGGGGAGTATGTATTGTAGGATGAATGTACTATGACCCGCGTATATGTAGCCGATGCAAAACCCGAAGAACGTTCTGCCCTTCGCCTGGTACTTCTTGATCTAAAAATGGAAGTAGTTGGAGAGGCCGCCGATTGGTCAACCACGTTAGCACAAGCGCCAATCCGTCGTGTAGATATGTTGTTAATCGATTGGGATCTGCTTCCCGATTCACCCACCGCAGCCCTGGACAGACTTCGACAGGCCTGCCCGGCCGCGCTGGTCATAATTCTCATCAGTCATCTGGATGCCCGTCATCAAGCCGCACTCTCAGCGGGTGCCGATGCTTTTATCAGTAAGGGTGAGACGCCCGATCGTGTAGCGGAGCGTTTGCGTCTCGCGGCGGCGAGTGTCCGTACTGTCTGAATGAGAAGTTTGAGATCCGGTGCGTCAACGTTGTCCCGAGCACCGGCACAAAATGGGACAACGATTTCATATGATCTGGAGGATCAAAATCATGAACAAGGATATCCTGGAAGGCAAGTGGAAGCAAGTTCGGGGCGAGGCAAAAGCCTGGTGGGGCAAACTCACCGATGACGACCTGGATCGGGCTGCCGGCAAGTTTGACGTCCTGGCAGGCATGCTTCAGGAAAAATATGGCTACACCCGTGAGGCGGCTGCCGATGAGATCGACAAACGCGTGACGGAGTATGAAGCCGGACTGAAGGCCAAAACCGTACCTGCCGCCAAATAATTAAAACGCCGGCTGTTCCCTTTGAGAACGGACGGCAGACATCACAATCCAACACGGGCAACCGTGTAATTGAAACATTTCCAAAAGGAGCAAAAAATGAATCTCATCATATACCTAATTGCCGGAGCGATCGTTGGTTATGTCGCCAGCAGGATCATGCACACGAATTCACAACAGGGAACCCTGATCGATATCATCGTGGGTGTTATCGGCGCTTTCATTGCCGGTTACTTCATCAGCCCCCTGCTGGGTGTCGGGACCATCAACGACGCCGTCACCCTTCCGACCATGTTGGTAACACTGATTGGCGCCGTCATCCTGCTATGGATCGTCAAACAAGTTCGCCGCTAAAACCAGCCGTATTGAATTAGGCGGTCAGGAATGCGCGCATTCCTGACCGCAGGCATTATCGATAAAAATAATTTATTACGGTGAAGATGGGTTCAAGTTCAACCCAGAAAGAAGGATAAAAATGTCAAACCAAAATAGAGTATCCGCAGTAAGAACATCACAGAATGAACCGGGGCGGGAACAGCGTATCTTCAGTTTCAAGGCCACCCAATTGATCTGGCTGTTCCTTGGAATACTCGAAGCATTCATTGCGCTCCGCTTCCTGCTAAAACTGATCGGCGCCAACCCGGAAAGCCCGATCGTTGCCTTGATCTATGGGTTTACCTACCTGTTCCTGTTCCCCTTTGAAGGCATGACCGCTACACCCTCCGCCGGCGGCATGGTACTGGAACTCTCCTCGCTCTTTGCGATGGGCATTTATGCCCTGATCGCGTGGGCCGTGGAAAGAATAGTCTGGCTGGTCTTTTATCGTCCGCGCGGCCCGGTAGTCGCCGTAACTGAAACCAGTGTCTCAGAAAATCACAATCCTCCCCAATAAACCCCTCCCATAGCGCAAAAAGGCAGAAATGAACAAATTCCTCGAACGGCCAAAGCACGAGACTCAACCATTAGGCATTCTTTTTGCCCGCATCCTACGCTGGTTTTCGGGTCTTAGCCAATGGTCGGAGGAGGACCAGATGGACGCGGGTATTTATTATGGTGATCAAAGGTGATCCCCGCCCAGTCGGGCAATATGGAAATTCAACTATAAGGAAATAATAAAATGATCAATGAAAATCAACATCTCGAATATCGCAGGGGCAGTATCTTTAACGTTTTACTCGGCACGCTGATCGGCGGACTGGCTGGTGCAGTGGCGATGCTGTTACTGGCGCCGCAATCCGGGGAAGATACCAGAATGCTGATCCAGAAAAAAGGCCTCGAATTACGCGACCTGACCACCGATATGGTCGATGACACGCTGTCACAGGTGCGTTCAAATGCAAACAAGGTCTCGCTCGGCGGACGCAGGAAGATGAATGAATTAAAACAACAGGGACAGGAGCTGGTGGCCGAGCAATTGGACCATGTTTCTGAGGCTGCCCAGGCTGGTAAAAAAGCGATCCAGAATTCCTAAAGCGGATGACAGCGCCCATCAAAGTGTCGTGAAAGTCGAATCACTCAAAGGAGAATGAATATGAATATGGGTCAATTGAAATGGATCTTGCTTGGGGTCTTCCTGGTCATCACCGGACTCGGACTTCTTGGACTCGGCGTTGGCGGCGCCTTAAGCGTCATTGCAGGCATCTGCGCGCTGATCGCCGGTGTGTTGTTCATCATCAACCGCTAGTACCAATCACTTTCTGGAGCATGGCTTCCTGCCGGAGGCTGTGCTCCTGATTGGTTGTTCTCATGGATCGCCTGAGAGCAGGTTCCCATGCTTGAATTCATCATCCTGGTGCTAACCGCGCAATTGCTGCTGAGCTTCTTCGGTCAGTCCATCTTTCCGGGTGTGCCGCACACAGGCAGTTTTATCTACATTCTGTCCGTCCTTATTGTTGTTCTGATCATGATGAAATTTCTGATGTTGAGCATGTGAACATTCATTCATTTGACGATCATTGTTGTTTTTAGGAAGAGCATAATGTCCATGAAAAATATATTTTCCATATTTAACTCCAAATTCCTTACCCATCTCAGGCAGCTGTTTACCAACGAGTACCCAGACAGCAAGTCTGAGGTGGAAAAAAGAAAAGTTGCGGTTGAGAACAACTTGCGGTGGCAGGATGATGGCGGGCCGGTAGTTGAGAATACCAGACCGGTCGAACAGGCGGCAGAGAATGATCCTGCCGACCCGGGCGGCACGGCTGGAAACGATCATGAGAAAAGGAGATAAACCCCATGTTCCCCATTGGTGATGATAATTCCTCACGTAGAACTGTTCCGCTGGTCGCGTATGCCTTGATCGTTGTGAACGTTCTGTTCTTTCTGGCAGAGATGAACGGCGGCGACGCATTTATTATGAAGTGGGCTTTCGTCCCCAGCCGCTTCCTTGCCAACCCGGTCGGTGAGTTTGCAACGCTCTTCACCTCCATGTTCATGCATGCCGGGTGGGTGCACCTGGGCGGCAACATGCTTTACTTATGGATATTTGGCGACAATGTGGAGGATCGTTTTGGGCATGCCAGGTTCATACTCTTCTACCTGCTCTGCGGGCTTGGAGCAACCTTCGCACAGCTGGCATTCAGCCTCGGATCGAACATACCGAATCTGGGTGCATCAGGGGCGATCGCAGGCGTGCTTGGCGCATACATTTTGATGTTCCCAAAGAGGAATATTAGAGTACTGCAAGGTCAACGGATCCTTCAAGTGCCGGCGCTGATCGTGATCGGGCTGTGGATCGTTTTACAGTTATTTAGCGGCATCGGCTCCATTTCAGCAGCGGATACAGGCGGCGTGGCATACATGGCACACATCGGCGGCTTCGTTGCAGGGTTCGTGTTGACCTATTTGCTTGGAGGAAATACCGCGTCACGACGGATGACAGGTTAGAGATTAAAGCAGAACAGGCATGACACTTAACCCATCTTCGCACCCGTACGATTGGACATTCCGCCAGGTCGTGTGGGCCACCCTGGTGCTGGTTTCTGTCATGCTTGGCTTCTGGCTTCTCTATCGCTTTAACCAGGTCGTTTTCATTTTATTTATCGCGATCGTGATGGGCACTGTGATCAGGCCGATCGCAGCCTGGCTGCATCAGCGGGGCCTCCCCCGGATGGCGGGGATCATTCTTGTCTACCTCCTGCTGTTCGTTATGTTCGCAGGCTTCCTGCTGTTGTTATCTCCATTGATCGTCGAACAAGGCAGTACGATCACCGCCGCAATGCCGGGCTATTACCAAACCCTGCGCGAGTGGATGGGTAATTCTCCCAATCCATTAATGGTTCGCTTAAGCGATTTCCTTCCGGCCAGACTGCCAGGCCTGACCCCAGGCACAACGCAACAAAGCGGAGAGGATGTGATGGCCTCAGCAGGGCAGGTGCTGGGTTACATAAAATTGGCGGCTCAGATTTTTTTTATCGCCATCGTGACCCTGCTGTTGGCTTTTTACTGGACTCTCGACGGGACACGAATCATCCAGTCATTCTTAATGCTGGCGCCACAGGATCGGCGTGAGAACCTGAGAGAACTGATCTCAGCCATGGAAACCAGGGTTGGTAACTACATTGTCGGACAGGGCATCCTTTGCCTCGTCATCGGCATCATGGCGCTGGCTGCCTATCTGTTGATCGGCTTGCCCAATGCTTTGGTGCTGGCTCTCGTGGCAGGCGCGCTGGAGGCCGTACCGATGATCGGTCCGCTGCTTGGCGCTGTCCCGGCGGCATTGGTCGCGCTTTCCATTGGACCTGACAAGTTGGTGTGGGTCATCGCCGCGACAGTCGTTATTCAGCAGTTGGAAAACAACCTGCTGGTACCGCGCGTCATGAGTAAAGCGGTGGGGGTCAATCCCTTTGTTACTTTAGTGGCGCTTTTTGCCTTTAGCTCTTTTTTTGGCATTGCCGGGGCGCTTATGGCAATTCCCATGGCAGCCATTATTCAGGTTGTACTCAATCACTTTGTCTTTCGTCCAGTGACGATCGGGCCGGAGGTTTCGGCTGGACGCGATCAAGCCAGCCGTCTGCGCTATGAGGCACAGGACCTGGCGAATGACCTGCGCAAACAGGCCCGGCTGAAAAAAAGAGGCTCGGACCTGCGAGTCAAGCAGATCGATCAAGTGATGGATGAGATCGAGACGATAACAACCGGCCTTGATGCGTTACTGTCGCAGGATGACAGTATGTTGGATGGACCGCGATGAAGCAGCTGGTGGTGATCGGTACAGCGGTGATGACCACATTGCTGGCGCTTGTGGTGCTGTGGCAGTTCCGCACTGTGGTCGTTTACGTTCTGATCTCGCTGGCACTTGCGGCCACAGTCCGCCCATTCGTTAAGGACTTGACCAGGCGCGGACTTGTAATGCGCGTGGTTTTGATCTTTCTATACACGGTTGGCCTGGTTGGTTTCGGTTTTCTGATCTTTTATGTCGGCAGGTTCGCGGTCAGTGATGTTCAACAAGTCGCCCAAACCCTGTCAGTGCAGGGGAGTTGGGTGCTGCCAGCGTGGTTGGAAGGCAGTTCGTTCCAATATACACTGTTGTCATGGCTGCCAACCCCCGAGGAACTCTTTGAAGCAGTTACCGGCGAACGAGGTCAACTTGTGCTGCCCGCCGTCCTCGGCTTGACGGAGGGCATTGGCGGCATCGCCAGCGGCGTGTTCCTCGTTCTGATCCTCAGCATTTATTGGAGTATCAATCAAGTTCATTTTGAGAGGCTCTGGCTTTCGCTGCTGCCCGCTGAACAGCGCAAACAGGCGCGGGATGTATGGCGTACCATTGAGCCTGATCTTGGCGTTTACATCCGCAGTGAGATCGTTCAAAGCCTGCTGGCGGCGGTGCTGTTGGGACTTGGATATTGGCTGCTTGGTTCCCAATATCCGGCGCTGATGGCTTTGGTCGGCGCGCTGGCATGGCTGATCCCCGTAGTGGGAGCGCCCCTGGCGATCATCCTGCCGCTGTTAATGGGACTGTTGACCAGTGTTCAGCTCAGCCTGTTTACGATCCTTTATACACTCGTTGTCCTGATCACCCTGCAAGTATGGGTCGAGCCGCGTCTTTTCAAACGCAAATGGGATAATCCCATTCTGACCCTGGTCATATTGCTTGCCATGGCAGATGCGTTTGGCCTGCCCGGCATCCTTGCAGCACCGCCTGTGTCGGCTGTCTGCCAGATCCTGTGGAGTCTGCTGGCCAGCAATCGGCTTAATGCAGGGGCGGCGGTTCAGATCTCTGACCTCAAGGAGCGGCAAGTTCGCCTATGGGCTGTCATCCAGGAGATGGAAGAACCACCTCCGCCCCTGGTGACCAGCAGTATGGAACGGCTCGCGAATCTGATTGAGAAAGCCGAACCACTTCTACCCGTGGTTCTGCCGCCTGGGTCGTCCATATCCTCAAAATCCTGAAAACAAAAAATGACTGCATCTGAAATGACCAAACATTTTGCACAACTAAAGCAGCAAGGCATGAGCCTTGCAGACAGGCTCAATGAGTACACAGGCGGCTGGCTGGGTGTGCTGGCGACGGCGGCAAATAAAGCTCTCAAGCCGGAGACAGGGATCGCGGCTGCGGCGATTGCCTACTTTGCCCTATTTGCCCTGTTTCCCATCACTCTTCTAAGCATCGCCATCGCCAGTTTCAGCCTTGGCCCGTCGATGGATCAGCAGCTCATCATTCAAAGGCTGGAGTTTGTGGCTCCGGCCCTGGGCCAGTTGCTTGGAAAAAATATTGATGAAATTATCAGCGCACGTGGACCGGTTACCGGCATCGCTTTGGCTGGTTTGCTGTGGTCTGCTTCCACGGTTTTTTATACATTTACCCATACCTTGACTAAAATTTGGGGTGATAAACGCCGCCGCGCTGCCTGGAGGCGGCGTGGTCTGGCCATACTCTTTGTATTGATCTTCGTCGGCCCGACTCTCTTCCTGGCTTCATTTGTCAGCAGCATGATCGCCCACCTGCGCACCTGGTTACCCGACTCGATCATTGCGATGCGGGGCGGTATAAGTTTGGTCCTGGCTATCGTGCTCGATGTTGCCATGTTCATGGTGCTCTATATGATGCTGCCGCATGGAGCCTCCACCTGGCGCGAGATTTTGCCTGGCGCAATTGGCGCGGGCCTGCTTTGGGAGCTTGCCAAGAAAACCTTTTTGCTCTTTGTTTCCACCTACATCACTGCCTCGAACCTGGTCTATGGTTCTGTGGCGGCCATTATTGCCATCCTGACCTGGGCCCACCTGAGCGGGCTTATCTTTCTCTTTGGCGCTTACTTAAGCGTTTCCTATTTCCAGTTGAAACAGAAGAAAAAGGAACAGGCCGGCGAAAACCATCCGCAGGAACCTGTCAAATGATATTGGGGGCAATATCAGGGGTTGTCCCCCAAGTGGACTGGAAAAACACTCCCCAGTCGATGGATGCAGCCGGGGAGTGTTTTGTTTACGATTGAGTTGACGCACAACCATTACGATCATAAAGGAAAAGTTGAACACACTAAAATATCTATTGATATCCCTTTCGCTTGTTACCATCCTTTCAGCATGCAACCTGCCAGGCAGGGCTGGTTTGCCAACCCCGACCGTCGACCAGGACCTGGTCGGCACGATCGTTGCGATGACCATGCAGACCCACCCCACGCGGACAAAAATAATTGCCAGCGCCCCTTTATCCACCATGACGCTGGCAGCTGCCTCACCAGTCGCCACGCGCATCCCACCCAATACACCCGTCTGGTCAACGTATAACTATACTTGTAAACCAGCTGTTGGCGGCAGCACCATGACGATGAATCTTGGCTGGACTGACCGCTCCGATGGCGAAGAAAGCTATAAAGTCCATCGGGATGGGCAGGTCATCGCGACGCTGGAACCCAACTCTGTATTTTATGTGGATGTCTTTTTTGTCGCGACCGGAAAGACCCTGAGTTATTCAATCGAAGCCTTCAACGAGAACTGGCAGACAAGCACCAGCACGATCACCCACGGCTGTCAGTAAGGAAAATATTGAGGATGTTCCTCCCCCAAGTGGACTAGAAAAACACTCCCCTGCCGATGGATGCGGTTGGGGAGTGTTTTGTTTATGATGAATAAACAAGCCATGACTTTCTGGCTGATCATCTCTTTGCGCTTATCCGGCAAAGGAGAATTTATGTCGTGTCCAAATCATGAACGAACAAAAAGGAAATCAACCATGAAAATGAAAAATGTATTTGCTGCCGCAAGCGCCGGCATGATCTTATTGTTATTGGCGGCTTGCAATATGCCAAAACCCGCCTCTGCCCCCATGCCGACACCGACTGAAGTGGTGATGCCAGCCACAGGTGTGGAATATACCTTTGTCACCAATAAACTATTGATGCCGACAACGCAGGAACAGACGCAAGAGTTCGCGCTGAATGTGGATGGGGATACCCAAAACACAACGGACAACAAGTTCGGGACCCTGCTGACCTTGCTTACATCCGCAGTCAGAAATATTGAATTGCAGTCAACGCTTGACCAGGCTGTTGACAACGGTCAACTGGTTTCGCTGCACGTCATCAAAGCAGATGATGCCCTGAACGACACAAGCGTCTCATGGTCGATCCTCCAGGGACAACAGACCCTGACCGCGCCCAGTTTCGACGGCTCTGACAAGTTCGCGCTCGATGCTGTGGCACCTGCCAACCTGCCGATCGTTGGCTCACTTACCAATGGTCACTTCTCGGGCGGACCTGGCGCGGCAAAAGTCCAGATGGTTTTGCTTGGGCAGCCGCTCACGGTGGATCTGATCGGGATGCGTCTCGAAGTTGACGTAAGCGCGAAAGGCTGTGTCAACGGCAAGCTGGGCGGCGCGGTGACAGTGGAGGAGTTTAGCGGCAAGATCCTGCCCCCCATTGCAGAGGGACTTAATCTGGTGATCAGATCAGACGCAACGGCGGCAACCGCCATCCTGCAAGCCTTCGACGCAGATGGAAATGGCGCAATTACCAGCCAGGAGCTTGAGAACAATCCCCTGTTAATGATCGCGGTCTCACCGGACGTGGACATGCTTGACGCTTCAGGCAACTTTAACCCGAGGCAGGATGGCGTGAACGACTCCTATTCGGTGGGGCTGGGCTTTACCTGCGTCCCCGCCACCTGGGAACTGGCACTGGTTCCATAAAGCGAAAAATTTTAAGCGCGAAAGAATGCCATGAAGATCTGTAAAAACAGGCATTTTCAGCCATGGAAGCACCTCCCCCAAGTGGCGGAGAACAACACTCCCCGGCCGATGGATGCGGCTGGGAAGGGTTCATTGTATGATGAATTGTAGGACAAATCGTTCAATAAAAGGAGCTTTCCAATGTTATACACAATTATAGTAATTCTGCTCATCCTCTGGTTGCTTGGATTTTTAGGACCGAATGTTTTTTCCGGCATTCCCCGTTCAGGCAATGTTGTCCACGTCCTGCTCGTCATCGTGATCATCCTCGTAATCCTCAACCTATTGGGGATC
>JFJP01040500.1_pt1 | contig 12084 bp, 7 predicted proteins | sample 431651 | NCBI WGS metagenome assembly JFJP01 (sample SAMN02602958, study PRJNA72255) | Microbial mat metagenome, whole genome shotgun sequencing project. | biome: fresh water; feature: sink hole; material: water; isolation source: purple microbial (photo- and chemosynthetic) mats found in... | reverse complement strand
GTGCAGCCTGGCGATCAGTCTTCGTGTAGCCTTTCGGGTCGGCAATCATGGAATGAACCAGATAAAAAGCCGCCCAGCAGCCCTGGCAGGCCTTAACCATGGATTCCTTATCCAGAACGTCTCCGGAGACCAGTTCAACCAAAGGATGCCCGCCCCAGGGCCGGCCTTTCAATTTGGAGACAGAACGTCCCATGGCCCGGACCCGATACCCGGCCTGCAGCAGCTGGGGGACTAAACGGCCTCCCACATATCCGGTTGCTCCGGTAATTAACACCGGTTTGTTTTCCATTTCTTTACCTATAGCCTACCAGATTACTCCGAACATTTAAATTTGCCTTCGGATAATTTTCAGCGCCACATTGCCTCAGGATTAATGTTGTCTTCTGATAACATCATCCGGTTAATTCTCTTTTTGGTACTCTTTGAACAGATCATTTATATCATAACAGATTAGTAACAGAAACAATAAATATCAGGGCATTTCACGATATCCGCTGGATGGGTATAGAACATTCTCGGTTTGATGTAATTATAGCCGCGAAGCTGCTACCGATAAGATCGTAACCGGGTTCGGGCAGGTAAGTAGTAAGGGGATGCTCCTTTATATCTACCTATCTTCCAATGTTAAAGTATCGGGTTATTTTGCTGATCCATATGCTGCCCGGCACCGTTGGCAAAAGAAGATACAAACGGTCTTCTTTGTCAGTGCTTTTCAAAAAGAATTGATTTTAGTATGATTCCTGAATAGGTTCTTGCATTAAATGTAAAAAAGCTTGATTATAGACCAGAAAAGTAAGCTGCCGGTTAACTCATCGGGTGCCGGCTTTGACTGGTATGAGAAAGAAGTATACGATAAAATAGTCAAATCGGGTCTTTAACAAGACAACAATACAAACTATAATGCCAATCAGTGAGGGCATCTTCAGCCGTATTGCCGATTTTATCTCTGGTATCAAAAACTGCAAACCTGATTCAGTTGGTTTCGGTTCCGGATTGTCCGGATGAGGAGTTGATAAAATGGCTCATTACTCCGATGTCAGCACGGGCTGGGAAAGCCTGGACACTATCATTGATCATCTGCGCCGCGGCGACAACGTAGTCTGGCAGGTTGACAGCATCGACGACTACCAGAGATTGGTACTGCCTTTTGTCAACAGCGCCATTGCCGGAAATGAACGGGTGGTTTACCTGAGATTTGCACGCCATATTCCGCTTCTGGAAGAACGACAGAATCTGACGATATACCAATTGCATGTAGAGAAAGGCTTTGAATCTTTTTCAGCCCAGGTACACAGCATAATCACACGGGAAGGCAAAAATGTATGCTATGTATTTGACTCCTTGTCGGACCTGCTTCACGTTTGGGCCACCGACCTGATGATCGGTGATTTTTTCTTTATCACCTGCCCGTATCTATTTGAATTAAATACCATCGCCTATTTTGCCATTCTCCGCGAACGGCACTCCTTCAAGGCCATTGCCCGTATCCGGGAAACAACTCAGGTCCTCATCGATGTTTACAATTACAAGGGCCAGGTCTGTGTTCATCCTGTCAAGGTTCAGCACCGGTATTCACCCACCATGTTCTTCCCGCATATCAAGAAAAAAGAACATCTCGTCCCTGTCATCAATAGTGTTGACGCCACTGAATTGTTTACCCATCTTTCACACCATAATACAATAAAAACCCAACGTCATCTCGATCATTGGGATCGGCTCTTCATGCAGGCAAGGCAGCTCCTGGAAGCCGGCGCCCGTTTTGAAGAAAAGCAGGATATGGTGGAGCATTTAAGCCGGCTTCTGCTCAGCAGGGACAAAAAAATCCTCGCGTTGATACGCGAGCACTTGTCACTTAATGATCTTCTGCAGATAAAAGAACGGCTGATCGGAAGCGGTTTCATCGGCGGCAAATCAGTCGGCATGCTGCTCTCAAGAAAAATTCTTGCACAGGATAGATCTTTTGACTGGCATAATGTTCTGGAACAACACGATTCCTTTTACATCGGCTCCGATGTTTTTTATTCCTACATCGTTCAAAACGGGTGGTGGAAACTTTTCATGGCCCACAAAACAAAAGAAGGCTATTTTGCAAAGGCCTCCGAGTTGAGAGAAAAGATGCTCGATGGAGTCTTCCCCGAAGAAATTACGGAACAGTTCCGGTTGATGCTGGATTATTTTGGTCAGTCGCCAATTATCGTGCGTTCCAGCAGCCTCCTCGAAGATGCTTTCGGCAGTGCATTTGCTGGAAAATACGAGAGTTTTTTTTGTGTCAATCAGGGGCATCCTGAAAAAAGATATGAGAATTTCGTGGATGCTGTTCGACGTATTTTTGCCAGCGCCATGAACGAGGATGCGCTTGCTTATCGCCTGCAGCGAGGTCTGGATCAAATGGACGAACAGATGGCGCTGCTGGTTCAACGTGTATCAGGAGCCTATCACAAGCACTATTTTTTTCCCGAGATGGCGGGGGTGGGTTTGTCCCACAATCCGTTCGTATGGAAAAAGGGAATGGACGCAAAAGCAGGCATGATCAGGCTTGTATTCGGACTGGGAACCCGAGCGGTAAACCGTGTAGAAAACGACTATCCGAGAATCATTGCCATAGATGATCCCCTCGTGAAGCCTCTGGTCGATATGAAGGATATTCGAAAATTCTCCCAGCACTTTGTCGATGTCCTGAATCTGGAGGAAAACCAGATCGAGACCGCTTCGCTCAGGACACTCATGGAAAAAGAAGTTCCGAATAAAATTGATCTCGTGGGAATCCGCGACACTCAGGCAAACCAGGAAATGCGGGACATGGGAAAGCAGGAAAATGACTTATGGATACTTACGTTCGACCCGTTTCTTACAACAAAGCCCTTTATCGATGTGATGCGAAACATGCTCAGCAGGCTTGAAAATACCTACCACCATCCGGTGGATATCGAATTCACGATTAATTTCAACCAGCAGGACGACATGCAGATCAACCTGCTCCAGTGCCGGCCTTTTCAAACCATCGGATTTGGCAGCATCAGTCCCATGCCTGACAAGGTCCGGGAAGAACGCATTGTCATACAAATGGACGGGGGATTCATGGGCGGAAATATCGTCCAGCCAATTTCACAGGTCATCTTCGTCGATCCCGAACCTTACACCAGGCTCTCCCTTTCGGACAAATACAGTGTGGCACGACTTATCGGAAAATTGAACAGGAACATATCGGATCGGGAAAAAACCCCCACCCTGCTGCTGGGGCCGGGAAGATGGGGAACCCATACCCCGGCCATGGGGGTCCCGATTCATTTTGCCGAAATCAATCATATTGCCGCCATCGCGGAAATCAGCTATCAGAGCGGGAGCCTGATTCCGGATTTATCCTTTGGCACGCATTTTTTTCACGACCTCATTGAGACGCGTATCTTTTTCCTTGCCCTTTATCCTGAACATCCCGGAGTTGTCTTTAACCGTCATTGGCTCATGGGATTGCCGAATATGCTTGAAACCATCAGTCCTGGTGACACCCGCTTAGCCCACGTGGTCAAAGTCGCCGATACACGCGACGCTGGATTGGTGATCCATTCCGACGTTAAATCCCAAAGGGTGCTTTGTTATATGGCCGGCGAAACCGGTTGAAAAATCACCTTTTTGATTCTTCAAACCACCCCATAGGCTAGCATGGCCCTGGCGACCTTGATAAAGCCGGCCGTGTTGGCGCCCATGACGTAATCCCCTTTCCTGCCATAAGCTTCGGCCGCATCCAGGCAGGATTTATGAATGCTTTTCATGATTATCAGAAGGCGGTTGTCCACCTCTTCCCGAGTCCAGGAGAGTTTTTGGCTGTTCTGGCTCATCTCCAGGCCGGAAGTTGCTACACCACCGGCATTGGTAGCCTTACCCGGTCCGTAGAGAAGATTGTTGTCCTGGAAAATTTTAACAGCTTCCGGCGTGGAAGGCATGTTGGCACCTTCAGCCACGCAGATGCAGCCGTTTTTCACCAGGGCAGCCGCATTTTCGGCATCAATCTCATTTTGGGTGGCACACGGCAGGGCGATATCCACCTTGATTCCCTGCTCCCGGATCACATCCCACACATTCTTGCCGTCAAAACACATAGTCTTGTATTTATCGGCGTATTCTCGAACCCGACCGCGATGGACGTTCTTCAGTTCCATGAGATAACAGCACTTGTCATTGTCAATCCCTTTTTCATCAATCACCGTTGCATTCGAATCACACACAGAGATGACCCGCCCTCCCATCTGGTTGACCTTTTCAACTGCAAATTGCGCCACATTGCCCGCTCCGCTCACCGCTACAAGCTTGTTCTTGAAGTCCAGTCCCCGGGTCGCCAGCATCTCGGCTGCAAAATACACGGCCCCGTATCCCGTGGCTTCGGGCCGTATCAAACTTCCCCCGTATTCAAGTCCCTTACCTGTCAACACGCCGGTATGCTCGTTGATGATTTTTTTGTAGTAGCCATACATATAGCCGATCTCACGGGCGCCAACGCCGATGTCGCCTGCCGGCACGTCTGTTTCCGGACCTATATGCCGGAACAGTTCCCGCATGAACGACTGGCAGAATCGCATTATCTCGCCGTCGGATTTACCTTTGGGGTCAAAATCAGACCCGCCTTTGCTTCCTCCCATGGGCAGAGTGGTGAGAGAGTTCTTAAATGTCTGTTCAAATCCCAAAAATTTGATAATGCTTAAATTAACCGAAGGATGAAACCGGATACCTCCTTTGAAAGGGCCGATAGCATTGTTGAACTGAACCCGGAAGCCACGGTTGACAACCACCTTTCCTTTATCATCTGTCCACGGCACCCGGAAGATAACGGTGCGCTCCGGCTCCACAATCCTTTCATAAATGCCGGCTTTGACAAATTCCGGATGCCGCCTCGTTGTCGGCTCCAGTGTTTCCATAACCTCTATAACGGCCTGGTGAAATTCATTCTGATCCGGATCCAATTGTTTCACTTTGTCTATAACGCTCTGGATAACTGACATTCTTTTCCTCTCCTTAATATTCCCGTTGATAGTTAGTATCTGGATGGTTTAAACAACCATATAGCTGCCATCTTCCCGTACAATGTAGATGTTGGCCGATAAGGCCCGTGATCCCGATCTGAAATGTTTTTTTTTAAAGTAATGGATATCCTTATAGCCCAACCCATCTTCTCCAAGAAAATCACTCATCAATTCCTGCAAACTGTCAAAACCGCTTCCGAAGTATCTCAATTTCGAAAAATAGGGTCTCTGGCTTTGCGTGTCCGTAAGAACGGCGAAATGTAATGGAAACAGGGGATCACCAATGACTAAAAGATATCTTTCCTTTGATTTCTCTATGCTGTAATTTAAAGGCAGGTCTTTTTCTTTGATCTCCGTAAAATGCTCGGTTAAAAGTTCTGCCGCCTCATCCACTTCGATATCATTTACTGCCATGATATCCTCAGCATCAAGAAAGCCCAATACATATAAGGCTATGGCGAAGTTGCCGATTTGTTCATAAATAAAGTGAGATCTGCCGCACATCATCATCACCTCTTCAATTCGGTCAGAGACGATAATTCCTTGATCATCAATTTGCACTGGCATCTTCTCAGCCGTTACATCAACCGACACAATATTTTGATTCATATGCATGGAATGACCTCCTTTTTTAATGCAACCATCACCGGGGGAAATCCCCTATCCGTTTTACACCACAGAAGTCAGCAATGACCATGCCAGATGAATTACTAAAGACTTATGTTTTTATCCTTTTGATATTGATTGTAATTTTTTACAGATGGCTATGGCTTAAAATTTGGGGAAAACATGCACGGGTCAAAAATTGAACAGCGGTCTTAATCTTCAGGAGAGTAAAATGCGCGCTAATAGCGCTTCTTGAAAGGCTTGACGGTAAATCATCGGGGTGTATAAAACCTGAACAGCGGTCTCAGGATTTGATCAGTCCATTCTCGTCTTGATTGCCATTCCGATCTGTCTGTCTTTTCAAACGTTGTCGCAAAGTGTTGCGGCTGATTCCCAGTATTCTGGCAGCCTGTACCTGGTTGTTGCCGCATTCATGAAGCGCGGCACGGACGAGGATATCCTCTACCATTTCAATGATATTGGCATGTGTGTCCCGGTTTGAAAGACGAAGGATATCCGGAATGATAGTTTCAATTTTTTGTTTCAGCCTGTCAACGAGTTGATCGTGATTCATTTCCTGCGCAGTCTGTTCCTCCTGTGGGTCGGGTATCATCAAATTTCCTTCGTTAATTACACCTCCGGCACTCAACAGAACCGCCCTGCGCACGCAGTTTTCTAACTCACGAACATTTCCCGGCCATGAATAGGAAGTCATTTTTTTTATTGCAGCTTCTGACATGGTGCAAAGAGGCCGGTCGTATTCCAGGCTGAAACGTGACAAAAAATACTCCACCAGAGCGGGAATGTCCTCGGAGCGCTGCCTCAGGGGCGGGATGGCGATGGAAATCACTTTTAAGCGCCAATAGAGGTCTTTGCGGAACCTGCCCTCTTCAACTTCCTTTTCGATATCCTTGTTGGTTGCTGCCAGTATCCGTACATCGACGTTAATGGTCTGATTACCTCCAATTCTCTCAATCTCGCCATTTTGAAGCGCCCGAAGCAGTTTTGCCTGCAATACCTGGGGCATTTCACCGATTTCATCCAAAAAAAGCGTGCCTTTATCGCATCTTTCTATTTTACCGATGTGGGTTCGCTCGGCACCGGTGAACGCTCCCCGTTCATGGCCGAACAATTCGCTTTCAAAAAGATATTCCGGAATCGCCGCACAGTTAATGGCAATAAAGGGCGTTTCTCTGCGTCGGCTATGGTGATAAATGGCTCTGGCCACCAACTCTTTTCCGGTTCCTGTCTCTCCTGTAATGAGAACTGACACGTCTTTTTCGGCTATCTGGCCGATTAGCTTATAGATTTCCTGCATTTTTTTGCTGTTGCCGACAATGTCAATCACACCACGGTCCTGAGGAACAGGAAGGGATGATGCGGCTGCCGGGAAACGGACAATCTCTTTCATCTGCCTGTTTGTTTTCAGAGCTTCACCGACAACATGGGTCAAGTCCTTGTGTTCAAAAGGCTTGACAAGGTAGTCGTAGGCACCCCGTTTCATGGCTTCGATGGCCAGGTCGGTCGTGCCATAGGCTGTCATGAGGATCACCGGGGTTTTGGCCTCCACCTTTCTGATTTCTGTCAGGACGTCGAGCCCGTTGAAATCAGGCATTTTGTAATCCAGCAGGATCAGATCGAAATTTTCTTTGGAAATCACATCAATTGCTTCCCGACCGCTCAGGCAGGCGGTGACAGCGCATCGTTTCCGCTGAAAAAACCGGGTTAGAAAATGAATTAGGGCCTCATCATCATCAATAAGTAGTATTTTTTCCATTAGCTTCCCATAGCGGTTGATCGGGTTTCAGCGGGAAAAAAAGGGAAAACATCGTCCCTTTATCAATCTTGCTGTTAACCCGTATCTCACCTCCGTGATCTTTTATAGTATTGAGCACCAGGGGCAATCCCAGCCCCGTGCCCGTGGCCTTGGTTGTAAAAAAAGGTTCGAAAATTTTATCAATCTGATGATCGGCAATCCCCAAACCTGTATCACCGATATCGATTCTGACGCAAGGGGTTGTTTTGCCATTAGCAACACAATGATCCGGTGCAGCGATTATGGTCAGAGTTCCGTGACTCGGCATTGATTCAAGAGCATTGACAAAAAGATTGATCAGTGCTTCGGACAAAAGCCGTTTATCTCCGGTGATTGCCGGCAAATCATGATCAATTGCAATATTGAGAAAGCACTCCTGGCGGTTTACCTGGGGCCTGACCATAACCAGCAAATCTTCTATCAGTTGTGCAATATGTATTGTCTGAAAAACAGGCTCCTGGGGCTTGGCAAAATCAAGAAAGCGGTTTATGGTTGCTTCGATTCGACTAATCTGGTTCATGGCGATCTGGAAATCCTCTTCATCGTCGTCGGAAATACCGATTTCCGCCCGGATCGACTCCATGAAGAGTTTAATGGAAGTAAGCGGTGACCTTATCTCATGGGCCACGGCAGCGCCCATCCGCCCCATGACAGCATATTTTTCAGAGCGTTCCGCCATGAGTTGCGCTTTCTTTAAAATCATATCCGTTTTTTTAAGTTCGGCTTCCTTCAATCCGACTTTATGCTCAAGGTGATTCTGGCGCTCCTGAAGTTTGCGCGACATCTCTTCAACAGCGCGATACAGCAGGCCGATTTCATCCCTGCGATGAATTTCGCCAATCGCCTCGGGAGACTGTGAATTTGCAATAAGGCCGGCATATTCACTTAGCTTTCGTATCGGACCAAGCATATGATAGGAAATCATCCAGGTCAGCATTAAGGCGCTTGCAATGCACAGCAGCACCGTCAGATAGATAATTCGTTTCAAATTGGCGGCGCTTTGAAACGCCTCCTCGCGGTCCTGCTCAACCACAATATACCAGTCAGTTCCGCCAATTTTCAGGGAAACACCCAGAACTTCTACGCCGCGATAATCGAGATAGGATTTTTTGCGGTCCCGCTTTTCAAATATCTTCCGGAAACTGTCTGATTGCGAGATGTTTTGCGATAAAATCCGGTGGGGTTCTTTGTGGGCCAGGAATCGGCCATCCTTGTCCACCAGATAGCACTCGCCTGTTTTTCCCAGAGATACATTCAATATAAAAACAATTATTTTATTCGTTCCTACTCTTCCGTAAACAGTTCCCGCAAATTGACTGTCATCGCCGACAATCGGGGCCGCGATCAAAAATGAGGACTCCATTTCATCAGACGCATATGTAATATCTGATATAAACAGTTCCTGCCGGACAACATATTTTTTACTGCCGGTGTTGTCATTAATCTGTTGCCCTTCTCGGCTATTGAATATTCTTTTGCCATCAGCGGATACCACGGTCAACTCTTTATAAACACCGTATTTTTTTTGCATCAGATCCAGGTAGGGCGTAATCGTTTCAGCGTTCATCGTTTTCAGCATGGAAGTGCCCGCTGCTACCTTCAGATCCGCTTTGCGCTCTTCAAGCCAGCGCTCCAGAATGGCCACCTTGTCCGCCGCCACATTCTCAAGCTGGCGAATGACCATGCTGCTAATCAGCTCTTCGGTAAATTTTAACGAAAACCATCCGATAATAAGGAGGGGGCCCAGGGCAAGAACAAGAAAGATCAGCATCACCTTGGTCTGAAGGCTCAAGGTCCATGTTTTATTTTCCCGGGAACTTTTATCTGGCAGCTTAGCCCTCAAAGGGTAATCTCACCTTTTTATGATTTCCCGAGCCGGAATGATAAAAATATGCTTTTCACATCTTGATCTATCGCATTAATCGGTTTGCATGTCAAGTTTGGACGGGTATTGGACGCGCCAAATGGGCATCATACCGCGTGAAGGTTAACACCCATTTTGGCGAACAACAGATCAAGATCCTCCATGGCCTTTCCCTGATGCTCTTTCACCGCCTCCTGGAACCTGTACCAGTGCGTCTTTTCTTTATCCGTTACTTCTTTCCAGTAAAGCTTGTCGCGCAGCATGGTGAACATGGAAAGCAATCCGCTGTCGGAATCCTTTAAGCCCAGCACTTTTATATCGATTGCCTCTTTGAACCAGTCGGATTCATCAAAATCACCCAGCCACGGCGCCAGATTCCTGTAACGGCTAAGGCGGTCTTCACGATAATAGATCTGGCTTCCGGAAAATGAAGCACCCATGGCCTGGAGCAATTGACCTGATACCGTCTTCCATGACGCATTCGCCTTTCTGCCGCTCTGCTTATTATAATCCTGATATTTCGCGTAAATTTCTTTTGCGGCAGCAAGGAAACGATCGGTATTGTCAACCTGATCATTAACAAGGCGCGCGTCTTCCCACCTGTGGGCGGCCCAGTCGGGATGATGCTCGGCATTGGCATGCCCGATATCGGGTTTTACATCCAGCGAGATGTCGTTAAAGAAATCATACCATCCCACGAAATTCTGATGGGCCCATGTGTCTGCATAGGCGTGTGTTGCAATCCCGATGCGATAGAGCCGTGTTTCTTCAGAAGATTTGAAGGCCAGGTCTAACAACTTGTCGGCGATTTCATTCCCGGGCGTGGTATTTAATAAATGCATCTTCCCGTCACACCGGCAGGCGCTTTTACACATCGGCTCACCCGGCACAAAGTGGAATACCGGGTATATCCGCATCAGTTTTTGTTTCGGCTTCAGGATGTTCATCGTCTGGGAAATATAGTTTTGATAAACATCGCCGCTTGACCGCTCTTCGATGGACAGGCATACGTCGTTCTCATCCACATATTCCGACGCCGTTGCAATGATCCTGGCTTCCTCCTCGCTGAAGCCCGCCGCCTTTGCGATTATTCCCGTCATGTAATAATGAAATTCGGTATCCATATTCATCTCCTTCTTGAAGATTTATTCGATTTTGCGCTCACGGTAGGCAGCAAAACTTAAGCATATCTGCAGTCGAGAATGGTTTGGATGATCTGCTGCAGATTTTCCCTGAAATCATCTTCTTATAGGTGATCTCAACTTCAAAGTGCGTCTCTTAAGATAGCCTTTTCCGGTTGATTCCCTTTTCTGTAACATAATGGATAGCTTCAAATCCGCCTTATGAGCATTTTGGTCAGGAAATGATTAATATCCTGGAAATAACGCATGCTGATCAGCTTTTTGGCCGAAGCCTTGGTTGTCGCACCCATCAAGTCCATCAAAAAGGTCGGATCACGGGTGATTGCGGGCATCCCGAGTTTGTGTCCGATGGAAAGGTTCATATCTCCGGCAGTAGTAAAGCATTTATCCAGGTGGGTGATTTTTTTGGCATTACGAATGTCCGCCTTGGCGCAGCTCCCTAAAAGAAAGACTTCTTCGCCTCCTGCATCAAGGGGTTCTTCATAACGGCCGATTACAAATGTTGCCGGTTTGGCTGTGGCAAAGGCCCCGGCGCCTGCATATTTTTCCACGTTGCCCAAAAACATCTTGAGACCCATTACACATCCTGTCAGGCACTTGTCTCCTGTACCACCCCGGTAGGGGCCCCACATGAAGCGCATGGGAGAATTCATTCGTTTGAGGCTCGTCAAGGTCATCTACGCTTTTCAGGTCACCATCGATAACGACCTGATCGATGCTGGTTGGAGTATATCCACGTTCAAAGGCCGCCTTCAGATAGAGAACCTCTTCCGCTCGAAGCCCCAGAAGCCTCGCCCCAACAATGTCCACAGCCAATGGATTTGTTCCCATGATCACCAATCCCAGTTTGCGGCGGGAGGGAAAAGCCTCGTTGCCTACGCCCACATCAATTGCATCCATGATTATAAAGTCGGGATAACCGACTGAGAGCAGATCTGCGATTTTTTCGTTCAACATGAAATCGTGGCGGATGGAACGCTCATCATCTGAACATATTCCGATGTTGAGCTTAACCGCACCGGTCATTTTGCTGACGCAATGACACTTGAGTTTGGGCAGATACACTTTTGAGTCAGCACGGGCCATTTTGCGCGATATCCGAAGATTATCATGCACCACCCCGCCGATAAAAACCGAGTCGCGCGGCTCTTCATCCATACAAAAGATCCTGGCCGGGCATCCGGCCTGCTTGCGCACAAGTTTCATTTCATCGTAATAACCGGCGCTTTTATAGCAAAGGCGCGTGGGAATTCCCACAGCGCAGTTTTCTCCCATATCGATCCGTTTTACACCGGATGATTTTGACAGCGTGAGAAGCGATGCCCCGACAAACGGAGGCGGTGTATAGGCCATATCTCCAAAAACCTTGGTGTTGTATGCAAAAACCACATTCGGTTTGACCATCACTTTGCCCTGGGGGCGATAGTTAAGCCTGGTCATCCCTTCGGTTATGAGCTTACTGAGCTGATCCCGGTCATATTCCTCACAACGCTTTATGAATACGGTATTTTTCAACGATTCCTCATTCATGTGCTCATCTCACCGGTCAAAATATTTTTTTTGCCGTTATCAGATAAAAGGGCGTTTCCAGGTTTATTTTCTCCACTGCGATGTCGCCAAAATTATTACCTTTCAAAACTT
>JFJP01002477.1_pt1 | contig 12084 bp, 8 predicted proteins | sample 431651 | NCBI WGS metagenome assembly JFJP01 (sample SAMN02602958, study PRJNA72255) | Microbial mat metagenome, whole genome shotgun sequencing project. | biome: fresh water; feature: sink hole; material: water; isolation source: purple microbial (photo- and chemosynthetic) mats found in... | reverse complement strand
GATCGGCGAAACCCCCGAGGTCTTGCAGGTGCGTTTTGACGTCAGCGATACCGGCATTGGCATCGATGCCGAAGCGCAGAAACGACTGTTCCAGTCCTTCGAGCAGGCCGACAACAGCATGACCCGCAAATACGGCGGTACCGGACTCGGGCTGGCCATCTGCAAGCGGCTGGTGCAACTCATGGGTGGCGAAATCGGCGTGGACAGCGCCCCCGGTCAGGGCAGCACCTTCTGGTTCGTCGTTCCGCTGAAAAGACGGGAACCAGATACCGTCCCGCCAGCGCCGACTTTTTCGGCCCTGACGGCGGAGCAACGCCTGCAAACCGAATACGCCGGCACGCGCATCCTGCTGACGGAAGACGAGCCGATCACACAGGCCGTCTCGCGCGGCTTGCTGGAGGATGTCGGGCTGGCGGTAGATGTTGCCGAGGATGGCCAGCAGGCCCTTGCACTCGCCCGCCTGAACCGCTACGCCCTGATCCTGATGGACATGCAAATGCCGTTGATGAATGGCGTCGAAGCGACGCAAGCAATCCGTGCCGACTCGCTCAACCAGACCACTCCGATCCTTGCCATGACCGCCAACGCCTTCGACGAAGACAAAGAGATCTGCCTCGCCGCGGGCATGAACGAGCACATCAGCAAGCCGGTTAATCCAGACAAACTGTATGAAACTCTGCTTGAGTGGTTGGAGATGCAACGCGATTGATTGGCGGCTTGATTCGGAAACTTGCCGTTGACTCTTGGGCCGGAAATTTCATGAATCCTCATGCACCCTCGCTTGTCCCTTGTTCGCACTGCAAATCCTGCTCTACTCGCAAGCGGCGCCTCCTACCGTTGTTTCACGGTAACCTGCTCAGGTTGTGCCACTGCCAAATAGCACGGGATACGGAATTCTTGATCTTGGTGAACGCGCTATCCGGATGCTTTCGTATCCCTTTCGTACCCTTAAAGGGGCGTAAATCTTCGCCATGATCTACTCTTGCCTCCCTACGCTGCACAAGAAGGGACGCAACTTACTTGATTCGCTGCGGCTTGCCTTCAAAGGGCAACCTTCCCAGACAGTGGGGGGCTGAACAGTCACGTTTTTTCGCAAGCCATGCTGTTTTTGTGCAGTAAAAAAACCTCATAAAAAATAGCAGGCAAATAGCAGGCAAATAGCAGGCTCCATCAAGTCAGGGCAACCCGAGGATGCCTGACCGACGCTTGCCTCATCGGCATGGGCGAGCTCAATGCTTGGTTAGTCGCCGCAATCGCGCCAGTAAGCGGCGCGCCAGATCGCCGAAGATTTCGGTTTGGGTTGGATGCGGAAAGATCGCCTGTGAGATCTGGGTCAAAGTCATGCCGCCGGTCACCATCATGACCGCCGCGCCGATCAGGGTGTCGGTATGGTCGGCGAGGAAATGCGCGCCGATGATGCGGCCGCTGGTGCGGTCGGCGACCAGCTTGATGATGCCCTGGGTTTCCAGTGTGATCATGGCTTTGGCGTCGATGTTCAATGGCATTCCGGCTTCCACCGCGTCGATGCCTTTGGCTTTTGCTTGCGCCAGCGATAGGCCGACGAAGCCGGCTTGCGGCCGGCTGAAGGTGACGCCGCAATCCAGTTCCGGCTGATATTGCAGCGGTTTGCCAAGCAGGTTGTGTGCCGCGACGCGACCTTGCGCCGCCGCTGTATGCGCCAGCATGTAGCCGCCAATGACGTCGCCGACCGCGTAGATGTGTGGCACGCTGGTGCGACAGGCGGCATCGGTCTTGATCGCTGCGCCATCGAGTTCGACACCGGCTGCGGCCAGGTTGAGCCGGGTAGTATTTGGCCGCTTGCCGGTGGCGATCAGCACGTAGTCGCACAGATATTCGCCGGGGTTGCCGGCGGCGTCGCTGTACTTGATCCGCATGTTGTTCGGTTGGCCAGTGATTTGCTGGATTTTCGCGCCGGTGACAATGGGAAATTCGTTGGCCAGTATTGTGCCGAGTCGTTTGGCGATGTCTTCTTCGATCTCCCCCAGGATGCGGTCTTTGGCTTCCAGCATCAGCACTTCGGCGCCGAAGTCGCACCAGATCTGCGCCATTTCAACGCCGATGACGCCGCCGCCGATGATCCCCAGTCGGCGTGGCGGCGCAGGCAAAGACCAGATGCTGTCGGAGGTGAGGACACCGCCGGTGGCGATTTCCTCCTGTGCGCCCGGAATCGGCGGTACGAACGGCGGCGCGCCAGTGGAAATCACCGCCGCGCCGAAACTCAGCGTCGACTCCGCGCCATCCGGGGTGACGATGCGCAAGGTATGCGCGTCGATAAACGAGGCGAAGCCGTGGCGAACGTCGATTTTCACGCCCTTGTCGGTCTGCATCGCCCGTTCGCCCCGGGTTTGCAGAATGCCTTTGCGATGCGCCTCCAGCGTCGCCCAATCCAGGCTTGGCGATTGCGTGCCGATGACACCTTTATCCGGGTCATTGGCGCGGTCGCGAATGACATCGGCGGCGTGTCGCCAGGCTTTGGAGGGAATGCAGCCGCGCCAGAGACATTCACCGCCAGGGAGCGCCGCGTTGTTGATCATGACAACTTTGATGCCGTGATCGGCCAGATCACGCGCGCAATCCTCGCCGCCCGGTCCGCCGCCGATGATCGCGACCTGGGCATCCCATTCACCGGCGGGGATGGGGGAAATTCTTGCTGCAGTCAAACTGTCCATGCGGGACTCCAGAGCATCGTTGATATTTCGATGATCAACTGCGCCAGGGTTGCAGGCAATAGGCGCTGATGTCTTTAGGAGCCTGTCTGACTTTGGAATCGTCGGCTGCAAATCGACCGCACCGGCCTCTTTTTTTGCCGGTTTCTTGCGCCCGCAAGAGGTACGCCGGATTCGTACGCGCTAAAGCGCTACGACTCCGCTGCCCCATGGAACAACCATGCGGCGGCGAATCCGGCAAAAAACCGCCTCGGCGGGGCCGGTTTTCGCTATCGACGACCAAAGTCCGACAGGCTCCCAGGAGCCTGTCCCGAGGTTTTTCTTTGCCAGTCTGGTTCCGGCTGGAGAAACCGACAGGCTCCTAGCACAGCAGCCCGATGCGCTGTGCAATGCACGCCGCCCGCGCCTTCAAGAGTGGCTATTACTGGATCCGTTCAACACGGTTGCGCCCCAGGGTTTTTGCACTCAGCAGGGCTTGATCAAGCCGGCTCATGAAGTTACCGGCGGGGTCAAGCAGGGTGAATTCGCCGACGCCGATGCTGAGGGTGAGGCTGACTTGCCCGAGAAACGAAATGCCAGCCACTTGCTGCACTAGCCGTTCGGCCATCAGGGTGGCCTGCGCGAGTGTGGTGTGCGGCATAAACAGCGCAAATTGATCGCCTCCCCAGCGGGCTGCGATGTCGCACTTGCGGATCAGTCGCTGAAGTTCATCGCTCAATCCGCGCAACACTTTATCGCCTGCCAGATGGCCATAGGTGTCGTTGGTGCGCTTGAATAAATCGATGTCGATCATCGCCACAGAAAACGAATGGGCGTTGTATCTGCGCATCCGTTCGATTTCCTCGGTGATTTTTTGCTCCAGCACGCGCCGATTGACCAAGCCGCTCAGGGGGTCGGTCATGGTCTGTTTTTCGTATTCGCTTGCCTTGGCTTCAAGTATCCCGACGACCTCGCGCAATTCACTGGAATGGTATTTGATCAGGTTGATCCAGGAACCATAGGCAAAACCGACCAACTGGCTTTGGGTGACGATGCCGACCACTTCGTTCTGGTTGTTGACCACCACGGTCCGCTTGATATTGAGTGACTTCAGATGCAGCAGCACTTCATTGATGCTGGACGACATCCGGGTCGTGGCGACAGGCGAGGTCATCACGCTGGCCAGCGGAATGTCGCGTCGCTGACCGGTTGCAATCATTTTGAACAGGTCTTTGGTGGTCACGATGCCGACCGGCACCCGGTCTTCGACCACGATGATTGCGTCTTCCAGCCGGTTGAGATGGCAAAGCACATCTTCCAGTATCCAGTCGCCGGTGAACGTGATGGGGGCATTGCGCGAAATCAATTCGCCGATGGTCTTTTTTTCAACCAGCACCGACGGGTCAATCGAGGACAGGATGTCGGTATAGGTCACCACCCCAACCAGCGTGTTTTCGCGGTCGATCACACCTAGATAACGATCGTTGCTGCATTCCAGCCGCTCCAGTGCGGCCAGCACGCGTTCGTCAAATTGAATGCACTGCACCTGATGCGACAGAACGCTGCCCAGCGCAACGTTATCATCCCGTCCCAGATTGGCGAATTGCAATAAATCTTCAACCGTGAACAGGTAGCGCAAACCTTGCCGCTCAATAATCACGCTGCTGATGCTGCGTTCGTCCATCAGTCGAGCGGCTTCGCGGATGGTGGTCTGTTGACTGACCCGGCAGATGTTTTTCTGCGCGATCTCGCCTACCGTGGGGAACAGGGCATATTCCATTTCAGTGCTTGACCGGGGCAGGGTGGGCGGCAGGCGATGTCGCGTTCACTGCATCCAGGCCGCGAATGACGTCGTAAAACCGAATCAATTCGGCCAGGGAACCGGCGCAGGTTTTGCTCATGACTTTGGCGCGGTGGGCTTTCACTGTTTTGAGCGTGATGCCCAGCCGTTCGGAAATGTTCTTGTTGGGCAAACCCTTCACCACCAATTCGCACACTTCAAGCTCACGTTTGGTCAGCTGTAAAAAATTGCGGCGTAGAACATCTTCCACGCGCGACACCGTTTTTTTTCTGGAATGCTCAAGCAGTGCCGCATCCAGTGTGGTCAGCATGAATTGCAACCTGAACGGCTTTTCCAGATAGCTGAATAGTCCAGCCACCAGGCTTTGATGCTTGTTGAGCGCCGCCGCATCGCGGCTGACGCAGATGATGGGGCAGGTGGCAAAGCCTTCCCACCTTAAGTTGGTCAGGACATCGCTCACATATTTCACATCCAGCACCAGGCAAAGCTGGGTGGTTTCACTGTTGAGCCATTCGACATGCCGATCTGCCCAATGCTGTAAATCAACGCGGTTTGAAAATGGCAGCACATTGATTCCGTGGGGACTTGCCAGACGTTCAATGCCCTTGACGGTAGAGAGATCATCGTCCATCACCAGCACTGTCTTGTCGAAATGCATGCCTGATTTTCCAGCCCTTCATGTGCAGCCTAAGCCGCAACCCCGCCCTGAGAAAAATCTCACGCAACCACCGCCGCATTTGCGGGGGGCGTCAATATTAACTAAAGCAACATCTACCGGGTATTAGTCCAAAGACCAACATTTGCGAACATCCCAACTATGCGCAGGCTGGACAAATAGGACTTGGCCGATTCTGTCCTGGCAAGGCGCTGGGCAGGTTGATCGGGGTGATCGGTTGATGTCTGGACATGGTTTTTGTAGTGTTGCGCATAGATGGGATGTTCGCATTTGACAGTTAAAGTCCGGATAAGCGAAACGAATGGGAAAAACCTCGCTACGAATGTTCTGAAGTGTGGGGAATGAGCGGAATCCGGTGCAATAAAAATGGACTGGGACTTCATGGGTGGCCGCTTCACTGGTTAAGCTGGATACTGGCAGCCGAGAAACCAGAACGTTTGGATATTTTCATTTATGGGATGCGCACCATGACTTCGAAAAAATCTTGTTTGACTTGCATGGCAATATTTAAAGCGTGGGTCGTCAGTGCGGTCTGCATTGTCCTCATGCCAGGTACAAGCCACGCCGCGTCAATGCTCGATGGCAATACTTTGAACCAGGCCGACAAGCTTTTGATCGTCGACTGTCTGTTGCCAGGCCAGGTTCGCAGGCTCGGTGCGTTTTCCTCATTTTTAACCCCGCGGCGTCCAGTCAAGACGAGCGCCAGCGATTGCGAAATCCGTGGCGGCGAATATGTCGCCTATGATCGGGCAAGCTATTCCTCCGCGCTGAAGATCTGGTTGCCCAAGGCCCAGGACGGCGATCCGGCCGCGCAGACTTATGTCGGGGAAATATTTGAAAAGGGGCTTGGAACCGCTCCGGATTATGCCGCTGCCGCAAGCTGGTACAAGAAAGCCGCTGATCAAGGTCATTTGCGCGCGTTGATCAATCTGGGTTTTTTGCATGAACAAGGTCTGGGCGTGAAAAAGGATCCTGCCGCTGCCCTGACGTTCTACCGTAAGGCGGCCGGCCTGGAGGGCGTCATTGCCCTTGATGCGCCGCCTTCCCCATCCAGCGCTGAGATCAAGATGCTTCGCGAGGAGCTGGAACAAACCCGGCGGGAACTCGACAAGGCGGGGCGTGCGCTGGACATGCAGCGACTGAAATCAAATTCGGAAGTTGAGCAATTGCTGCAAAGAAAACTACAGGCCGCCGCAGCCGGAAACTTCGAGGAGACACGCCGTCTCGAGGCGCAACTCAAGCAACGTGAATCTGAACTTGAAGCGCAGCGGCAGCAAGTTGCCCGTCTGGAAAAATCAGTGGATGAGTATCGGACCCGTTTGGGGCAATCCATGGACGAAACCGCTACGCTCAAGCAGGATTTGCAACAAGCGCGCAAGCAGCTGTCAAAGGGGCGAAGCGAGGTCGACGCCATGCGGGCGCAGGCGGGCGAGGCCCAGCGTCGGCTGGATGAGGCGCGCCAGGAACTTGGAATGCAGAAACAGTCGGCAACCGCCGAGAGTGCGCGAATTGCCAAATCACTTGCCGCCGATCTGCACCAACGTCAGGCGGAGCTGGCACGCAAACAACTGGAAATTGTCGCTCTCGAGTCCAAGGTCAAGACTTATCAGGACAAGGTTGTGCAGATGGAATCCACGCAACCGCGTCCCGTTCCGGTGGTCGCCTACGCTGGCCCGAGTATTCAAATCATGGATCCGCCAGTTGTGTTGACCCGGGATGTCGCCTCGGTGAAGGTCCGTGGCCTGGTCGAGGGGCGCGAGATTGTTGGACGGGTGAATGCACCTGCCGGTCTGCTCTCGTTCACTATCAACGATATGCCGCAGGCGGTCGATGAGAATGGCTTGTTCAAGAAACGTGTGGGGCTGAGCGGTAGCGTGACGCGCGTTACTTTGCTGGCTGTCGACAAGCAGGGTAAACGCGCCTTGACCGAGTTCAAGCTTGAAAAGGATCTGCTTGGCGGTAACACAAGTTTGGCGGCAATAACACGGCCTGACTTCAATTTCGGCGGTTATTACGCCCTGGTGATTGGAAACCAGAAATACGCGAAATTGCCTCCGCTGGAAACGCCGGAGGCCGATGCGGATGGCGTGGCCAGAATACTCACGGAAAAGTACGGTTTCAATGTGACGAAACTGATCAATGTCACGCGATATGAAATGCTGTCCGAATTGAACAAACTCCGGTCAAAATTAACCGAGAAAGACAATTTGCTGATCTATTACGCTGGTCATGGCGAACTTGATCGAGCCAACTTGCGCGGTTACTGGTTGCCGATCGATGCCGAGCCGGATAGCGATGCAAACTGGATATCGAGCGTGTCAATTACCGATATTCTTAATGCGATGTCGGTCAAGCACGCCATTGTTATTGCCGATTCATGTTATTCCGGGGCGATGACACGCGGTTCGATTGGCCAGTTGGAATCCGGCATGTCGGACGAGGCCAGGCTGACCTGGCTGAAGGCTATCGCCAGCGCCAAGTCACGAACAGCGCTGACCAGCGGCGGGCTGAAGCCGGTTCTGGATGGTGGCGGCGGGAAGCACTCGGTCTTTGCGCAGAATCTGATCAATATCCTTGATGAAAATCGGGACATTCTCGAAACGCAAAGGTTATATCGTGAAATTTCGGCGCGTGTTCTGAATATTGCTCTGAAGCAAAGATTTGAACAGCGGCCCGAATATGCGCCGCTTAGATTTGCTGGTCATGAGTCCGGCGATTTTCTATTTGTGCCGGCGAATTGATTTAATCGGATCTGCGGGTTTTCTTATGATCAGATCGATTACCTGCGGCTAGGTCGGGTTGCCAATCATTCTGTTTGCCGCCTGTTTGGGATGTATAAAATGTGTGGTAGAAATGTATGCGCAAAATGCACGGGCTCGGTGCAATGGAATTCGCTAAGACTGTAGAAATACCCTTTGCGAGTTTTTGTCCGGCCAAATAGCCATCGCAAAATGAATTGCGTATGGTTGCCTGAATTGCCGGTATGGTTTTTTGGCTTTTTGTACCCACCCCACAAAAGGATTTAAAAATGAAACTGGAAGCTGACGTGATGGTCTCCACAAAGATGTTGGACTCCTTTCTTGGCCTGGAAACACGCCAGGTATCGCTGCCCTTGCTGCTTGTGTCCTTCAGCGTAGCGGGGGCAATGGCGCCCGCGTGCGTCTTGGCCGATCTGACCCCGCCGGGGTTTTATCAAGACGTCCTCAATAGTGCATCGGTCAATGGAGCCATTACGGGTAACGCCATTTTCCAAACCTGTGCGACGGGCGCAAATGCAAGTGGCGCCCTGAATAATCAGGCCTTTCAGGCTGATTGCAATCGAGTCGTGGGTGGCGCTATAGCCGATCCGGTGGGCTCGACACAGGCGTTGAACATGCTGGCGGCAGATCAGATTGGTGCGCAAAATTCCGCAGCGAGCCGAGCAGCGGGTTTGGGTGTTGCAGTCGTGCAAACGCGCCTTCAGCACATTCGGTTGGCCAGTGGGCTGCCGGTCTATCAGCCGTCCGTGCTGTTGGCCAATAACCATGTGTTCCAGAACCAGACCGGCGGGGGCGCCAGCGGCGACGCGGCTTTTGACCGGTTTGGCGCATTTTTGAGTCTGGGCTACGTCAACGGCAAAGAGGACCAGACGGCATTCCAGCCCGGTGCGGATATGGATCGTCGATCAGTCTCCGGCGGTATCGATTACCGGTTCAAGGATAATCTGTTCGGGGGCGTTGTCCTGCGTTATGCGGACGCTGATGTGGCTTTTGACAACAGCCGGGGCGACATGTCCGGGGATGAGTGGGGACTTGCCCTGTATGGCACCTACTTTCGGCCCGAGGGTTTGTTCTTTGATGGTCTGATTGGATACGGTAACGACGATTACACTTTGCGCCGCAGGATCGGTTATTCGGTCGATAGCGAAGTGGCTGACCAGAGCGCAACGTCAAGTCCGCAATCGAGTGTCGTCAACGTCAATCTTGGTGTCGGATACACCATGAGTCGCGATGCCTGGACGATTACCCCGGCACTTCGACTCAACTTCCTGCGGAACAAGGTGGATGCTTACCGCGAAAGCATGTCCAGTCCAATAGACTCCACGACGGTTGGCAGCAGCATGGCGCTGGGTATTGATGCTCAGACTTACACCTCGCTGGTGTCTGATTTTGGCATTCAGATTTCTCGGGCCATCAATTTGAGCAACCAGGTCCTCGTGCCCCAATTGCGGGTGTCGTGGCTGCATGAATTCAAGAACGATCAGGCGCAAGTGGGGGCATATTTCATCAATGACATCAATAAACAGCCCTTCTTCGTTCTGACAAACCAGCCGGATCGCGATTATGTTGATCTGGGTATTGCGGTGTCCGCGCAATTCGCGCAAGGCAGATCGGCATTCATTTCCTACGACACCCTGCTCGGTTATCAAGGCGTCAGTTATGACTCGGTCAATATCGGAATGCGATTCGAATTCTGATTTTTCGGGTTTGACCGGGGTGCGCCCTGCATCAGCGTTGCATCATTATTTACCAATGTGACGGCTTTTTCGGGGCGCCCGGTTGATTGTTTACTCGTTCGTTAGGGATGCGGGAATTGCCGGTGTACCGTTTTTGGTGGTGCTGGCGGGATGCAGTGCTAGGCCGAGTGCCGTGTGGCTAGTCACACAAACGAGGTACAACGACTCAGGGAATGACCATGCTGCGCGACCGGCGCCTTGCACCGCATCCCACCAGCACACCCATCACTGCCCAGGTTATTCATGGACAGTCGCTTAGTGCTGCCATAAATGGGATATTGGCTGTTTCCGCATCCCTTAGTCGCATTTGCGTAGCGTTGGCCAGCGTTCAAGCCAGCAGCACAGATGATCATAATCGGCCAGTTCCAGCACTTTGGCGGTCGGATGATGCGTAGCAAACGCATGAACAATCGAAGGGGGCACGTTGGTGTCTTGCTTGCCAACATAATGACGCTGGCAAACAGAAGCCGGCAGCGGTGGTTGGCGGGCTGGATCAAGCGAACCAACGAGTTCACTGTAGCCATGGATGGACGTCCAGTAGCCGACGTCAAGGTTTGCGGCGACCGTGACGACAGACTTGACCTCAGGCATGCGCTCGGCCATTAGCCAGGCAATGGTGCCGCCTCCGCTGTATCCGATCAGGGCGGTGGAGGTGATGCCGTGCGATTCAAGGTAACCACGCAGTGCCGCGACCATGCTGTCGATCACTTGCGGCGAGTATCGCTGATGCGTCCAGATAAGCGGGTTGCAGCGGGCGTCGTCTTTGGCTTCGAGATAACAAGGACGTCCCAGGAGCAATCGGTGCCCCGAATCCCGGGCCATCAGTTCCAGACTCAGATGTGTTCTCGGCGTTGGGTCATCCGAGACCGTCCGTTTTCCCGTCCATGGTGTGCCATCATGCTCGATGTAGACTTTTAACGGCTGCGAGGGGCTTGAATCTGTCGCTTCGTATGCAATGTGAAGAAACCCGCCGCCTTCGAGCGCCAATGCCTTGAATCCCAGTGTATGCGCATGACTGGCATAGCGTTGCGATGGGCTTGCACATGCGCTGAGCAGTAGCGCGGCGAAGACCAATACAACTGCATTTACGTACGCGTCAATGCGATCACAAGCCAATTTATTCTCTTTTAAACGCTCGAATTATTGATAGTTGCGTAAGTCTGCAAACAGGTATGAGGCGGGGTGATATGCATGATGAATGTTCTCGTACTCAGGGTAAACGACATGTCACGCACACGACAACCGGATCAACCCGGTTGGTCTTGGCGCCGATGGTGAACCCCGCCTGAGCGGCGAAGAACGGGACTTCGGGATCAAGGGCGAAAGTGGAGTTTTGCAATCAATGCAGTCACGGGAAGATTTTCTCTCTGCTTGATGGAAGTCCGACAGGCTCCAGGCGCACATTAACGGCCCGGCGACCAAATACCCGCTGTCCATTGGACTTCGGGCCAATAGACAGCGGCGGCCGGCGCATTGAAACTTGAAGATGATTGCAATCTCCATGCTGCCGGGTTGCTCAGGCAACCGGTCCCAATCTGTCAAGGAGTCATTCTTGTCTTTCCCCGTTTCATCCGAGCGCCGGCAACTGTCCGCGCTCATCAAGTTGTGGTCAGACTGGAACCCTTTCGGGTTTCCGGAAGCCGGGGCCATTCACTATGAAACGCTGGCGTTCATGACCTTGCAAACCATGAAATGTCATCCCTGCCAGGATGAACTGGTTGCATCGTTGAAGTATTTTATTGGAATCGAGGCGGGCAAGCCGTTGCAGCCTACTGAACAGCACATCCAGGCCTTTGCGCAACGGATCCTTCACGACGATGTTCTGGTCGGCGCCTTCCGCTCCTGTTGGACGGCAGAATGATGTTCGCCAACCCGGCCAAGGCGCACTGCGGTCTGCGTTGGTTCGGCCGCTTGCCGGTGGTGATCGGCAGGTAGTCGCACAGATACCCGCCGGGGTTGCTGCGGCGTCGCTGTCGCAAGCGTTGAATTAGCGGGGGAGGGGAGAGGCGGAGAAATCGGTTGGGCGCGGGCGCCCGCATGCATTTTTCGATTGCTTGTTTTGGCTATCAAGTATAAATAACTGACTAGTCAGTTATTTGAGTGAACGCCTTCCCGCCATGACTTCCGATCCCGCCCAACCTCGTTGGCAACGTCGCGCCGACGATCGGCCACAAGAATTGCTGCAAGCCGCGCTGACGGTATTCGTTGAGCGCGGTTTTGCCGCCGCGAGGCTGGATGAGGTGGCGAAGCGGGCGGGGGTGTCGAAGGCGACCGTTTATCTGTATTTCTCCGGCAAAGAAGACTTGTTCAAGGCGCTGGTAGAGAGCGCCATCGTGCCGGAACTGGAACATGTCGAGGTCTTGGCGCAGCAGCACGTTGGCTCGAGTCGTGATCTGTTGATCAAACTGGTCAGCGCCATCTGGCGGGCCATCGCGTTGTCGCCGCT
>JFJP01042383.1_pt1 | contig 12085 bp, 5 predicted proteins | sample 431651 | NCBI WGS metagenome assembly JFJP01 (sample SAMN02602958, study PRJNA72255) | Microbial mat metagenome, whole genome shotgun sequencing project. | biome: fresh water; feature: sink hole; material: water; isolation source: purple microbial (photo- and chemosynthetic) mats found in... | reverse complement strand
AGTACACAAATACGTTTAGCCGTTTTTGGCATTACCGAAAGGAAATGTTTCGCTGAGAAAGGACGATACAAGTGAACAGAGATTAAACCTACTTTTTCGCCTTTAGCAGTCAGGTAATCAATACCTTCGCGAATAGCTTCGGTAGCCGAACCCATTGCTACAACCACACGGTCGGCATCGGGAGCACCATAATAATCGAACAAGCCGTATTTACGACCGGTGATTTCACTCAATTTATTCAAATAATCTTCCACAACAGCAGGAACTGCATCGTAGAAAGGATTACAAGCTTCGCGAGCTTGGAAATAAATATCACCGTTTTGAGCAGTACCACGCACTACAGGGTGCTCAGGACTTAATGCACGTTCGCGGAATTCTTTTAACGCTTCCTGATCCAACAAACCTACAACAGCATCTTGGTCAATTTCTTCAATTTTCTGTATTTCGTGCGAAGTACGGAAACCATCGAAGAAATGAACAAAAGGAATACGAGTTTTGATAGATGCTAAGTGAGCAACAGCAGCTAAATCCATAACTTCCTGAACCGAACCAGTTGCAAATAAAGCACAGCCAGTCTGGCGAACAGCCATAACATCTTGGTGGTCACCAAAGATAGAAAGAGCGTGTGAAGCTAACGCACGAGCCGAAACATGATAAACGCCTGGCAATAATTCGCCAGCAACTTTATACATGTTAGGAATCATCAGCAATAAACCTTGCGATGCTGTAAATGTCGTTGTCAATGCACCGGCCTGTAACGAACCATGCATTGCTGCAGCAGCTCCTGCTTCCGATTGCATTTCCTGTACTTGTACTGTTTCGCCGTACATGTTTTTACGACCCGATGCTGCCCATTCGTCAACATATTCGGCCATTGTCGACGATGGAGTGATAGGATAAATCGCAGCCACTTCGCTGAACATATAAGCTATGTGCGCAGCAGCTTGATTTCCATCACATGTCAAAAACTTTTTTGTTTGTGCCATTTTTTGTTTGTAATTTAATTGCTCCCCAACCCCAAAAAGGGGAACAGAAGCGAGTTGTTATTGATATATATATTATTTCTGCCCCTAATCTGTCAGCTGACGGAGAACAGAAGTTAGTTTTGTTAATTATTTACCCTGTATTTAAATATTAATACTAATATCTCTTACTCCCCTTTAGGGGCTGGGGGCAGTTTCTAATACAAAAACCCCAACATCCACAGTGGAATCTGATTTTTGCCGCTCGCATTTTGTTCGGTTGTAACATAAAATGTTTTTGCCGAAGGTTTATGGTTCGTATTGTTATCTATTTTGAAATTTAATTCCTGATCGATTAAAAAATCACTGTTTTTACGTCCTTTATTTATCTTGTGCTTGGCGTGTAAAGCGTTGTACAAAAATGTTTTATATTCAGCTTCACGGTTTATATTTTCGGGATAAACGGCGTGCATCAAATTTGTATTTTGTACGTAAAGTTGCTTGGGTTTCTTAGGATACTCTTCGCCTTCGGAATACAGTAAGTTTAGTAAACGAGCATCTTTTAGGTATTTTATATAGTTCATTATCGTTGCTCGCGAAGTTTCAATTTCGACACTCAACTGACTAATATTTGGAACCGTAGGCGCATCACCCATAATAATATAGAGAAGTTTTCGAATTTTTGATAAATACTTCAACTCAATTTGTCTAATCAATAAAATATCTACCTCCAACATCATATTCATGGTTTTGAGTAAATTTTCTGAATAATTTCTGTTTTCGAGAAAAAATGGATAAAAACCATGATGCAAATAATCCTCAAAATAATCGAGTGGTTGTATTTTGGAACAAATTTCTTTGGAAATAGATGTCGATTTTTGAGTTATTTCCTTTAAAGTGATGGGTTTAAATTCAGTTCCACACGTTAAATTAAGGTATTCGCGGAACGAAAATCCTCTTAAATTATATACCGAAACTATATCTTGTAAATCAGAATTATCTTCTATTAATCGCATAACCGACGAACCCGAAAAGATAATGTGCAGATTTGGAAAGCGTTCGTAACATTCGCGGAGTTCTTTCGACCAGTTTTCATATTTAAAAGTTTGGTCAATTAAAAGTGTTTTTCCACCTTGTTTGCAAAAATCGTCGGCAAACTGTAATAAACTATGCTGTGTGAAATAAAAATTATTGAAATTCACATACAAACAGCAACGTGAGCCTCCAAAGTTTTCCTTGGCATATTGTAGTAGAAAAGTCGTTTTACCCACACCACGGCTGCCTTTAATACCAATCAGGCGGTGGCTCCAGTCTATTTCGTCCATAAGAAGCCGCCTTACGGGCGATTGCACTTTTTCGACTAAATAGGTATGGGTTTTGTAAAACGACTCCATATATGAATTTTTCTGCAAAGATAAAATAAATATCGTATTTTGCAATGTAGAGATGGCAATTTAACTATAATATTTATAAAACTCCTTTGGTGCTTGGTAATTCGTATTGATAAATATCACGTTTTACGGCCATTTTTATAGATTTGGCCAATGCTTTGAATATGCCTTCTATTTTATGATGTTCATTAGTACCTTCAGCTTTGATATTCAGATTGATGCGGGCTGCATCGCTAAGCGATTTAAAAAAGTGATAAATCATTTCGGTCGGCAAATCACCAATATATTCGCGCTTAAATTCAGCCTCGTAAACCAACCACGGACGACCACCAAAATCGAGTGCTACGGAGCATAAATTGTCGTCCATAGGTAATGTAAAGCCGTATCTCTCCACACCACGTTTATTGCCAAGGGCCTTGCTAAGTGCTTCACCCAATGCTAAGGCTGTATCTTCGATGGTGTGGTGCTCGTCCACTTCCAAATCGCCTTTTACAATTATGGTTAAGTTGCTTCCAGAGTGTTTGCCGATTTGTTCGAGCATGTGGTCGAAAAACTTCAATCCAGTATCAATGTGGCATTTACCATTTCCATCTAAGTTTATTTCAACCAAAATATCCGTTTCCTTTGTAGTTCTTTTTATTGTGGCAATTCGTTCGCCAGCAAAAAGAAACTCAGCTATTTTGTTCCAATCGGAGCTTTGAAAGGCACAGTATTCACTCAATTCTTTTTCTACCAATATAGTTGTATCATCATTTATAAAAATTGCTTTACAACCCAAGTTTTTGGCTAGCTCCACATCGGTAGTTCGGTCACCAATTACAAAGGAACCTGCCAAATCGTATTCGCTGCTCAAGTATTCTGTCAACATGGCTGTTCCAGGCTTGCGCGTTGGTAAATTATCTTCGGGAAATGACTTATCTATAAAAACTTTTTCGAACTCAATGCCTTCGTTTCGAAGTGTTTGCAAAAATTTAGCTTGTACGGCATCAAAATTTTCCTGTGGATAAATATCAGTGCCTAAACCATCTTGATTGGTAACCAACGCCCATTCGAAATCTAGTTTTGTGCGAATAAAGTATAAATTACGAATTACAGCCGGCAAAAACTCTATTTGCTCTACTTTGTCCACCTGAAACGTAACAAGTGGTTCCACTATAATGGTACCGTCGCGATCGATAAAAAGTACTCTTTTTTTATTCTGAGTCATTATTTTTATGTTTTTATTTTCACAACAAAAATACGTCTTTTTTATTTGAAATAAAAATGGATAATTCATGATTTTTTTAATAGAGAAAAATTTCCGTAATTTTTTAGCGTTTTTAACCTATTTATCAAATTAATTGTACTACTTTTGCACCTTCTTAAAGAAGGTGTAGTTTTTAGTGTTAATTTATTTATAATCAATTAATTAAAATTTTATGGAATGGTTTATTAATCTGCTAACCAAAGAAAGTATTGCTCATATTATTTTACTTTACTCCTTTGTAATTGCAATAGGGGTGATGTTGGGTAAAATAAAAATCTTCGGTATTTCGCTTGGTGTTACATTTGTGTTGTTTGTTGGTATTGTAGTCGGTCATTTTGGTTTTTCTGTGCCCGACGAAGTGTTGCATTTTATCCGCGAGTTCGGATTAATATTGTTTATCTTTTCGATAGGTTTACAAGTTGGTCCTGGTTTTTTTGCTTCGTTCAAAAAAGGCGGCATGAAGCAAAATATGTTGGCAGCTTCGGTTGTATTTTTAGGTGTAGCAACAACTATAGGTCTTTTTTATATTTTTGGAGGTACTATTCCAATGCCCATGTTTGTAGGAATTTTATCGGGAGCAGTTACGAATACCCCCGGACTTGGAGCTGCTCAGGAGGCACTTCGCCAACTTCACGACGCAGGTCAAATAACTGAAATACCGCAGATTGCGCTTGGTTATGCAGTAGCTTATCCACTTGGAGTTACGGGTATTATACTTTCACTCATTTTGGTACGTGTTTTCTTCAAAATAAATTACGACAAAGAAACAGCAAATCTCAACGAACTTTCGGGTGGAGGAGTGGATAATACCAAAATTATTTCCATTCAAGTTAATTCGAAAGCTATTGATGGAAAAAATCTATCACAAATACGTAAATTAATTGGTCGTCAGTTTGTTGTTTCACGTTTGTTGAGCAATACTGTTTATAGCATTCCCAATGGAAAATCGGTGCTTAAAAATGGAGACAAGATACTAGTTGTAACCACCGAAGCCGATTCTGAAGCTGTTGTGGCTTTTACTGGTGAGCAAATTGAGTTCGATTGGAAAGAATCGGAAAATAAAATGGTTTCGCGTCGTATTGTAATTACACGTGGTGTAATAAATGGAAAAACCCTTGGCTCTCTTAAACTTCGCTCGGTAAATGTAAATTGTACGCGCATTGTGCGTTCAGGGTTCGACTTACTCGCCAATCCGAATCTTGTATTGCAGGTAGGCGACCGTGTAGTAGTTGTAGGTACGCCCGAAGCCATACAACGTGTGGAAGATATGCTTGGAAATACATTGAAACGTTTGGATGAGCCACATTTAATTACTTTATTTGTTGGTATTTTCGTTGGTATTATTTTCGGAAGTATTCCTGTATTTATTCCCGGAATGCCTATGCCGGTTAAGTTAGGTTTGGCTGGTGGACCACTGGTTGTAGCTATTCTGCTTGGTCGTTTTGGTTTTAAATTAAAACTCATAACTTACACCACACAAAGTGCCAACCTTATGCTTCGTGAAATTGGTATTACCCTTTTCCTTGCCAGTGTGGGATTAGCCTCTGGTGGTAAATTTGTGGAAACAGTGGTATCTGGCAATGGTTTGCTTTGGATAATGAGTGGATTTATTATCACTACTTTACCGCTGTTAATTGTGGGTATTTTTGGCCGTAAAGTAATGAAATTAAACTACTTTACGCTTATGGGATTGCTCTCAGGTAGTATGACCGACCCTCCAGCATTGGCCTATTCCAATGTTTATTCGGGTAACGATGCACCAGCCATTGCTTATTCAACCGTATATCCGCTTACCATGTTTTTACGTGTTATTTTGGCTCAAATTCTGATATTGGCGTTTGTGTAAATCAGTAGAGACGGGGCGTGCCCCGTCTAAAAATTAGAAATAAAAACAGCCTGTACATTTTATATGTACAGGCTGTTTTTATTTATGAAAATATTTCTATTAAAATTTCAATGTAACCGAGGCTAAGAAATTAGTACTGGCTTGCGGGAAGAAACGTAAATCGTTTACACGTTTTCCATCCACATAAGGTGCATACCAAGTCCAGCCATTTGTAACATATTGTGTATTTAATAAATTGTTTACCAATAGGTTAAAATTAATAGCTTTCACTTTATTCAATTTTAATTCGTAGCCCACATTCAGATTATTTACAAAATAAGCATCAATCGACCGACCATTATCCGACGAATTGTCAATATATTGTTTTCCAACGTAATTCGAATGTAAACCTATATTGAATGATTTTATTTTAACGTTAAATAAACTATTTGCAATTACATTCGGCGAATAAGCAATATCGGTAGTTCCCAACACGTTATCGCGTGAACCAATCCAATTTTCATCTGCAATAGAATTAACATATTCATCAACACCTTCTTCCGTAAAATTCAATATTTTATTTTGACTTAAAGTAATGTTTCCGTCCCAGTTGAGCCAGTTGGTAATTTTTACTCCGGCTACCAATTCAATACCAGCGCGGTAACTCTCAGGTATATTTGAGGTTAAAGCTTCGCCAATTTCGCTTAACTTTCCTGTCAAAATCAATTGGTCTTTGTAGTTCATATAATACAAATTGGCACTGGCAGTGAAACGAGGTGATTGAAAACGATAACCAATCTCCGTATCGTACAAGCGTTCAGGTTTTGGCTGGGCAGCTGTTGAATTATCGGTGTAATTACTGCGGTTCGGTTCTCTATTAGCAATCGAATACGAAGCATACACATGGTTCTCTTTATTCAATTGATAGGTTAAACCCACTTTCGGGTTGAAAAAATCAAATTTATAAACATTGGTAATATCATCCATTTTCCCTGTATTTGAGTTGTATTTGTCGCTCACACCATTCAGACTATAATTAATGTGGCGATATTGCAAATCAATTGTAGTAAACAGTTTATCAATAATTTCAGCTGTTGTTTTTGCATAAATACTTGCTTCGTCTTTTAGCGAATTGCTGCGATAATATTCCTGGTTGGGTTGTAAGTTTTGAGCATTACGCACCCAAATTACTTTACCAAAATGATCGCCATCATAGCGATTTAAAGCACCGCCAATGGTAGCATTTAGCTTTTTTGTTTCGTAATTCAAGGCATACGTAATTCCATAAAAATCGTTATCCAACCATTTGCGACGAACAAGGTCTGTTTTTTTCTGAACCTCACCAGCAATTGTGTCAGGAATTAAACCATATTCTTTATACTTTCGTTCTTCTTTATATTCTTCGTAATAACCTGAACCTTTCGTATAATGTGCCGAAGCATTCAAATTTAGATTTGGGTTTAAAATTTGCGACCAATGCAATTGATAATGTGTTTGTGTATAATCATCAACCTGATTATCATAGAATTTTGTATTTTTATTGTTATCAGTATATTTGCCCAATTCATTATAGGTGCGGTTTGTTGCCAACGAATCAGCAATTACGCCATACCAAGCCTGATAGGTTTTTTCGTGTCCACCAAAGGTAACAAATTTCAGCGTTGTTTTATTGCCATAATAGCCTCCGGCAAAATAATACGATTTTAAATCAGCCGAAGCCCTGTCCAAATAGCCATCGCTTGTAACATTCGACAAACGCGCGTCGAAAGTAAAACCGCTTTTAAGCAATCCTGTTCCGGCTTTCAGCGTGTTTTTGTTGGAGTTGAATGAACCAATGGTAGAACCAATTTCGGCATAAGGATTAGGACGTGAACCCTCGGTTTGCATATTGATACTTGCACCAAAGGCAGCAGCCCCATTCGTAGAAGTTCCTACGCCACGTTGTACCTGCACCGACGAAAGCGACGAAGCAAAATCGGGCATATCCACAAAATACGACGCATGCGATTCTGCATCGTTAAACGGCACGCCGTTGATGGTTACATTGATGCGATTTCCATCCGTACCTCTGATACGAAAGCCGGTATAACCAATACCCGTTCCACCATCCGAAGTGGCTATAAACGAAGGTGTTAATGCCAGCAAATACGGAATGTCCTGACCGAGATTGCGTTGCTCGATATTTTCTTTTTGAACACTGCTGTAAGCTACTGCAGAACGCTCGTTGGCGCGCAACGAAGTTACAATTACTTCTTTAAGCGAAATTTGCCGAATGCTGTCATTAGCAGTAGCATTGTTTTTTGTTTGACCAAAAATAGAAATTGAGAAAAACAGCGCTGTGGCTGCGATAAAGATTTGTCTCATAACAAATTAATTAAAATTGATTAGTTAATAAATTTTGTTTTGAGAGCCTAAAAGATGCGGAAGATGTGTTTTCTTATTCCCTTCGCGGCATTACCCGTGCAGGTTCAAAGGGTATGATCTCAGCCCGAAATATTAAGGCACCCCATTTAAAAGTTCATAAAGTAATAAGGTTGAAAAGTTCATAAAGTGAATCAGAACTTTTGCAACATTATAAAAAAGAAAGAAAAACAGCTCTGGAAGCGAGCCGAATTCCTTTCGGGGGTCAAAGGTACTACCATTTTGAGCTATAAAAGAACATTGTGAGTGAAACTTTTAACGAAATTAACAAAATTACAGTATTAAACAGTTCTGTTTTATAAAATACCTGCAATTGATTTTGATTATTATTTTAGTAGATAGAAAAAATAATCTATCTTTGTAGCCCAAATTATTTATTTGCTACCAGTTTGACACTCAAAGCACTTTTTGCTTATTGTTTCTTGTTGATTATCAAATAATTAAGTGGCTAAAGGGCCTGTTTGGTTTTGACAGCAGGTAGAAAGGGTATGTAAGCATGTCGAGCTTTGAGAAAACAGCTCGTAAATCTAGGTTCTTAAAATCATAACTGGCGAAGAAAACTACGCTCTTGCTGCTTAATCGAATCACAGTAGATTAGCTTAATCTTGCCGTTAGACGGCGAGACGAGACATTTCCCAAAGGCCGTCGCTTCGAGGCTAATGAATCGGAAATGTGGATAAATCGAAGATAGTTCCGATACGCCTTGCTATCGGGCGGTCTTGTTGACACTCGAAAACCAAAGCGAAGATAAACATGTAGAAAGCGTATTATTTCCTTGTTTGGACGAGGGTTCGACTCCCTCCAGGTCCACAAAAAGAAAAGACTTTTGGCACACAGCCAAAAGCCTTTTCTTTTCTACTTCTATCAGTAAATTCTAATATCTCTTTTTGTAACCACTTCCACCGCTGCTGCGTTTGCGATCGCCACCTTCGGAGGAGCTGCGACGTGCCGGACGGTCGTCGGTACTACGCGAACGCCAAGGTTTGTCGCCACCTTCAGTACTTGCTGCGGGTTTGCGATAGCCGCCTGAGCCTGAACCTGTGCTGCTTCCACGATTACTGCTACTGCTGCGGTCGTATTCGCGACGAGGACTATCACCTCCACCTGTGCGTGGACGATATTCGGGTTTGCGACTTCCACCATCTGCTGCTTTACTTCCTTTAGCTTCCGATACTTGATATTCGCTTTCGCCAGCAAACGAAGTTATCACTTTTTCTACTTGGTCGCTGAATACATCAAAAAACGTAAACTTATTAGTTACTTCGATGGCGCCAATGCTAATTGATTTATCGCCGGTTACGTCGTTTATTATTCCCAAAAAGCGTTTAGGGTCAAGGCCTTCACGGTCGCCAATGTTGATTTTCAGACGAATACGTTTACCTTGTCTATCTCCTCTATCTCCTCTGTCGCCACTTCGTTCTCCTCTGTCGCTTCTTACGCCACGATCGCCTTTGCGATCATCAAATTCGCCACGAATGTGCGATTTTTCGTGATAATTCAAATCTTCGGCATCCTTATAATAATCCAGAAAACGGTTAAATTCAATTGAAACAAAGCGTTTTAAAATTTCTTCCTTGCTTAAATCTTCCAACTGTTTCATAATTTGAGCAGTATAAGGAGCAATTTGCTCTTCGTTTACTTCTACATTTTGCATGCGGTCGATCATAAAGAACAATTGTTTTTTACAAACTTCCAACCCATTCGGTATTTGCTCCTGAATGAAGTTTTTGCGAAGCATGCGCTCAATATCTTTTATTTTAAAGCGCTCTTTCGAATGGATAATTGAAACTGCAATCCCTTTTTTATTGGCACGTCCAGTACGACCGCTACGGTGTGTGTAAATTTCCACATCATCGGGCAAGTTGTAGTTAATAACGTGTGTCAGGTCGCTTACATCTAATCCACGGGCAGCTACATCGGTAGCCACAAGCAATTGTATGTTACGAATACGGAATTTTTGCATAACCGTGTCGCGTTGTGCTTGCGAAAGGTCGCCGTGAAGTGCATCGGCATTATAGCCATCATGCATTAAATGGTCGGCAACTTCTTTTGTTTCCTGACGGGTGCGGCAAAATACAATGCCGTAAATATCAGGATTCAAATCCACAATGCGCTTGAGAACCAAATAGCGTTGTCTGGCTTGCGAAACATAATAGATGTGTTCTACATTTTCAGCTCCGGCATTTTTTGTCCCAACAGTAATTTCCTCGTAGTTTTTCATATAGCGCTTAGCGATATTTGAAATCTCCTTAGGCATAGTTGCCGAAAACAACATGGTACGGCGAGTTTCAGGAGTACGTTGAAGTATAGTTTCAATATCTTCTTTAAAACCCATATTCAGCATTTCATCTGCCTCATCGAGTACCAAAAAGTCGATTGCGCCCAATTCAATTTTTCCTCGTTCAATTAAGTCGATTAATCGTCCGGGAGTAGCAACAATAATTTGAGGAGGAGTGTCCAGTTGTTTTAATTGAGTGCGAATATCTTCGCCACCATACACAGGTACAATACGCATTCCGCGCATGTTTTTCGAGTAGCCTTTCAGGTCGTTCGAAATTTGAATACATAATTCGCGAGTAGGAGCAAGCACCAATGCTTGAACTTGTTTGCGTTGTGCATCAATTAAGTTTAAAACTGGCAACCCGAATGCGGCTGTTTTTCCGGTTCCTGTTTGAGCAAGTGCCACTAAATCAGCGGTTTGTTCGAGCATGAACGGAATGGTTTTTTCCTGTACGGGCATAGGTTGCTCGTACCCAAGTTCTTCGATGGCCGATAATATATCGTCCTTCAAATTCAATTCTTTGAATGTCATTTTGTTAGTTTTTGTACACGTTTTAGGGCAGATATCCGGCGATATTTTCATTCGTTTATACAAAACGTGTACCCCACTGGTAGCGAACTGCTTGTTAATGCAGTGTGTTTCGGACAGTTACCCACAACGCGCGGTTGTTTTTAATTTGGGTGCAAAGGTAATCAATTTATTTTGATTACCAAACTAACTTCAAATCAATCATTTTTTTGAGGTTTTTTAATGCCATAAAATATCCTTTTTTGACCAAAAAACTGTATCTTTGCAGTCATTTGTAAAAAATAACAAATTTAAAACTATAAAAGACGACAAAATGAGTAACACAAAAAGAGTCTACACTTTTGGCAACGGAAAAGCCGAAGGTAAAGCTGAAATGAAAAACTTGCTTGGCGGTAAAGGAGCAAATCTTGCAGAAATGAATCTGATAGGCGTACCTGTACCTCCTGGTTTCACTATTACTACCGATGTTTGTTCTGAGTATTATACACTTGGAAAAGACAAAGTAGTTGAACTTTTAAAACCCGAAGTGGCTGCCGCAATTGCAGAGCAGGAAATTTTAATGAATTCGAAATTTGGTGATATCGAAAATCCATTATTGGTTTCGGTACGTTCGGGAGCTCGTGCATCCATGCCTGGTATGATGGATACAATTTTGAACCTTGGATTAAATGATGCCGTAGTTGAAGGTATGATTCGCAAAACCGGTAATGCACGTTTTGCATGGGATTCGTATCGTCGTTTTGTTCAAATGTATGGTGATGTAGTTTTGGGTATGAAACCCGAAAACAAAAATGACATTGATCCATTCGAAGAAATTATTGAACATATTAAAGAGGAAAAAGGTGTAGAATTGGACACTGAACTTTCGGTTGAAGATTTGAAAGAAATGGTTGCTCGTTTTAAAGCTGCAGTTTTAAAACAAACCGGACATAATTTCCCCGACTCAGCTTACGAACAATTGTGGGGTGCTGTGTGCTCCGTATTTGACTCGTGGATGAATGACCGTGCTATTCTTTATCGCAAAATGGAAGGAATTCCTGCTGAATGGGGAACTGCTGTTAACGTTCAAGCAATGGTATTTGGTAACATGGGCGAAACTTCAGCAACTGGTGTTTGTTTCAGTCGCGATGCTGCTACAGGCGAAGATCAATTTATTGGTGAGTATTTAATTAATGCACAAGGCGAAGATGTTGTTGCAGGTATACGTACACCACAACAAATTACAAAAATTGGTTCACAGCGTTGGGCAGTTTTAGCTGGTGTTTCGGAAGAAGATAGAATTGCTAAATATCCATCAATGGAAGAAGCAATGCCAAGCATTTATTTAGAGTTAGACGCTATCCAAACAAAATTGGAAAACCACTACAAAGATATGCAGGATATGGAGTATACCGTACAAGAAGGTAAACTTTGGTTCTTGCAAACCCGTAA
>JFJP01040005.1_pt1 | contig 12086 bp, 8 predicted proteins | sample 431651 | NCBI WGS metagenome assembly JFJP01 (sample SAMN02602958, study PRJNA72255) | Microbial mat metagenome, whole genome shotgun sequencing project. | biome: fresh water; feature: sink hole; material: water; isolation source: purple microbial (photo- and chemosynthetic) mats found in... | reverse complement strand
TATTGATGGTTTTATTTTAGGAACTATTGCAACCGGAGTTGCAGCAACTTCCTTTGGCTCAACGTAATTCACATTCAGTTCCTCTGAAGATGTTTCACCTCCTGCGTTATAAGCTGTCAGCCTGATCTTGTTATTTCCTGCATTCAGAAAAATTACTTTTTTAAACTCAACATCAAATCCAATATTTGTTCTATCAAGCTTTCTTTCTGAGGAAAATTTTTTATCATTCAGATATACATCAACACTTGTTATCTCCGATTCAGATTTCAGTAAGGCATCTATTCTGAAATTTAATTTCTCACTTGTCAGGTTATTCAGGTTATTCCAGACAATAACTGATTTGGATCTCGGCACCGATGAGTTACCTGCAAGATTTTGAATAGCAAGAGCTGAAGCATCCCAGACATTCAACTTGTCGGAGTATAAAGTTGAAGAAATAAAATCCTTTCCGTTTAAGTTAAAAGCAACAGAAAGTACAAAATAATCCTGTTTCGGAGAATGGAACACAATAGCTCCGGTACTTGAATTAATCAGAACAAGATAGTTATCATGTCCGCCACTCAGAATATATTTCCCATCGGGACTGAAGGCTATAGTCTGTACCCATTTACTGTGTGCTATGATTGAATTCTGAAGACTCCCGTCCGAACTATTCCATATTTGGATCTTGCCGTCATCACCTCCGCTGGCAATCAGCGTGCTGTTATAGTTATATGCGACACAGCGTGTCCAGCCTTCATGAGCATCGATTGTATTTATTAGTCTGCCTTCTTTTACATCCCACTCAATTACTTTCCCATCTGCACTCCCAGAAACTATTTTTGTACCATCAAAGTTAAACTGAACTGAGTTGACCTCTTTGGAATGTCCTTTCAGTTCTTTTAAAAGGTGACCTTCGATGTCCCACAACCTGATACTTTTATCTTTGCTGGCAGAAACAATCATGTTATTTCGTGTAATATCCACTGAGGTTATATCAGATGTATGACCATCCAGACTGATATTATTGCCGGTTTGCAGATTCCAGACAGTCACTTTAGAATCTTTACCGCCTGATACAAGATAAGTTCCATCGTAATTAAAAACAACGGAAAGAGGAAAGTCCTTCAGTCCCTTTAATTCCTTTATTATACTTCCTGTTTTAGCATCACAGATAATAATCTTTTTGTCAAAGCCTCCTGTAGCAATATATTTTGAGTCGGGGCTGAATGCAGAACAAACGATCTGGTGCCTGGGCATTGAAAAAGTAGTACCAAGCCTGATCTGTGCCTGGCATAAGATCCCGTTTAAAATAATCACAAGAATTAATATCCTTGTTTTCATTGTTTTAGTCCTTATTTCTAAAGTGACTTAGACTTAAAAAAACTAAAATGGAAGCCAGCCTCCCCATAAACTGAGTTAATTTTCATTTCAGAATCAGTCTGATCCTTGTCATTGAAAAATACTGAATTATACCCCCCCTGAATGAATATTGCGAATCTATCAGAGATCTTGAAGTCAATTCCGGCACCACCTGTATAGCCAAAATTAACAGGAGCCTGATATTTAAGTTCCTCTCCTATAAAATCAAAAGAATAGGCAATGTAATTCAGATTACCACCAGCATAAATGTAAGGATTGATTTTTTTCCCCGGGAGGAATTTTATTTTTGGACAAAAGCTAATACCAATGTTCTTAAATTCCCCGTTTGAAAAAATATTAGTCTCATTTGACTTAAAAGTTGTGTATTTCAATAGAGTTACAAGAGAAAATGATCTGCTAAGGTTAAACTGCAAACCCATATCAGTTGAGAAACCATCACCGAAGACATCAGTAAAGGATTTTTCACCAACAGGATGATGGTAACTCCATGAGACCTGCAGGGTAACTTTTTGTTCAAATTGTGCCGAGACACTTGAAATTAATAGAGAAAAAAGAAAAACAGATAATAGAATTTTCCTTGCTGGTTTCATAGTGGAGTGATTAATAATCTATTTTATATAGAAAAATATTGTCAGACCCTTTAATCAAATTGAATATTTAAACTTAAAGATATAAAATAGTCCCTTTAATACAAAATCATAAGGAAGATTTTATTTAAACACCATTTAACTGCAATTTATTCCGAGAATTATCAATAAATGGCCATCTGCAAAAGGATGAACACAACTATATTTTAATGAATATCTTCCTTTTGTACATCTGCCACAATATTAAATATAGTATTCCAAATCCGCCCAGGGCCCTTATAAAACGGTACCATTCACCGGTATACTGTTTCAGTCCTCCTGTAAATACATCTGCAACATGCCCAAAATCAAACATATGCGATGCACAATAAGCAAAAATGGCATTCATGCCTATTACAGTAAAGAACATAAATCCTTTCTTAAGATTCAGCCCGTCAACCATCCATAGAAATATTGACAGTGACAGGAGACATAATCCTCCCGAAAACATCACAAAAGAGCTTGTCCAGATATGCTTAACTGAAGGCAGCCAGATATTCCAGACCGAACCTATAATTATGAGTGAGATTCCGCCGGTAATAAGCCACATAGTCTTTTTACTTACTCCAAGTTCTGACTGAAGGAGATAACCCGCAAAAACTCCCAGCATTGTAGTGGCTCCGAAATTAAGACTGCTTATGATCCAAGAATATGTTGTGCCATCCTGAAATGATCCTAAGATCAGCTTATCAAAATAAATCGCAAAATTACCATCAGGAGTAATAACGCCGGCACCAGCACCCGGGACAGGGATCAAAGCAATTATTGCCCAGTATATCAGTAAAAGAAACATCGTGCTTATAACCTGCCACGATACCCTTAAATATAGAATAATGACAGCTGATATAAGATAGCCACTTGCAATAGCTTGCAGGGTATTGCTGTAAAATTTTATCTTACTCCATTCATAATCAAGGAGATTACCCTGAACAGCCATTCCAAGTATCCACAGGAGTAAGACCCGTTTGATAACATGCGGCCAGATTGACGCTTTTGAGGGATATTTTTCGAGTCGCCGGCGAAACGAAAAAGGCATTGATACACCTACAATAAAGAGGAAAAGCGGCATAATAAGGTCATAGAACCTGAAGCCCGTCCATGTTACATGATCCAACTGGGTTGAGATGAAATTTGTTACCGGGGAATCAACAATACGATCGAGGCTCTTTAATACTGCTTCAGCTCCGATTATCCAGAAGAGATCAAAACCACGCAGGGCATCAACAGAATTAACCCGTGAGGGAAAAGTTATCCCTGGATTATCTACCCTGAAATGTTCCAGCTGAATGAATATTTTTTTAAACATACCATGAAATCTTTAAGGAATGTTAAATCAAAAATAAAATCATAGTTCACCAAAAATACCTGTCAATCCTTTTCAACTATAATCATATTATTATCTATAAGTCTGCTGTTATATGCCTGTATTATGGCTTTCAGCTTTTCCTCCATAAGCAGCCTGAGTTCAGGATTTTTATCAACCAGATTTTTTTCAAGAAATATATCATCATTATAGTTATACAATCCTACCGGTTTATTATCCAGCAAATAAAGGAGGTGATCCTTCATATAAATCTGATAATTTGCACCAGAAGTATTAAAGGCAAATGACTCTTTTTTAACATCAAAAAGATCATTACCAAAAGCTATATATTCCTCATCATAATTAAGATAGCTTAACACTGTAGGCATAATATCTATCTGTTGTGCAATTCTTTTTCTTATACCTGTTAAGCTGCTTCCGGGCTTATAAAATATTATCGGAATACTGTAGGAACCAAAGTTATTCTGGAATTCCTTATGAATTGATTCATTAGTATGGTCAGCAGTAATAACGAACAGAGTATTTTTAAAAAATGGCATATCAGATATCTTCTTAAAAAATCCACTTAGTGCATAATCTGTGTACCCGACTACTTCCACAATCGGTGCAGGTCCTTTCTTAAATTTTCCTTTATATTTGGCAGGCACTTCGAATGGATGGTGAGATGAAACAGAGAATAAGGATGTCATAAAAGGCTCCCTGAAACTGTTTAACTTATCTGCGAAAAAATTAAAAAATGGTTCATCCCAAACGCCCCACATCCCGTCAAAATCTGATTTATCAGGATATTGGTCCAGTCCAAAATAGTCATCAAAACCTGCAATTTTAGAAAATGAATCAAATCCCATTGATCCATTTGGTGCTCCATGAAAAAAAGCGGAATAATATCCTTTCTTCTTTAGAAGGCCGGGAAGTCCATTAATCTTATTATTGGCATAATGCGAAATTGTATATGGAGTTTCAAGTGATGGGATAGATGCAAGTATAGAAGGCATTGCATCAATAGACTTCTTCCCGTTCGATATTGACACGTTAAAAGTCAGACTCACATTTAAAAGAGAATCAATAAAGGGAGTATAACCACTATAATTTCCTCCATCCAGATCTTTGTTAAGTGCTCCGATATATTCCCTTGCAAAACTTTCCAGAATTATTATCACGACATTCTCGTTCGAAAAAGGCTCCTTCTTCTCAGGTATATAGTGAGGATTATAAAGTTCTTTAAGCTTATCGTCATCAAAAAATTCAAATTTCACCAGTGCTTTCTTGTCATAAGTCCTGAAGAAACTGAAAGGTGTATTCAGAACAATTGCAACATCGCGTGGAGTATCAACGTATCGTGCTGCATTACTTATTGTTATAGGACGAGTTGAATGTTTGTACCCACCTCGTGCTGCCCCGATCACAAGTGCAATAATAAGCGGTACCATAATAATATTAATAATATGATAACTGATAATATTAGCAGGTTCAGGTTTTTTCGTTCTTACTTTATTATAGAGATATACCATCAGGAACCATAAAAAAATGGTAAATAGAGTTGCTGGCCAGTAGTCAACAAGGAACCTGAAAAACAACCTGGTTAAATTAGATTCATTTTCAAAAGTCTTGAAGACATCTGCAGTGGCTCTCTTATCTATAAACCGGTAATAGACAAAATCCATCCCGTTCATAGCAATGGCCAGTCCGTTGGTCAGAAAGAAAAAATACTTAATGACTTTCTGGTATATTTCATTATAACGAAAATCGAGAGGGATTATCTGGAGAAAGATAAAAATCAGATTTATATATACAATTGCAGAAATATCAAAGACGAGTCCCCCCTCCAATATTCTCATGAACTGTATGAAAGTGACACCGGGAAACATCCTGTAGTTAAACAGGAAGAAGCCGATCCTGCACATTGAGAACAGGAGCAATATTAACATTATTCTGTATGCGAGAACAACGAATACATTCCTTGAAACAAGCCAATTCTTCATTTGTCAAAATATTACTCTAAGCTACAGGACCCACTCTGATCTGACTCATCGGTTATGTAATCTCTGTATTAATATGATAAGCAGGTTTAATCTGATGAAATACTTAACGCCAGTCCCGATGTATTTTTAACACACAGAAACTGGCGTTTGAATATAGGATTAGAAGAAATCAGTTTTTCTCCATATCTTCCAGAAGTTCCTTAACATCAGAATTATTAAATTCATTCATGATTTTATTTGCACTTTTTCTTGCTCCCAAACCAATTAAAGAAAAAAGTACTATTAAAGCAATAAGTACATACATTACAACTTTGGTGGTATCCTGTTTTGACTTTAAGGATTCAACAAGTCCGTTATATAATAACCATAAGGCAAAAATATTTACTGCAAGCCCTATGATCAAGCCCAGGTAAAGATTAAATCCTCCTGCAAATCCAAGAAAAGCATTGATTGGCATAACGACCATAACGGCGGCAGTTACTCTTACATTAGCCTCGAAATCGGTACTCCCTTTACAGACCGAAGAAATTATCAGTAAGATTACTGCTCCGATAAATAATCCAACAATAGCGCCGATCATATATCCAATAAGAGCCATTATACCAACAGCTCCTCCGAACATACCACCAGTCACTGCACCTATTTTCAGAAGACTCCACAGGAAAACAAATATTCCTGCAATCAAACCATAAATTACTGCTTTAATCAAAGGCTCAACAATACCACCAGTGGTTTTCATAGTGGCAAAGTAAGATTTCGGATTTAAAAGGACATCTTTTGATTCCTTAATAAACAGATTAAAATCGAAGGTTCCGTTGTTCATAATTTAAAATGATTAGTTTGGATTACTATTTAACATCAGGTAAATAAATTCAGATTCCAAGTTAAAAAATATTTCCGCAAATCACTTAATAAATTAAGAAAAATAGTTAAAGCTTCTATTCCAGATAAGTATAACCATACAGACCTGACCGGTAGTTTGAAAGAAACTCCTTTCCTTCCTCAAGTGTAATTATCCCGGCTTTTACCGAAGAAGTAACCCAAGACTCTACGGTCCTCACCATCTTTTTTGAATTATACTGAACATAGTCAAGTACTTCAGCAACTGTCTCTCCATCAATTACCTGATCAATTTTATACCCATTACTATCTACCGAAACATGAACTGCATTTGTGTCTCCAAAAAGGTTATGAAGATCTCCAAGTATCTCCTGATAAGCCCCTACCAGAAAAACTCCCAGATAATAAGGCTCTTTGTTTTTCAGAGCATGAACAGGAAGGTGGTGGGATGAGTTCCGTGTCGAAATGAAATTGTCAATTTTACCATCTGAATCGCAGGTCATATCCTGAATTGTGGCAGTACATAATGGCTCCTCATTTAGCCTGTGTATAGGCATTATAGGAAATATCTGATCAATAGCCCATGCATCGGGAAGTGATTGAAACAGTGAAAAATTACAAAAATATTTGTCCGACAGGATCCTTGATATCTGGCGAAGTTCTTCCGGTACATGTTTTGTTATATTTGCCATCTGGTATACTTTTCTGGCTATTGACCAGAATAGTCTCTCTATCTGAGCGCGCGTTTTAAGATCGACAAGTCCAAAACTGAACCTGTCAAGAGCTTCTTCCCTTATCTGCTGGGCATCGTGCCATGTCTCAAGCATTCTTGGCTGATTAATGTTATCCCATAACAGGTAGAGTTCTTTAACCAGTTCATGATCATTCTCGTGAATCAGGTCTTCAGGATCCCAGGAAGGAAGAGTCGTTGTTTCAAGAACTTCAAATATCAAAACGGAATGATGAGCTGTAAGTGACCTGCCTGATTCCGTAATGACATTAGGGTGTGGAATATTGTTTTTATTACTTGCATCAACAAACGTACTGATAGAGTCATTAACATATTCCTGGATAGTATAATTGACACTGCTTTCACTATTGGATGATCCAGTTCCATCGTAGTCTACTCCCAGGCCCCCTCCTATATCAACAAATTCAACGTTAAATCCAAGCTTACGAAGCTGAACATAAAACTGGGAAGCCTCACGCAACGCTACTTTTATACGCCTGATTTTAGTCACCTGACTCCCAATATGAAAATGGATCAGCCTGACACAGTCCCTCATCTTGTTTTTCTCAATAAAATCAATTGCCTCCAGCAGTTCGCTCGAAGTCAGACCAAATTTACTGATGTCTCCTCCTGAATCTTCCCATTTTCCACTTCCAACGCTGGCAAGTTTAATGCGTATTCCAAGGTTAGGCTTAACTTTCAGCCGTTTAGCAATTGTAGTGATAAGCTTGAGCTCATTCAGCTTTTCAACAACCAGAAATATTCTTTTGCCCATCTTCTGGGCCAAAAGTGCCAGCTCAATATAATCCTCATCCTTGTAACCGTTACAAATGATCAGTGATTCGGGGTCAGTATTTATAGCTATTACAGCATGAAGTTCAGGTTTTGATCCAGCTTCCAGTCCTATATTAAATTTCTTCCCGTGACTGACTATCTCCTCAACAACAGGGCGCATCTGGTTGACTTTAATCGGGTATATTATGAAATTCTGGGCTTTGTAACCATATTCTTCCGAAGCCGATTTAAAACATCTGGATATGCTAATGATCCTGTCATCAAGTATATCCGGGAACCTTAATAATACAGGAGTAGAAACATCTGTAAGGATCAGTTCATCGAGGAGGTCCTTAAGATCCACCTGTATTCCGTTCCTTTGTGGAGTAACGATCACATTTCCCTTCTCATTAATAGAAAAATAATCAACACCCCAACCATTTATGTTATATAATTCAGCTGAATCTTCAACACGCCATTTTCTCATGTCCGGTTATTTTGCTTTAGTTTATCAGGCCGCAAAGGTCAGAAAAATTTGTATTTTTTACAATGTTAAAAAAATAACACCAAATAGTCTAAATATAAGCAAATTATGTTTTTTCAAACTGACTGATGACGTACTCCTTCCATGCAACTTAAGAATTTCACAGCGGAACAGTTAATATTTCAGCCTCATTCAGGATTTTATATACAGGAAACGGATAATATCCTGAACCCCACTGAGGTACCAGGTAGCGGTCAAAATAATTCCATGACATCAATCCATCATTCGATTGTGGTTCAAGTAAATAAGCTGCCACATTGGCCAGTTTCTGAGCTGTTCTGACAACAATTGTTCCTGAAGGGAAATTTATTCTGTCCCTGACATACCTGCCTTTTACAGAATTTGTATAGTGTCCCTGGTTTAATCTTGCAGCTCCCTTTAATTCAGTGATTTCAAAGCATTCCACATCAATTTTTGTATCTTGTGAGAGCTTCTCCAGTTTTATGCCATGCAGCTTAAGCAGCTCTGTTACCTCACGATCATTAACAGTAATAAAGTAAGCAAACGGAAATTTAACGCTCTTAAAGGGATAATAATCAATATAATAAGGTATTGTTACCGTTTTTTGCCTGTCGCTTTTCTTATAGCTTCTTCTCCCATTATTATCGACAATAAGATCTGCCTCGTAGGTCTTGACTGTAACCATTTTAGGAGCAGGTCTGACTTTAAGTTCAATGGCAAAAGAATCTGCGACAGCCGGGCTCATTCCCCTGGCAATAGTCATACTGTCAGCATTATGCAACATATTCCTTATTTCTGAAGTATGTTCCGAAGTGTACTCAATCAATGAATGAATAAGATAATAACATCCGAAGACGCGTGATTTAAAATCTGCATATACGTAGTTTTCATTCAGAATAGCCAGGCGGTTTCGTATTCCAAAATAATTGGTCATATAACGCGGTTCAAATGCATCGAGGACCCATCCTTTTTCAGGATTCATCATATCGTAAAACTCACCATAGAAGCAATTCTCAATCTTATACTTACTATAAAGGTTTTTTGATATTGAAGGTACCATCTTATCACGCATATAGGATATTAATGCGTTTTCGCCGTTAGGGTTAACCATCCATGTAAAAGTAACAGGTTCAAGATGGTATGAACCATTTGTAGTATGACAATCCATAAAAACAGAGGGATCCCAGCGGTTAAAGACATTGGCAATAAGACCTTTCAGTTCAGGTGATTCTGCCTTAACAGCATCACGATTGAGATCAAGAAACTGACCATTATACCTAACACCAACACCATTCACCGGACCATTCTGATTTGTCCTGTTAAGCGGTGTGATCTTCTCATTCCCGTCCGCATTAAAGAGAGGGCATAGGAGTAAAATAACATTCTTAAGAGGTCCTGAATTTTTCTTCTCAAGTAAATCCCTGGCATACATCAATATAGCTTCTTTCCCTTCAACTTCCCCCGCATGGATATTTGCCTGAATGTACACAATAGTTCTTTTGTCATTTTCCAGGGCAGCCGGTGATTCAGGTAAAGGGTCAGCTATTATCAGAAGTGGTATATTCCTGCCTTCAACAGAAGTTGCAATGTTATCGACTCTGATGTTAGGTGATAATAACCTGAGCTGATCAATAAATGTCAGTACATCACTATATGTTGAAGTGGATTTGAAATCAGATTTTTCTGCAACTGTCAAAAACTTTAACTGACTATAGCTATTAACTTCAGATAACAAGGCCAATAACAAGAAAATAAGATTCTTTTTCATTTCAAACTTTCAGTTTATTATTGGGAGATAAATGTAGAAAAAAAATCATCCCGACAGCCATTTTATATTACAAAGAGTCAGCACACTTTTACTCAATGTCAATCTTGACTAAAATGTCAATAAACCATCCTGACCTTTTTCAGGTAACAGATAAAAATTATATTTTAACTTTTTCCAGTACAGCGGGTATAAGAATAAAATCATCAGGGAATATGTACGAAGGATATTTTACTACTCATTTGAGTATATAAAGATTTAAATAATAATACTTAGAATCAAATTATTATAATTTTTTTAGATTATTTCAAAATAAATACGTAGCTTGCGTCCCTAATTTAAAAACAGAATAAAATGAACAAAGGAACAGTGAAATTTTTTAATGTATCAAAAGGATTCGGATTCATTAAAGATGCAGATTCGGATAATGAATATTTTGTACACGTATCTGGTCTGAAAGATCAGATTAAAGAAAATGATGAAGTTACATTTGAACTTCAGGAGGGTAAAAAAGGAATTAATGCAGTAGACGTAAGACTAGCTTAGTTGATCTATACAAAGATTTATTATTCAATCCCGGTCAGTTGACCGGGATTTTTTTTTGAATGTCTTTTATCCATTATATTACTCTAAAACAGTAAAAAAGATCATGGTCACTCAGTAAAATAAAGTCACATGACATTTTGTTTTAAAGGTTTCAGGAATGTCAGACAACTTCTATTGTCTCTTTTTTTCTTCTTGTTTAGCTTTTTTTGCAGCGCGTTTTTCTTTCAGACTTTTTGTCGGCTCTTTTTTGTGTTTTGTCTGTTCTTTTGCTTTTTCGTGTGACATAGCATTTTATTTTAAGTTAATAAAAAGGTACTCCAAATATAAAGAAAAACATCGATAATTTTACAGGTATTCATATTTTACAAAACCCTTACTATTTCAGAAATATGCCTGCTTCCATATCAAGGATCCAGTGCAACTCTCCAAATGCTGGAATGACATGCGCTGCCGGATAGCCTGTCGCTGAATCTCTTTTTTCAATAATTTCCCTAATTATAGCAGCTTTCCTTTTACCTGTTACCAGGAAAGTAACATTTTCCGCATTATTTATGACATTACCTGTAATAGTAATCCTTTTCTGCTTTGTATGAGGATGCACTGAGACCTCACTGACTTTAGCAGAATTAAACAGCCAGATATTTTCCGGGAATATTGAAGCTGTGTGTCCATCCTCCCCAAGTCCGAGCAGAATAAGATCAAACATCGGAAGCCCGTTACGCTCTGCGGTAAATTTTATAATCTCCTTTGAATAGCGTTCTGATTCCATTTCAGGATCTTCCTCACCCCGGATCCTGTGGATATTTTCCTCCGGAATATCAATCTTTCCAAGTAATTTTTCCCGCGTTACACCAAAATTACTTTCAGGATCACCAGGTTGTACACACCTTTCGTCTCCCCAAAAAAAATGTACATTCTCCCAGGGAACAGATTTGGAAAAATGGTCACCTAGAATTGAGAATAATAGTCCGGGAGTAGATCCTCCCGGTAAAGCAATTGTAAACGACTTTTTCTTACCTGCAGAGTCAGCAATCATGCCAATAAGTTTGCCAGCATACCTCTCAGCCAATTCATACGGTGAAGGAAATATTTCAACTAATGTATTCAATTGATTATAAAATATTTATCAAAATATTATTAAACTATCCTGATTATAAATCTCCCCAAAAACAACTAATTAAGGTCAATATTTACAACATCAATAATAAAAATAATGTTTATCGGCAATTATTAATAAAACATAATATGTTGGTTGAAAATCAATTTCATTATTCCGGTCCTGGATTGTTTCGCCAAAGCAGCAACAATATGAAGAAGGTAAAGGAAAATCCAATTCACCAATACCGGCACTCATATTAAAAATAATTGTTCGGTTTAACTTCGTTATAATTCACAATACAATTCATCATCCGCCAGGTTCTTACAAGGATACCTCCACGTAAGACCCTCTCCTTCAATAAGATCATTGGCATGTTCAGGACCCCATGTACCAGCCGGATAACCAAACACTTTTATTTCCGGGTTATTAGCCCACGCCCGCTGAATTGGTCCGAGAAATTTCCAGGCAGTCTCAACTTCATCATCACGCGAGAAAAGTGTTGAATCTCCAAGCATAACATCATATAACAGCCT
>JFJP01014091.1_pt1 | contig 12086 bp, 5 predicted proteins | sample 431651 | NCBI WGS metagenome assembly JFJP01 (sample SAMN02602958, study PRJNA72255) | Microbial mat metagenome, whole genome shotgun sequencing project. | biome: fresh water; feature: sink hole; material: water; isolation source: purple microbial (photo- and chemosynthetic) mats found in... | reverse complement strand
CAATAAAAATTAAGCGCGGAAATAAGATTCGATGGTTATTATGGAGTTCAAATAAGTCTTTAAATTGTAATGTTCCTGTGGCTGTTTTTTCCAATAAAGCAGGTACAACCCACTGATCATAAAAGGGAACATTCACACCAAAATAAATAATAAATCCCGTAACTACAAGAATTGGAATTAAATATAGCTTAGAAACCGGGTTTCTCATTTATCTTTCTGTTAATAGCAAAGGTTATTGCAGAAATCGGGTTTCTGATCAAGATGATCGTAACAAACACAAAATTTATATAGAAACCCGATTTCTGATTCTGGGGTAGGGTGTGTAGAAATCGGGTTTCTGATCAAGATGATCGTAACAAACACAAAATTTATATAGAAAGAAACCCGATTTCTGATTCTGGGGTAGGGTGTGTAGAAATCGGGTTTCTGATCAAGATGATCGTAACAAACACAAGATTTATATAGAAACCTGATTTCTGATCAAGATGATCGTAACAAACACAAGATTTATATAGAAACCCGATTTCTTACTTCAAGTTTGTAATACTGTTGATACGACCTGTAAAGCGGTTTAAGAAGATGTCTAACACCGAGCGTTTACCGACATTAATCTTAGTATTTACCGACATCCCCGACTGTAAACCAATCTTGATATTTCTTTCTTCATCTAAGGTAAAGTTTTGCTTATCCAATTTCACTTTTCCTTTAAAAGTAAAATACTGACGGCCTTTTTCTGGATCAGGTTTAATAGCGTCTTGACTCAGCCATTTTAACTGTCCAGAAACCATCCCAAACTGATCATTAGGGAAAGCATCAATTGTGACTTCTACTGGAATACAATCTGCATCAGTAATGCCAATTTCTTGTCGAGCTTCTGGAGAATCTGGACAAATACAATCTTTTTCTGCTTTGCATTCAATCACTTCTCCAGCGACGGTTTTTCCATCATAAGGTTGTAAGAATTTGCGTTTGACCCGCAAAGCATTTAAAACTAACGCCAGGTCTGTATTCTTAATATAAATTGTGGCTTCAAGTCCCTTATCATCGGCTAAAATTTGCATCAGTTTTTCCGTTTGTTGAGCTTCATAATAAGCCTCATTACAACGCTTCATTTTCGGATCACCCGATTTTAATACTTGCTGATTGACATAATTGCAAATTTCATCCTTTTTCATATCAACTTCAGAATCCTGTTTAGTTGAGGCTTGCAAATCATAAATCACCCCCGCCACAGGTGAACGTAAAACTTGAGTATCGCGCTGTTCTTCAACTTTTTCAAGTTGAGCATTAACATCTCCTAATCGTTTTTCATTATCCAGTTTATATCGACTCAGTTGAGAATCAATAGTCGCAATTTGTTTTTTGTTTTCTTCAACGCGAAAATACAGTTCTTTTGCCCAAGCATCTTTTGTATTCTGTAATTCTTGTTCCGTCCGATCAATTGAAGCTAAAACTTTCTGTTTCTCATCTTCTAATCGTTTAATTTCAGCTTGTTGTTTCTCGACATCGCCTTTACGCGCGTTAATTTCACTTTGACGGGTTGTGATTTGATCCTGCTGACGTAAAAATTCATTTTGGCTTTTTAAAACCTCTTGTTCTTGACGTTTTTTATTTAAGTCAGACATGGCTCCTTCTTCAACTAAGGGAGCAATTTGACCCAAAATAGATTGGTTCAGATCTAGACCTTCTTGAGACTTATCGAGTTGATCTTTTGCTGAATTTAATTGTTCTTCGGAATAGCGAATTTGATTAGTTGCATATTGAACCTGTTCTCTGGTTGCCCGAATGGAATTTTCCGTTTGTTCGAGTTGTTTGTTAAATTCAATAATTCGTCCTTCCACCGCAGAAATACGAGATTGATATTCCGCTCGGTAATTCGCCACTAAACCTGACTGATTAGGACTATAGTTAATTGCTCGCCCTTGATTATTATAAAGTTCATTAATTAAAGCCATTAAAACTTCATTTTCTTGCAGTCTAGCATCCCGATCTTTAACCATTGTTTCCCACTCAGCAGGTAAATTTCCTTTTCCATTTCCCTGAAGAATACTGTTATAAAATTGGTTTTCTTGATTGAGAGTGCTTTTTAATTTAGCTAAAGATTTAATATCGGCGCTGGGGCTAGTGGTACTAAAGGTAAGCAGAGGTTGGTTTTTCTGAACGCGATCGCCATTTTCAACGTGCAGTCTCACCACCGCACCCGTTATTGGGGCTTGAATTTCTCTAGCACCTTCTTTATATTCCAGTTCACCCACTGCTGGAACTGTTTGTTCAACCCGAGAAAAATAAGCCCAAACAACGCCCGAAGTGGTTACTAACATGATCAACCACAGAAACAGATGCGACCACATCGCAGGTTTCTCAAGAATAACGGGTTGATCAATAAGTGATACAGATTTCATAAATATTAATGGGTAAACAGCAACTAGAAACAGTAACAGAAAGATAAATTGAGCAGAAATCGGGTTTCTATATAAATCTTGTTTGTTACCGGAAAGATAAATTGAGCAGAAATCGGGTTTCTATATAAATCTTGTTTGTTACCGATAATCTTGATCAGAAACCCGATTTCTAAAGGTTTCTATATAAATCTTGTTTGTTACCGATAATCTTGATCAGAAACCCGATTTCTAAGGGTTTTTAATTAAGTAGGAGCTTCCTGTTGTTGATACAGGCAGTAATAACGTCCTTTCAGGGCGACTAACTGATCATGATTTCCTTGCTCAACCACAGACCCTTGATCCATCATAATAATTACATCAGCGTTTTTGACAGCACTCAGACGGTGAGTGATAAAAAACACCGTGCGATCGTGAAATGCCTCCATCAAATGATTAATTACAGCCCGCTCCGATTGATAGTCTAGGGCGCTCGTCGCTTCATCCAAAATTAACAGTTTAGGATTTTGTAACACCGTGCGGGCAATAGCCACCCGTTGTCGTTGTCCCCCCGATAAAGCCGATCCCCTTTCCCCCACCTGGGTATTGTAACCACTGGGAAGACCCATAATAAAATCGTGAGCCGCAGCAATTTTAGCCGCCCGAATAATTTCATCGGTACTAGCTTCGGGGTTACTCAAGCCGATGTTATCCTGAACTGTTCCGTTAAATAGGAGGGTATCTTGCAACACCACCCCCAATTGACGGCGCACAGAATACAGTTCCACTTTATTAATATCATATCCATCAACTAAAATTCGCCCTGATAGGGGAGCATATAGACGCTGTAACAACTTCATCATCGTACTTTTGCCCGATCCGCTCAACCCCACAATTGCCACAAATGACCCGGAGGGAAAATCTAAACTGATGTTAGTCAGTTGTAGTGGCCCGGTCGGATTAAATCGGAAGGACACCTCATCAAAAGTAACCGACCCTTCAATTTCAGGTAACGGAATATTATTGCGATCGGCTTCATCGGCTTCGGGAAGGGTATCAATAATATCCCGCAACCGTTCCACCGAAATTGACACCTCTTGGATCTGTTGATAAACACTAATAAACCGCAATAACGATCCCGTGACGTTTCCTGAAATAATCCGAAAAGCAATCATCCCCCCAATGGTCAACTTCTGTTCAATCACCAGATAAGCCCCCACCCATAACAAGGCAATCCCCCCAATTTTATTCAAGAAGTCACTCATGGTTCCCGCAGCCGTTTGGGTGAGAGTGGTTTGTAAACTCGCACTCATGAAACGGGCATACATTCCTTGCCAACGCCACCTGGCTGTTAATTCAATGGTTTGGGATTTAATGGTTTGAATCCCACTAATCACCTCCACAATATAGGCCATCGAAGCCCCCGCCAAAGCAGCCCGTTTACGGATTAACCGCATAATCACCGGGGAGAAGACGAAGATAATTCCGGCAAATAGGGGCAAGGGAGCTAAAGCCACCAGAGTCAGAGTTGGACTCAGGGCGAACATCACGGCAATATAGACCACCGAGAACACCGCATCCAAAACCACCGTTAAAGCCGTCCCCGTTAGGAAGTTACGGATATTTCCCAACTCGTTAAAACGGCTCATCAAGTCCCCGACTTGCCGGTTATCAAAGTATCCCAAAGGCAGCCGCAACATATGGTCAATAATTTCCGCCGTTAGTTTAATATCAACGCGGTTGGAGCTATCGACAAACAGATAGGTTCGCAACGCTGTTAATAAACCCTCAAACAGGGCAAACCCTAACAGTAGAATCCCCAGGATATTCAGAGCATCTAAGTTCCGTTGTCCGATCACCGCGTCGATGATCACCATACTCACCAAGGGGTTAACTAGACCAAACACTTGGATAAAAAACGAGGACAGCAACACCTCAACAAATGTCGCTCTATGCTCCATCAAGGCGGGTAAAAACCACCAGAAACTAAATTGTTCTTTTTGGTCAACTCGCGGGGCTTGTAACAGCAGTACCTGTCCCTCCTCACCCCAAATTTCCGCAAACTGCCCCGGACGCATCCGGGCTAAACCCTTTTCCGGTGACGCCAGAATCAATTCCCGTTCAGTAATGCTATACAGAATGGCAAAACTATCTTTCCAGACCACCATTGCTGGGGCTTTCAGGCGACCAATAGCTTTGGATGGCACCTGGACTAACTGAGCATTAATCCCCAACATTTGGGTGACGGCCCCGCAAGCCTGCAAACTAATATTACCTACGGTTGCTAACTGATTATCTAAAACCCGACGGACAATATCTTTCTTAAAGCTGATGCCGAAGAATTTGGCGATCATGTTAAAGCAGGCTAGGGGCGCGTCAATTTTGCCCCTACCTCTGACCACAGGAAACTTCAGAGCCGATTTAGGGATATTTGTTTCCGGGGTCGGTGGAACGTCGGGGGCCGGAGCCACAACGGATAGGTCTATGGTGCGACTAGCCTTACCGTTATTTGAGTCCTCAACACCAACAATCCCCTCAGAGGTTTCTACCGTAGCCTCCACCTCATAAACAGGCTCTCGCAGGCCAATTAATCTAACACCCGGAGCCCCTTCCAACTTATAAATTTGATTACTGTCTTCTAATAGAACCCGGTTACCTGGGGCAAAATCACCCAAATTCCCACTACTAACCAACCAAATCCGATTCGGATCAAGTAAATTAGTCAATTCTTTTATTTTCTTATTACCCGCCGCCAAGTTCAATACAACGGCATCCTGGCCAAGATCAACCGCCAGATTCTTGATATTATTAACCGGAATAGCCTGGGCTTGCAGATGTTGGCTTAATAGGTCAAAGACTTCACTCAAAGAAGCGTGATCGCGGAAGGCTTCCCCAAAGGCCTGTTCCTTGGCAACCCATTGTAAAAAATCCGCAGCAGACAGAGTAATACAAATCGTGTCTGTTGAAGCGATCGCGGTTTCACAAGGGACTCCTCGAATTAACCCCCCCCAACCGATGATTTCTCTGGCTCCGAGTAAGCCCAAACTGACATGGCGTTGCGCTCTGGGATCAAAACCCAAAAGTCGAGCCTGTCCTTGATAAATAATCGTGATTTGAGTCGGCAATTTATCCCGCTCAAATATCGGTTGTCCGGTGCGGTAGCCCAGAAGTTGGCATTTTGGCAACAAATTCTGAAGCGCCTTATCCGAAAGTCGATCAAAGGGAGTAGTTTCAGCCAGGAAGGTCTGAATTTGGGATTGAGAAACAGCAGATGTTGTCATGACACTGAAGACACTGAAGTGCGAAAAGGTTGTAGCGAGCCGACTTGAGCTATTTGCTCTCGTAGCCAATTTTCAAACATTTCTTCAATCATCCGGCGACGCATGGGTTCGTCTAATTGGGCGGGAAGAAATTTTTCTAGCCGAATAATTACAAACCATTCAGCCAAGGGGCGCGGCGACCACAGTTGACCGGGTTGACTCACCGATAAAAGCTTACTAATTGCCGGGTGAGGTTGGGATACTGGAACTGGCCCCAAAACTCCCCCAGAGCGAGATTCCGGCCCTTCTGAATGAGCGAGCGCAACTTCAGCAAAAGAATTTTCCCCCTCCACAATTCTAAAATAGAGTTCTTGGGCCAAGCCAGGATTCTTAGTCCGAATTAAAGAATATACAACTTGATCTAAACCACTTTTGCGACTCAGAAAATAATTTTCGACTCGACCACTCCAAGTTTCTTGTTTAAATTTTTCAACCTTCACTGGGCGTTCTGCCATTTCCACAAGTTGTTCCTGGGTCATATCATACGCGGCTAACCAAGCAGCCTTCGCTTCTGGGGAAGTGAGTTGGTGTTGACTTTCAAATCGTTCAACAGCCGCTGCTTGTTCCGCTTCTGTACAAGTTATCTTAGCGATCTCTTGCTCCAAAATTACTTCCCGCAGAAATAATGGCATTAACTGATAACGTTTGAGCAGCGATGGTAGATCCTCTGCTGTAATAATCGTTTCTCCGACTTTGAACACTCCTGTCATTTAACTCTCCAACCGACTTTCACTACCCCGTTCAAATTTACCCTTGTGTAGTCTCAAAGTGACTACCGTATCAAATCTACTTGTCCAAATAATAGCAGACCTTCTACCGCTTACCAGGAATTGATCATCTTTGACTACCCTAGACCCTGACAATTAGGCTGAAAGCACTGCTTGGGTGGGCAAAACTAACCATCGGTTCGGTTAGTCGATGCCAATTTGATCGCTGTCGGCTTGACTAAAATGACGCTGATCAGAGGTTTCTAGTTCCCTGTGCCCTGTGCCCTGTTCCCTATTCCCTGTTCCCTATTCCCTATTCCCTATTCCCTGTTCCCTACATTGTCTTTTGAGTTTTCCACCAAAAGATTAATAATTTTGTTTCTATAATCATAAATCTTATGGAGATTAATTTCGGTGAAATCCTGGGAATTTAGCTGAGAATATTTAAGATAACATTGGGCTACATATATCCACAGGTCACAAGCAGATGAATCATTATTTAAGTTTTGAGTAATATAAACTAATAAATTTTCTTGAAACCTAATATATTTTAATTTATCTTCTTGAATATTAAAAAAATCAACTTTTGCAAAAAGCCAAGTAATAAATTCAGGGAAAAAATATCTGGGAATCATCGCATTTTCGTATATAAAATCAAGTTGATAGGCTCTTTTATATAACATAATTCCCATCAAATCAGAAATTAAATCACCCGAGTGTAAACCTTTAAAAAGTCGTCTTCTAATTAATTCAATCCATGATTGCTCAATTTCACTCACTTCTTGATCAACAATATTACTGGTTAATAAAAGTTTATAAATTGGCTGAATCTCCTGGGAATATTGAGTTTCTAAATCCCTAGAATTTAAAGTTAACCAATATTGAACTAAGGTTTGGCGAACTAATTGCAGACTTGACCTAACTCTATGATCAGGATTTTTTTGATATTGATTCAGTAAATTAGTGATTAATTTGAGATAGAATTGCCAATTTAATAGGGCTTTTTGTAAAATCATCTGTTTGAAAGATTGATTCAAAAAAGCATAATTAGAATCTTGCATTAGTTTTAAATAAAATCTTTCATAATCTTTATGATTTTCTTGTTTAACAATATTAACTTGAGTTTGTTGTTTTTTATGAATTAGAAGGGAAGATAAGGTTTTATCCACAAAAGCAATTTTATAACTCCCCATAATTCTGAACCACATATCAACATCCAAAAGTTGCTGAAAACTAGAATCAAATCCTCCTAATGCTTCAAAAACTCGTTTAGAAATTAATACAGTTGTCGGTTCACCGATTTTATTTAATCCTCCAATTAAACAATTAGGATCTAACAAAAAATCTTGACCTAATTGAATTGATTTTAAATCAGACCATTTTTGATGTAAATTAATCGCCCCATTATAAGCAGATTGACAAAATAAATCCGATTCTGAATTAGGATCAATCAACACTTGACGTGGAGAAAAAACCAACCCTATTTCTGGATCTTTTTCGGCTAAATTCACCATATCTTTAATACAATTAGGTTCTAACCAATCATCCTGAAAAATAAATTTGATATACTTACCTTGAGCTTGCTGAATAGAAAAATTAAGATTTTTGACTAATCCATAGTTGGAATGAGTTATAATCCGATAGGGAATAGAAGATTGTTTTTGAAAAGATTCGGCAATTTTTACAGTTCCATCTGTTGACCCATCATCAGAAATAATAATTTCTAAGTTAGAATAAGTTTGATCTAAACCACTTTGAATCGCTTTTGATACAAAATCTTCTCCATTATAAGTCGGAATTAATATACTTACTAGCGGTTGAGATTCAGTTTCAATAGATAGGTCTAATTTTTGTTGTAATGCTTCTAGTTGTTTTTTTGTTTGATCCAGATCTTGCTTCAATTTTTTATTACTAATAATTTGAAAAATATCATAATTTCCAGTAAGATGAATCAGATCCGTATATTTAAAGGAATATTTTTTTTCAATATATTCAGCAGATTCAGAATTATTCAGCAACTGATATAAGGTAGAAATTCCAAAATATTGATGACTAGGACGATGAATATTTAAAGCCAGTTTTGCAATTAAAAATTGCAGATCATCAGGGGTAATGGAAGTTTTAATCAGTTGCTGCTGAGGAAAAATATTGTAAAAATTTTTGCTAATCTCTGGAGACAGATAATGCTCAAGGACTTGAGACATTTCCCAGGTATGTCGAACAATATTTTCCGTCGTTACACCACTAATATTGCGATCATGAAATCTAAATAAAACCAAAGGTTCAGGTAAAACATAAATTTCAGATTTCAGACATAAACGTATCCAGAAATCTAAATCATGAATTTGACGTAATCTAGGATCATATAGTCCTACTTGATCATAGCATTTTTTCTTAATTAAAACGCTAGTATTACACAGGGAATTATCAGTATAAAAAAAAGAATTTAACCATTGAAAACGATTTTTATTATCTTGTGCAAATAACTGTTGAAAAGAGGATTCTTTCCCCCGATGAAAATTACCATTTTTATCAATAATTTTTGCTTGGGTAAAAACCGCATCAAATTCGGGATTTTTATCTAAAAAATTAACTTGCTTTTCAAGTTTGTCTGGTAAAAAAATATTATCAGAGTCTAAAATAGCAATTAGTTCTCCCGTCGCCTGACGAATACAATGATTAGCTGCTATACTAACTCCTTGATTCTGATCGAAAGAAAATAATCTAATTCGAGGATCTTTTTTTTCTTGAATTATTTGCCATGTTTGATCAGAAGAACCATCATTAGTGATCACAATTTCAAAATCTTGATAGGTTTGGTTTAAAACACTATCAATTGCTTCTAAAATGTAGGATTCTTGGTTATAAGTTGGAATAATAACGGTGATTCTGGCCATAAAAATGATGTTGGAAATTGTCTCAAAAGTTTTTAATTCTAAAATTAACTTGCCAATTTGACCTAAAACCTGTTATTTATAAAATAGCTCTAATTTCACTTAAGATCATGAATAGAGATACTACAGATCAGGTCAATGATCATAATTTCCATCGGAAACCCTCAGAGTTATTGGATTTTTTACCCCCTAATGCTCAACTCTTGATAGACGTGGGTTGTCTAAACGGAAGTACAGCTTCTTATTATAAACGAATTAATCCTCAAAGTTTTTATTGGGGGATTTTAATTAATTCTGAGTTAAGTTCAGAAATAACTAAAGGGTTGGATCAGATTATTCTAAGTTCGATTGATCAGTTAGAAACAATTCCATTAGAATTAGAAGAAAAAACCGTAGATTGTTTGATTTATGATGGGATTTTACCCCAAATCAGAAACCCGTTAAAGGTTTTACAATATCACACTCGCTGGTTAAAAGATCAAGGTCAAGTTTTAGCTTATATTCCCAATAGTCAGTATTGGCGGAATATTATTAATTTGTTACAGGGAAAAGCAGAGATTTCAGTTCAAGATAATACTGATTATAGAGGATTAACTTTAGAAACTATTCAAAAAATATTCTGGGAAGCTGGATTATATATTTATGAAATTCAAACGAGGGGAAAAAAAGATCAGGAATTTCAAAAATTTCTGGAATTAGTCAACCCGCTTCAGGATGCTTTGGGATTAGATTCGAGTCGTTTTGTTACTCAAACCGCCGCCGAATTTTATATTGTTCGGGCGATAAAATCATTACAACCACCCCGTCGTTTGTTGATTCAAACGGCAATTATGGCTCCTACAGGGTGCGATCGCCTGCGGGTATTGGAACCTGATCAATTGAGTGCGACAATACCAGGAACGCGCACTATTTCAGCTTCTAAATCTATTCCTACAGGTTCAATTTTACCTGAAGAAGAAAAAGTTTTTATTTGGCAACGGACAATTTTATCCTATGATCATCACTTGGAAATATTAAAAAATTTGTTAAAACAGGATTATCTAATTATTGCTGAAATTGACGATAATCCTTTACGCAGACGGGAGTATGCTGAAAATCGTTATCTCAGCTATCGCGGATGTCATGGAGTACAAACTTCAACGGCACCTTTAGGGGTATTTTTACAACAATTTAATCCCCATGTTGCTATCTTTAAAAACCATTTATTGACTTTACCAGCACCTCGAATTTATTCCGATCCCAAAGTTACTTTATTTTTTGGAGCATTAAATCGAGAACAGGATTGGAAACCGATTATAGAAGCATTAAATCGGGTTTTAATTCGCCATCAAACTCAGGTGCGGGTTAAGGTGATTCATGATCGACGTTTTTTTGATTATTTAGCAATATCTGATAAAGAATTTGAGCCCTTTTGCAGTTATGATAGATATAATCAGATTATCCAAACCTGTGATATTGGTTTGTTACCTTTAACAGCCACACCTGTTAATCTGATGAAATCGGATTTAAAGTTTTTAGAATGTGCGGGTCATGGTGTTGCTGTTTTAGCAAGTCCAACGGTATATGAACAATCTGTGATTCATGGAGAAACAGGTTTAATTTATCGAAGTATTCAACAGTTTGAAATGTATTTGAATGAATTAATTATTAATACTGCGTTGCGGCGAAAAATTGCCACGAATGCCTATCTTTGGGTACGAGATCACCGTTTACTTTGTCAACATTATCAACAACGACGAGAATGGTATTTAAAAATGCGAGATGATTTACCCAGTTTAAATCAAGAATTGCGTCAACGAGTCCCAGAATTATGATCGCGGATTCAAAGAATTACGCGGATGGCACGGATTAGATTTGGGCTTTGTTTAAGTTCTTCTAATTTGTGCTACAGAATATTGAACAATTAATGTTAAAAGGTTCAGTTATAAATTATGCGTATTTTATTTACGATTCCTCACTTTTTCAACCCTAATGGAGATGGGAAACACGCCTCTTTAAGTAAAGATCCACGCCCTCGAATTACTGGATTAGTATTTGCTTTAACTGCTTTGCGGGAACTTTATAGCCAATCCCAGTGCATGATTGATATTGCTCAATCTCAAACGATTGCAGTTAATCAGGAACATAATTATCAAGTTGATATTGTTATTTGTACTACTCAAGAATATCATTTACTTGCACAAACTCCTTTACCTTCATGGTTTTGTAAACACTACTCTACGCAAGTAGAACCGATGTTATTGGGATTTCAATGTCATCAAGTTTTGCGTCAAAATTTAGGTCAGTATGATTATTATTGTTATTTAGAAGATGATTTAATTTTGCGTGATCCCTGGTTATTTACTAAGTTAAATTGGTTTAATCGTCATACGGGAAATAGTTGTCTGTTACAACCAAACCGTTATGAAGTTTCTCCCCATAGTCAAGTGGTTAAAGCCTATATTGATGGAGATCTTTTACCCCAGATTACGGCTAATTTTCAGAATATTCAAGATCAGCCCCAATTTATTGGGAAAGTTATGGAACAAGCGATTTCTTTTAAACGCCCTTTGAATCCCCATTCCGGTTGTTTCTTTTTGAATGCTGAACAGATGGAATCTTGGGCAAAGCAACCTTATTTTTTAGATCGAGATTGTAGCTTTATTGGGCCGTTAGAAAGTGCCGCAACTTTAGGAATTATGAAAACATTTAAAATTTATAAACCTACGGCTTCCCAGGCTAATTTCTTGGAAATTCAGCATTTTGGTTCTGGTTTTATTAATCTAATTGGCCGACAAGTTAAGTATG
>JFJP01040004.1_pt1 | contig 12088 bp, 3 predicted proteins | sample 431651 | NCBI WGS metagenome assembly JFJP01 (sample SAMN02602958, study PRJNA72255) | Microbial mat metagenome, whole genome shotgun sequencing project. | biome: fresh water; feature: sink hole; material: water; isolation source: purple microbial (photo- and chemosynthetic) mats found in... | reverse complement strand
GACAAGAATATTTTTCGTGTTTTTCGTGCATTTCGTGGAAAAAATCTTTTCGTATTGATAATGCAAACTGAATCTAGCCTTTTACTTATCAAGAAATACGGATAAAAATTTCTTGATGAATTTCCAACAATTAAAGCCACAATGTTGTGACGTATTTGTTTGGGTTGCTGTTTACAGAGACCAAATTGTCCTTCGGGTTATGAGCAGCAATGAGGTTTTGGAGAATCCTTCCTACTCAAAGGGGCAGCATAGGGGCAACAAAGGTAACGAAGGACAACTTCACATCCGTAAGGATAATGTAGCCCAGTTGGAACAATATGAACTTATGGGAGACAATTTGGAACAAGCGATAAGAGAGGCCGCAGCGCGAAACTAAAGCACTGCCTATCAGCGGCTTGGCGTAATGGCGGGTTCACCCCCTCGGGCTTGGGCGAGGCTTCAAGGCAACCCATCGCCTTTGGATGCGGCTTGGCAACAGCATCCCGCGAGGCTTGGGCCAATCGGCACGCTGAGGACACGGATGGTGCGGATTTTTAGTGAAAAAGCATTGAAGTCGGGCACCTGTTTGTCTCCGGCTTGCCCTTGGGCCTGGGCCGCGCTCGGCAGGCGAGCCGAGCGCGGCCCAGGGAGCAGGTTCGGCAAAAAAAAATGCCCGAAACGGCAGGCGCCCGGGCTGGCTGGCGCGCCGGGCCAGCAAAGTTTTTTTAACTTTGGGGATTAAGGACGGGCCTGACCCAACCCGCCCGGGATTCATTCCGTATGATTCAGCATGAATACAAAAAACAACGGCCCTGAAGATGGAGAACGCGCGCCTGATTTACGAGTCCAACCAGACCCAAGTCTTCCTTAGCACCGAAGGCCCGGAGGGAAAGCCGGTGGTGATCAAGACCTTCGTGAACGAGGACTCTTGGAACGAGGCCAGCAACCAGTTGGAGAACGAGCGCGAGATATCGCGGCTTCTACCCGGCGGGCTTTTCCGCAGGCTGCTGGAGACGACTGTCTTCATGAACCGCCGTGCGTGCGTGTTCGAGTACGTCGAGGGGCAGGACCTCAAGCAGTCCATCCCGCCGCGGGGCATGGAGCTGGCGCCGTTCTTCCACCTGGCCATCGAGTGCGCGCGCAAGCTGGACGAGCTGCACGGTCTGGGCATCATCCACCGGGACATCAACCCGGCGAACCTGCTTCACGACCCCCAGACGGGCAAGGTGTCGCTGATCGACTTCGGCATCGCCACGCGGCTGAGCACGCGCAACGCCGACCTGGCGCCGCCGAACCAGCTCGCGGGCACGCTCAAGTACATCGCCCCCGAGCAGACGGGCCGGATGAACCGGGTGGTGGACTACCGCAGCGACCTCTACTCGCTGGGGGCGACCTACTTCCACATGCTCTCGGGCCGGCTGCCCTTCCAGGCCGAGGACCCGATGGAGCTGGTGCACGCCCACATCGCCGTGCCGGCACCCAGCCTCGAGAGCCTGGCGCCGCAGGTGCCTGCCGTGCTCAGCCGCCTGGTGGCCAAGCTCATGGCCAAGAACGCCGAGGACCGCTACCAGAGCGCCCGGGGCCTTCTGCACGACCTGGAGCTGCTGGGCGAGCGGCACCAGAAGGGCTTCGCCCTCGACATCGAGCTGGGCCGGGAGGACGTCTCCGACCGCTTCTCCGTCCCCGAGAAGCTGTACGGCCGCGAGGGCCTTGTCGAGAAGCTGGTCAGCCGCTTCGAGCTGGCCTGCAAGGGCGAGAGCCAGTTCGTGGCCATCTCGGGCCTGCCCGGGGTCGGCAAGTCGTCGCTGGTCAACGAGCTGCACAAGCCCATCGCGGCGCACCGGGGCTTCTTCCTGAGCGGCAAGTTCGACCCGCACCGCCGCAACCTTCCCTACCTGGCCTGGGCGCAGGCGTTCGACAAGCTCATCGACGCGCTGCTGGCCCTCGACGCCGAGCCGCTCGACGAGTGGCGGAGCCGCGTCCGCGGGGCCGTGGGCAAGCTGGGCAAGGTGCTGCTGGAGGTCTGCCCGAACCTGGAGCTTCTGCTGGGTCCGCAGCCCGAGCCGCCGCCGCTGGCCAGCGAGCAGGCCCGGCAGCGCTTCCTCTACCTCTTCAAGGAGTTCATCGAGGCCACGACGCCGGCCGACAGCCCGGTGGTGTTCTTCCTCGACGACTGGCAATGGGCCGACGCGGCCTCCATCGGCCTGCTGGTGGAGCTGGCCAAGGAGCAGCGCTTCTCGCACGCCCTGGTGGTTTTCTCGTACCGCGACGACGAGCTGGGCCCCGAGCACCCCTTCGCGCTGGCCCTGGCGGCCATCGAGGACGAGACCGGGCGTGCCCCGGAGGCCCTGGTCCTGGCCAACCTCAGCCCCGACGACCTCGGGCAGATGGTCCGCGACACCCTCCGCCTGCCCCAGGACAACGACAAGTCCCGGCGGCTGGTTTCCAAGATCTTCCAGAAGACCCAGGGCAACCCCTTCTTCGCCCACCAGTTCCTCCACCGCCTCCACGAGGACGGCCTGGTCCGCTTCGACGCCAAGGCCCGCCAGTGGGACTGGGACGAGGCCCGGCTCGAGCAGATGAACATCACCGACAACGTGGTGCAGCTCATGAGCCAGAAGGTGGACAAGCTGCCCCAGGACAGCCGGGAGACCCTCCGCTGGGCCGCCTGCCTGGGCAGCTCGTTCCGGCTGGGAGCCCTGGCCACCCTCCGCGGGCAAGGCAACCTCCAGACCCTCGACCAGCTCGAGACCAGCCTGGCCGAGGGCCTCGTGCTGCCCGGCAGCAGCCCCGTGGTGCCCCGCGACGGCATGGCCTTCAAGTTCGTCCACGACCGCGTCCACCAGGCCGTCTATGAAAGCCTCGACGACGACCGGCGCGCGCTGATCCACTGGCAGGTGGCCCTTGCCCAAGGCCAGATGCGCCCCGGCGAGACCCTGGCGCCCGACCCCGCGAAGGTCTTCGAGCTGGCCAACCACCTGCGCAACGCCGCCGGGCACGCCCTGGCCCCCGAGCACGCGGGTTCGGTGCGCGCCGTGTTCGCCCTGGCCGCCGACAAGGCCTTCGAGAACCTGGCCTACCAGACCTCCTACGACTACGCCCAACTGGCGTACAAGAGCCTCGGGCAGGCCCCCTGGGCGCAGCACCACCAGGCGGCCCTGCGCCTGGCCGAGCGGCTGGCGCTGGCCGCGCAGATGACCCAGCAGTACGAGCTCATGGAGGGCCACATCGGCGAGATACTCGAAAACGCCAAAGGCCCCCTGGAGACCATCAACGCCCAGGAGGTCGCCATCGCCAGCCTGGCCACCCGCGGCCGCCTCGACGAGGCCGTCCGCCTGGGAATCAGGGTGCTGGCCAGCCTGGGCCGCAAGCTGCCAGTGGTTCCTAACATGGTTGAGGTAAAGGTCGCGGTGGTCCGCGCCCTGCTGGCCCTCGGGAGCAAGAAGCCCGAAAGCATGGTAGAACTGCCCACCATGGAAGCCCCCCTCGAGCTCGCCCAGCTCAAGATCATGCTGGCCACCAGCTTCCCCGCCTTCTTCTCGCAGCCCAACCTCGCGCCCATCCTGGCCTGCGCCCAGATACGCCTCTGCCTCAAGCACGGCGTAACGGCCGACGCCAGCTACGCCCTGAGCACCTTCGCCTTCATCAAGGCCAACTCCCTGGGCGACAAGCCCGGCGGGCGCGCCTTCGCCGAGACGGCCCTGGCCCTGACCCAGAAGTTCCAAGACACCCGCCACCTGCCCCGGGCCCAGTTCATCCGCCTGACCACCATCGAGCACTGGCTCCGCCCCTGGCCCGAAGTGGTGCCGGCCCTCGAGCAGAACTACCCCACCAGCCTCCAGAACGGCGACCTCGAAATGGCCGCCTACTCGGTCTTCCAGCCCCTGGCCATCCAGCTCTACCACGGCGACAACCTCCGCGAGCTCCGCAAGAAGATGGACCGCCTGCTGCCCGCCGTCCGCAAGACCGCCCAGCAGCGCCCCATCAACGTCTTCAACAAGTTCCGGCAGTTCGTCGATTGCCTGGTGGGCAAGGCCCAGGTGCCCACCCTGCTCGTGGGCGAGTTCTACGACGAGAAGGAGAAGCTGCCCATCTACGAGAAGGAGCAGGACATCAGCTCCCTGGCCGGCTACCACCTGCTCAAGATGGTGCTCTGCTTCCACTTCGGCAAGCTCCGCGAGGCCGTGCTGCACAGCCTGGAGCTCGAAAAGGTGGGCGGGGCGCTGGCGGGCCTTCCCGACCTGGCCTGGCTGAAGCTCTACCAGGGGCTTGTGCACCACCAGGCCAGGGTCGAGAAGGTCTTCCCCAAGAAGGCCAACCACGCGAAGCTGCTGCGCCGCAACGCCAAGGAGCTGGCCGGCTGGGCCAAGAGAAATCCGCAGTTCGAGCCTTACGCCCGCGTGCTGGAGGCCATGCTCCTGAACGCCGACGGCCAGCGCGAGAAGGCCCTGGTCCGGCTCGACCGGGCCGCGCACCTGGCCCGGCGCGGCAAGATGCTCAACCTGGTGGGCCTGGCCAACCAGCTCGCCGGGGAGCTGTTCGTGGGAGACCCCAGCCAGCTCACGGGCAAGTACCTCCAGGGCGCCTACAACGGCTACGCGAGCTGGGGCGCCGAGGCCGTGGCCCAGAGCCTCTTCGAGACCTACCCCGAGTACGTGAGCAAGAGCCGGGGCGGCCCCGCCATCAACACCCACAGCACCGTGGGCACCACCACCCAGGCCAACCTCGACGCCGAAACCCTGGTCAAGGCCTCGCAGACCCTCTCGGGCGAGATCCAACTGGCCTCGCTGCTGCAGAAGCTCATGCTCGTCATCGTCCAGAACGCCGGGGCGCAGAGCGGGGCCCTGGTCGAGCACCGCGACGGCAGGCTGGTGGTCCAGGCCGAGCGCGACGCCGCCGGAGTGCAGCTCATCCTGCACGGAAAGCCGCTGGCCCAGGCCAGCAACCTGCCCAAGACCCTGGTCAACTTCGTGGCCCGCAGCCAGAAGGTCCTGGTTTTCGACAACCTGGCCACCGAGCAGCAGTACATGGCCGACCCCTACGTGGCCAGCCGGCAGCCCAAGTCGGCCCTGTGCTTCCCCATCGTCAAGCAGTCGCGCCTGATGGGCATCCTCTACCTCGAGAACAACCTGGCCGCGGGCGCGTTCACCCCGCAGCGCCTCGAGCTGCTCAAGGTGCTCTCCTCGCAGATCATCATCTCGCTCGAAAACGCCCTCCTCTACGAAAGCCTCGAGGAGAAGGTACGCATCCGCACCGCCGAGCTGCAAGAGGCGAACGCGGCCATCCAGTTGCAGAAGGAGGCCATCGAGGAGAGCCACCGCCAGATAACGGACAGCATCACCTACGCCAGCCGCATCCAGAATGCCCTGATGCCCCCGGATGCCACCCTCAGCCAGGCGGGACTGCCCGGATTCGTCCTCTGGCTGCCCCGAGACGTGGTCAGCGGAGACTTCTTCTGGATCAAGGACAGCCCCGACCAGCTCCTGGCCGTTGCCGCCGACTGCACCGGCCACGGCGTGCCGGGAGCCTTCATGTCCATGCTCGGCGTCTCCTTCCTCAACGAGCTCAGCAGCAGGCATCCCATCCTCGAAAACCCCGGGGCCCTGCTCGGCCAGATGCGCGACAAGGTCAAAGGGGCCCTCCACCAGACCCAGAAGGCCCGACAGCCCCAAGACGGCATGGACCTGGCCCTGCTGGCCATCGACAAGCGAACCCTCGAGCTCCGCTACTCCGGCGCCAACAACCCGCTCATCCTCATCCGCAAGGCCGGCATGCCCCCCGAGGTCGAGACCGAGAACCCCAAGGCCCTGGCCACCGACAGCCTCCAGGCCGACGGCATGGCCCTGCACGAGATCAAGGCCGACAAGATGCCCATCGGCATCTACATCCGCGAGAAGCCCTTCAGCAACACCCGCGTCCAGCTCCTGCCCGGCGACCGGCTCTACACCTTCTCCGACGGGTTCAAGGACCAGTGGGGCGGCCCCAACGGCGAGACCTTCAAGTCCAAGCGGTTCAAGGAGCTGCTCCTGCGCATGGCGCCCATGCCCCCCCAGCAGCAGAAAAACATCCTCCACCAGGCCCTGATCGACTGGATGGGAACCCGCTACACGCAGGTGGACGACGTGCTCGTGCTTTGCGTGACGGTGCCCGACCTCCCCGCTGGTGGATAGGCCCTGGCCCTTCGTCCCGACGAGGACGATTTCACCCCTTCGGGGTTCCCCTCCTTGGCTCCGCTTGTCATGGCACCTCTCCGGGCTTGCCTTTGCGTCGTGGGCCAAGGCGATGGGTGAAGCCGCAAGCCCTTGATTGTCAATAAAAATTCTTGCTTTCGTGAAAATGGGTGGACTGTTTGGCCAGCGGAGGAGCGCTCCGCCCAACAAAGGCCCTTCTGCTTCCTGTTGTCGAAACGGCATCCCCAAAAAAAGCCCTCCAAGGCTTTGAAAACCTTGGAGGGCTGGCAGAGGGCTTGGCGCGGCGCGAAGGGCTGGCGCCTGGCGGGTTTCAGCGCTTGACCACGGCGGCGCGGTGCTCGGCCGTGGCCGTGCGCAGGTGCAGGAGGTAGGTGCCCGCGGGCAGGGCCGAAAGGTCGATGCCCGTGGCGGCGGGCCGGGCCTGGAGCACCAGCCGTCCGCCGAGGTCGAACAGGCGCAGGTCGAGGATCGGCTCATCGGCCTCGAGGTTCAGCCAGCCGCCCGTGGGGTTGGGGAAGGCGCGGAAGCCGGGCGACGCGGCGCCGGACAGGCCCACGAGGGCGTAGGTCTGCTGGGCCATGCCGCAGAGGTTGAAGACGCTGAGCGTGACGTTGAAGTCGCCCGCCTCGGGGGCGTAGGTCCAGGGGGTTCCGTGGCCGGTCTGGCCGTCGCTGGCCTCCCAGAGGTATCCGGCGGCCAGGGCCTGGGCCTGGAGCAGGTACTGTCCGTCGGCCAGCGCCTCGACCTCGAAATCGGCCGAGGGCAGGGGGCAGTCGATGGCCACGGCCAGCTCGTAGTCGTTGCTGGCGCAGGAGTTGGCCACGCGCAGGCTGGCGGTGTAGCTGCCGTCCTCGGGGTAGAAGGCCGAGGCGTCGGGCTGGTCGGAGGTCTGGCCCTGGCCGAAGTCCCAGGCGAAGGAGGTGGCCTGGCGGGCGTTGGCCCTGAAGAGCACCTCGCGGTCGAGCAGCTCGAAGCTGGGCTGGGCCACGGGGCTGGCGTCGCTGGCCTCCAGGCGGATGTCGTCGAGGTAGATCCAGTAGCGCTGGCTGGTGCCGCCCTGGGTGCGCCAGGCGATGTGGTAGGCGCCGGGCGTCTCTACCGAGAGGAAGATTTCCTTTTCGAGGTACTCGTTCGAGTTGAAGCTGCCCAAGTCCTCAAGCAGTTGCAGGCCGGTGGTGCTGGCCTGGGGGCCGATGTGGACGCTCAGGTTCTCGGTCGAGAAGCGCGAGCGGTAGCGGAAGGCCAGGCGGTAGCAGGTGCCCGGCTCGAGGTGGAAGCATTCAGAGAAGAGGTAGTCGTCGTTGGCGGTGTTGCCGTTGGCGGCGTCGGTGCGGATGCCGAAGCTGTGCTCGCCCGAGAAGGCGACGGCCTGGTCTTGCACCCTGCCCCACTGGCTGGTGCCGGCCAGGCTGGTCCAGGTCCAGTCGGCCAGGGTCTCGGCGCGCTCGAGGTCGGTTTGGAAGTCCGAAGGCAGTACGCCCGTGCGCTCCAGGCTGTCGTTGCTGGCGTTCTGGTCCTGGCCGAAGCTGAGCCAGCCCTTGAAGTCGATGGGCTGCCCGGGGTCGATTGGCCAGCTCGGGTCGCCGAAGCTGAACCATTGGCGGGCGCCGGGGGCGAGGCTCTGGCTGATGGGGAAGCTCATGGGCTCCTGCCCGGCGAACTGGATGGCCAGCTCGAAGCCCTCGACGGCCTGGCTGCCCTTGTTCTCGACCCAGGCCTCGGCCTGCGTGATGGCCAGCAGCGAGCAGTCGTCGTCCTTCTGGCGGAGCAGGCGCAGGTCGCGCAGGGCCAGGTCGGTCTCGACGACCTTCTCGATGCCGATGTCGTCCACGTGGCAGGCGAACTGGTCGGGCTCGCCGTAGGCGTTCCACCCGAAGAAGACCGCGCCGCTCTCCTGGGCCACGAAGGTGGCGGTGGCCTGGAGGTAGGCGGAGTTGGCGATGCTGCCCAGGTCAAGCCAATCTTCTTGTTGCTGAGGGTCTTGCGAGCTGCCTCGGGTGAGCTTGAGCTTCTCGGGCGAGTTGTTGGCGCGGTTGCGGTAATGGAAGCTCAGGCGGTACTCCTGGCCCTGCTCCACGGTGAAGCACGAGCTCATCAGCCAGTCGTCGGAAGGCGTGGACGAGTTGTTGGAGCTGTAGATAAAGGAGTGCGTGCCGTCGTGCGAGTACTCGGCCGAGTTGAGCAGGGTCCAGGTGGACAGGTCGTCGTTCAGGTCGTGGATGGCCCAGGCCGAGAAGTCGTCGGTGGGCTCGAATCCCATGTGGAAGGCCGCGCCGGAGGCCAGGTCGAAGGCCGAAAGGCGGACGGGCAGCTCTTGGAAGCCGTCGTTGCCGGGGTTCTGGTCGCCCTGCAACTGGGCCTGGCATCCGATCCGGTTCTCGGGGGCCAGGGTCATGTCGAGGCGCTGGGCGAAGGTGTAGTCGGCCCACTGCCCGGGCGCGAGGCTCTGCTCGAAGGTCTCGACGTACTCCTGGCCGTTGTGGGTCAGGCGCAGGGGGAAGCCGCCGATGGCCTGTTGCCCGTGGTTGGCCACCCGCACCACGACCGAGGCGTCGGGCTCGAAGGCGCAGACGTTGCGCGGGGCCAGCAGCTCGCTGACTCCGGCGTCGATGGCGAACTGGTCGTAGAAGCGCAGGTCGTCGATGTGGAAGTAGTACTGCTGGTCGTCAGGCACGTTGCCCGTGGTGGCGTAGAGGGCCAGGCGCACGGTGGACCCGGCGTAGGCGGCCAGGCTGGCGGCGAACTCCTGGAGGCCGGCACCGGGCGCGTTGCTGGCGCCGATGGCGAAGGCCTGCTCCCAGCTCAGCCCGCAGTTCGTGGAGACCATCAGGGCCAGCTTGTCGTCGGCGCCCATGCCGGGGTCGTATCCGGGCAGGGTCTCGACGGCCGCCTTGAAGCGCAGCACGGTGTTTTCGGTGGGGATGATGCTCGGCCCCAGCAGCCAGTCCTCGGTGCCCAGGTTCACGAAATAGACGCTGGCCGTGCGCTGCTCCTGGTAGCTGACAGCCTGCCAGTCGGTGTCCACGAAGGCCGAGGGCCTGTTTTTGCCCCGGGCCTCCACCCAGCCCGGGTGCGCCTGCGGGAGGTTGTCCGTGTAAAACTCCGTGAAATCGAGCGTCGGCAGGGGCAGTTCGCGCAGGCCCGGGTTCTCGATCGTCTGGACCAGGCGCGTCCCCCACTCCTGGCGCAGCGGGTCGAAGTAGCGCAGCTCCACGTGGTAGGTCCCCGGCTGCGAGAAGTCGGCCTTGCCCACCTCGGCCACGGCGATCTGGCCGGGCGCGAGGGTCTCCGGCCAGAGCGTCATGAGGTTGGCGTTGGCAGGCCCGCGCACGGCCACCCGCAGCTCGGCGTTGGCGATGGGCTCCGTGCCGTCGTTCTTGAAGCGGAGCTCCACGGGCTGCCCCTGCCCCAGGCATGAGTGCCAGACCGGGTCCAGCAGCGCCAGCGGGAGCACGTCCACGGGCTGGGCGTCCTTGAAGCTGATGTTGTCCAGGTGCAGGGCCGCCTGCCCGCTGACCACGTAGCCCTCGGTCGCGAAGAAGCCGACCTTGATTTGCAGCCCGGCGAACTGCCCCAGCGGCACCTCGAAATGCGTCATGTTGGGCCCCAGCATCGAGAACTGGTCGAGCACGAACACCGCCTGGTAGTTCTGCCCGTTGATGCCCACCATCACCGCCAGGCTGTCGTCGAAGCCGAAGTAGCCCTGCGCCGGGTCGTCGGCGAAGCGCGTCAGGGCCGCGTCGAAGCTCAGCTTGCTCTGCTCGGTGGCCCGGAACAGCGGGCTGATGAGCCACTCCTGGCGGTAGTCGGCGTCCAGGTTGATCGTGGCCGCCGGGCCGAACAGGGCGCGGCCCATGTACCAGGCTCCCTCGCCCACCTCCGGCTGCGGCGGCAGTCCGCCCGCCTCGTTCCAGCCCGGGTAGCTGAGGTGGATGTCGAAGCCGAGGTAGTCCGTGAAATCCTGGTGGATAGGAAGTTGCGTCTGGGCCGCCATGCCGCTGGCCAGCCCCACCGAAAGCGCCGCGAGGGCAAGTTTTTTCTTCATGGGTTCAAAAGTCTTGGTTTTTCCGCCAGGGGAGCGCGTCTCCCCCTAGGCCGTCAAGCCCAAAAATACGCTTTTCGGGCCAATTTCTTCCAGCTTGTGGGGGCCTTCCGCCGCAGGTGGAGGCTTGTGGGGCAACGCCGATCCGCCCGCCACCCGACAGCCCCGACGGGCGCTCGGCCGCCAGCGTCTCCCCCAAAAGCCCAGATTGCTCGGCCAGAAGGCTGCTATCCTTTTTCGAGCTGTTGCAAGGGGAATGGAAAATTTGTTAGGGATTTGGAGGATTGGTAGATTAATTGTATTTTTAAAACATCCAATCAAGACCTACGTTGTATCGGCATAGTATGTAGCTAATTCAAATTCAATTGAAAAACATGGACACAAACGAGAAAAATATGGCGGTTGTTCAACTGCCAGCAGGCTTGGTAGGAAACCCTGGAGTGATTATTGCAAGTTCATTGCTAATATTATTTTTTTTCATGCCTTGGATTGAGGTAAAGTTCTTAAACATCAATATTCTTTCATATTCAGGATGGAGTCTTCCCAAAATTGCTTCTGATGCACAACATTTCATGGAGGAAGGAAGCAGGGGTTCATCATCACCATATCAACCGCTTATCATAAATCCTTACTTTCTTTATTTTATTCCTGTTTTATCAGGATTTTTGCTTTATCTTGCCTTTTCAAATAAGAAAAAGTATTTTGTTTATGCTGAAATACCTATTATTGGCATCATTGGCTATATTTCTTATGAATTTTTTATTAGCTCTGGCGTTGGGCAAGAGGCATTTGGAATAGGACTCATTGGGACTTGTTTAGCAGGGGTATTCCTTTTATTCGATTGGATAAGAAATTTCACAACAGTAAAGGTCAATGTTCAGGAGCAAATCGTAAACTCCGAGCATTCATTGAGTGATGCAGAAAACTCAAAGCCGCAAGGAGTCTTTTACAGATTTGTGATGTTGTTGATGTTTGTTTTGTTTGTGCTTCTTTTTGTGTTTGCACTTTATGATATTTTGCGCAACGGCTAACGGCTGCCATAAAATCTCATGTCCAAGTTGCGTTCGATAGTAAGCAAAATGTCAAAACTATTTGTATATTTGCAAAAAATAAATTATGAGATTTGTTCAACCATTGTCATCTGAAACGCAAAGTCTATTAGAAAGGATTTATCGATTTAGCAAAAAACATGAGACACGTCAAAAGGCTCGGTGTATTTTGCTAAGCAATAAGGGAACAACCATTAATCAATTGGTATTGATATTTGATGTCCATTTAAATACTATTTATAACTGGTTGAATGAATGGGAATCAAGAAAATTATTGAGTCTATATACCAAAAAAGGCCAAGGCAGGAAATCGCTATTAGGCGACGATAAAATTGAAGAAATAAAAAAGATTGTAGAAGATAGCCCCAAGGAACTTAAAACAGTAGTTTCAAAAATTAGTGAAAAATATGGCATTGAAATATCAACCAGTACTTTAAAAAGATATTTAAAAAAGAACTAAAATTCTCATGGAGATGCGTTCGCAAGTCATTGATAAAGAAGCATCCAAAAAATTGTGAACAGAAAAAATCAGAATTGGAGAACTTAAAGAATGAGCAAAAAGCTGTTTTCAGTTTTCTAAGTAAGACATTCAATTTATTTGAGATATGGGATGCTAAGGCAGACTTAAATCTATATTGCGTCGAAGGGAGTTTGACCAGTGAATTGGTAATCAAATACATAGATGATTTTTCAGACAGTATAACTAAAAAACGGTAATAGTCATTGATAATGCGACTAAGTAAAAGGCTAGATTCAGTTTGCATTATCAATACGAAAATATTTTTTCCACGAAATGCACGAAAAACACGAAAAATATTCTTGTCCTC
>JFJP01015721.1_pt1 | contig 12089 bp, 8 predicted proteins | sample 431651 | NCBI WGS metagenome assembly JFJP01 (sample SAMN02602958, study PRJNA72255) | Microbial mat metagenome, whole genome shotgun sequencing project. | biome: fresh water; feature: sink hole; material: water; isolation source: purple microbial (photo- and chemosynthetic) mats found in... | reverse complement strand
CATAGTTGAATATTATGGATATGATCAGTAAAATGAGATAAGGAGGACGCCACCAAGCATAAAAGAATAGAGAAGCAACAACTAACCAGATGAGTTGAAGTTGATTCGATCCAACTTTCCCAATCCCAGAATAGCCGATTACAACAATCGGGAGAAAGAAAAAGATAAATTCAACAGAATTAAATAACATAATTAGGGAGATATTAAGAGTTTAGGAGAAGCCATAACTTTGGGCAGGAAAAAACATAATATTGGAGCCGTGAATAGATGGAAGGCCCAATGGTTTAAGGTTAATTTTACATTTTGCTATTCAGACGAATTTTTACACTTTGTTCAATAAACTCTAAGCTATCTAAAATATAAGTAGCCGAGCGGTAAGATTCGTTCAACAATTCCTGCCGTTCATCGGGATCATCGACCAAATCATCGGCGAGTAATTGCAGAAAACCGATCATGGGGTTCAGGCGACTGCGAACATCATAGGAACTGCGAATAATGGATCGATCTCGCGCAGCTTCATCTGCAAATTGTAGGGTGTATAGTTGAGCATATTTTCCTCCTTTTGCTAATAGTTCATCATGAGTTCCGACTTCAGCCAAACACCCTTGATCTAAAACGGCAATTTGATCAGCTTTTTGAATCGTAGAGAGTCGGTGAGCAATTACCAAGGTCGTTCGATTGCGACTAAGTGCATCAATGGCTTCTTGAACTAAACGTTCCGAGACGGTATCTAATGCGCTAGTTGCTTCATCTAAAATTAGAATTTCTGGGTTTTGAAGTAAGGCTCTAGCAATCGAAATTCTTTGCCGTTGACCTCCCGAAAGTAACACACCGCGATCGCCAATGGGAGTATCAAATCCTTGGGGTAATCGCTCAATAAATTCATAAGCATTAGCTTGTTCGGCGGCTTGTTTAATATCTGCCTCCGTCGCATTGGGTTGAGCATAGGCAATATTATCTCTCACCGTTGTATTAAACAAGAAGGTATCTTGACTAACAATTCCCATCGCGCGCCGAAGATTGGATAAATCAAATTCGCGTAAATCTTGACCATCAATGGTGATGCAACCTTCCGTCGGATCGTAAAATCGGGGGAGTAAATCAGCTAAAGTTGATTTTCCTGCTCCAGAACCGCCTACTAAAGCTAAAGTGGTGCCACGAGGTAAATAAAGGTCAATGTTTTGCAGGGCTATTTTATCATGATTCGGATAACCAAAGGAAATATTATTAAAATGAATTCCTTCTTTTAAATTGCTGAAGGAAGCTGAACCCGATGTCATAATCGGTTTATTATCTCGTCTTAAAAATTCCCCCACAATTTCAACAGAGGCGACCCGTTGGGCTAAGTTACTGCGAGCATTATTTAATTGAGAAATCAACGGGAGGGTGCGAAATAGAATAAATAAATAGGTCAGTAAAACAGTAGATAATGCCGTAATTTGGTTTTGGGATAAAAACGTTTTTCCCAAGAGAATCAGGACAATCAACACCAGCATATTCACCACTTCATTAATCGGCGAGATCGCTAAGGTTGCCATTTGAGCTTTAAAATCTGCTCTTTCCCGATCTCGAATTAATTTTTTTAAAGATTCATATTCGGAGTTTTCATGGGCTGCGGCTTTCACTAACCGAATTCCATTTAAAACTTCCATTTGCTTAATGGAATAATTTCTAGAGATTTGGGAAAGCTGATCTCCAAAATTTTTAGATTTCCTAATAATGTATTGATTCAGGAAAGTTACAAAAAAAAGTAAAATCCCTGTTGCTAAAGTCAATTGCCAGGAAATTGAAAACAGAATCAGAATAAAAACAAAAATAGTAATGGAAATTGTAAAGATTCCAGTATAGACTCCAATCGCACTAGAAGCCCTTCCGACTTCTCCTCCTAATTGATTAATTAAATCTCCAACTTTTGTTTTCGCATAAAAATCTAAATCAACTTCTAACATTAACTTTAATCCGGCTTCCCGCATATCACAAGTTAAGGCGCGACCAAGGGAACTGGAAATTAAGCTACTCCAATAGGTGGTTAAATTTTTTAAGATTAAAGCTAATAAAATTGCTCCTGCCATCAATCCTAAGCGATAAGAAGGAGGAATATCGCCAAAGGGAGCCATGATTTTTTGAATCAAAGGAGGAGCACCTTTGAGTTCCATTTCTTGACCGAGGAAATTTAAAACAACAGGAACAATCAGAGTCGTACTAACACCGCTAAAAATCGCGCTTGAAAATCCCAATAACACGGTTAACAGAATTTTCAGGGGATATCGTCGAGCATATTCAACTAAATACTTTTGATTAGACATATTAAAGTTTAATTATTCTTTGCCTTAGTGCTAGGAAATACATTGCACCTGATCCCATTCAGCCACAGACTCAGATTCTAACCTAACTTGCGAATAACTTCCTCTAATATACCTGCCATCGTCTCTACACTATAGTTTGCAACACAAGACTGACGAGCCTGTAAACCTTTGGCCTGCGCCACTTCAAAATGATCAAAAATGGAAACTAGGGTTTGAGCAATTTGTTCGGGGGAATCGGGGTCAACGATATAACCCGCTTCACCCAAAATTTCGGGAATATCCCCCACACGAGTTGATAAAACGGGTTTAGCCATCGCCATACCATCGGTTAACTTCAAGGGAAACTGAGCTTTTGCGGTCAGAGTATCTCGCTGAGGAACCACCACAACGTGAGCTGCCGCTACAATTCCTGGCATCGCTTCCACCGAGGATCGAGGCAGTTGGATGATCCAACGTCCCCATTGTTGCTTGAGTTGATCATCATAGTCATCATAGGGACTACCCCCCACAATCACTAAACGATAATCTTCTTGATTTAACAGGTCTAACGCCATTAAAACATCCTCTACCCCTTTATGGGGACGCGGCGCACCGGGAAACATCAGAATTTTATACCCTTGCAAACCGTAGCGTTGACGACTAACATCGGGATCAAATCGACTGGGATCAAATAGTTCTGTGTCTTTCCCGTTAGGAAGATAAACCCCCCCAAAGCGTTGTTTGAGAAATTCTGTGTCAATGGTAATTTCATCGGCGAGGGATACCCAAGGTTCTGTCCACTTCACATAAAGCGGGTGATCAGGATAACGCAATTGACCATCGGATTTGAATAGATCCCGATACAGTTGTTTGAGCGAACCGGGTTGATAGCGCCACTCATCTCCCCCATGCCAGCTTAATTCCCAATCATCCATATCTAACAGCAGGGGACGACCTGTGAGCCGTTTTTTGAGTAAAGACACGCCGAAACTCGAAGGTTTGGGTTTCACCGCATAGATAATATCCCCATCAATTTTAGGCAGTAGAGTTTGGATGGATTGCACAAATCGGGGATATTTCTGGCCCGGAACTGACACCACCGGAATTCCTTGGGGGGGAATGCCATAAAGCTCTTGTCCAAATTGAAACCCGACAACCTCGACATCGTAGTTTAGTTTTCTTAAAACTTGACCGAGTAGAAAAGCTCGAATCGCTCCGCCACCCGATAAATCACTGACTACTAATGAAACTTTCATGGTTTAATTTACTTTCCCTGTTTTTAGGGGTGTTAACAATTGTTCCTAATTACTTTGATTTTAAACCCCATTTTGGCAAAAATCTAACCCAGAACAGCAACAAGGTCAACTCGAATGGCAGACAAAATTAAGAGAATTGGGGGTTGTTCTTTTACTTAATGATTAACCACCCCTAGACAATCCCAAAGAAAACAAAGACAGCAACTTTTTAGAACGAGGCCCCCGGTATTTCTCATATAAAATAAAACTAGGAATTAGCGTTCTTAATCGGTACAATAACTTGAGCATAGACAACTGGTGAACGGTAATTTCCTGAGAATCAAACTTAACTTTAACCGGAAAATCAATTACAGAAATTAAGCGATTAAAATCATCTTGATTTTGATCCCGAATTGCTTCAGTTAGTAAAAATTCTAAACCGATGGAATCAGATTGATCTAAATCTGAATGTTCCGCTTTAACTTTTTCATAAAACATCATATAATAATTTTTCATGTATTTCCAACTATTAGTGCGATTGCTTTGATGCTTGGTATAAAAAGCGCCGATCATCGGAGTATAAATAAACTGCACACCCCCTTTAAGAATATCAACCGCAAAATAGCGATCGCCTAACGCTTTTAGTTCTTCAGGAAATTGATATTTTTCAAAAATACTGCGATCCATTAACATAGCTTGCTGAAGGGCAGGATGGGGAGTATTGGATAGAAAATCAGGAGTTAATAGGCGTTGAATAAAGCTTTCTCGTGTTAACTCACCAATAAGATTAGCTTGTGTTTCAATAATCTGATCTTGAGAATCTAGCAAAACTCGCTCATAATTACAATAGAAAAAAATCTCCTGATCTTCCAACCCGTTTAAATAATCTAGCTGAAAGCGAGTTTTATCAGGATGAATCCAATCATCAGCATCTAAGCATTGAATCCATTTTCCTTTAGCTTGCTGGACGCCAAAATTTCTGGCTGCGGGAAGACCTCCATTTTCTTTATAGTAATATCTCACTCGTGAATCCTGTTGGATCAACTGTTCAGCAACTTGACGGGTATTATCCTGAGAACCGTCATCAATAATCAGGCATTCTAAATCAGTCCAAGTTTGTTCTAAAACACTTTTAACGGCTTTTTCTAAATAGCCAGCTTGATTATAACAATTGACAATAATAGATACTAATGGAGTCATGTCTCAACCTCAATATTTAATGACTACAACTGATCTCACTTGACATAAGTTATAGGACAACCCCATTCTCCGGCTAGAAACCCGGTTTTTTTGTGGTTCTCCTAATCTAATTTCTATTTTACGGACTTGACGGCCACCCTAATTTGTAGATCCGGTTTTAGGAAAGGTATATCTTCAATTATAATCAAAGATATTATAATTCACTGATTATGACAATCAAAGGTACTCGATTGGGTTTTCAACCCCCAAATCTGTCCTTAAAAGTTTTACTGATTGCAGCCATCCTCATTGGCATTCTTTTAAGACTTCTTAACCTGGCAAGCCGTGAGTTTTGGTACGATGAAGTCGTATCTTTGCTGATTTACTCTGGGAATCTTCAAGCCTATCAAGATCCCTATAAATTTGACTTTCCCGTTTTATTATCCAATTACACGCCTCTAATGAATATCCCCCCTGAAAATGGATTAAAGGATGTTCTACAGCATACTATCACCTTGGTCAAGAGTTTTTGGCAAGAACCCCATCCGCCCCTGTTTTATCTGAGTCAAAATTTATGGTTGCGTCTGTTTGGGAATGGAGAGGCAGCGAGTCGTAGCCTCAATACCTTACTCAGTATTTTAGGGATTGGCACATCCTATGGTTTAGGAAAAGTAGTCCTCGGACATAGAGGGGGATTGATTTTAGCCGCGTTAGTCGCTACTAATCCTTTTTTCTTAATGCACTCTCTAAATGTGAGAATGTATACGCCCTTAATTCTTTGGGCCAGTTTAAGTGCTTGGGCTTTACTGGAACTAATTCGCAGCGAAAAAGCCAATCCTCCGAATAAGAGAGTGTCATGCACCCTCTGGAGTCTTGTCCTCATAGTAGCAGTAGCTTGTGGGTTCATGACATTTTATCTATTTGCCTATTTCATAATGGCTTTAGGAGTTTTAGTATTAGTTTTAGATCGTCGAAATTGGTGGAAGCATGGACTCCGTTTAGGGGCGGGAGTTGTAATTACCTTACCTTGGTTAGTATGGGGAACAAAACGGCAACTGAGTAATGCCGATGTGGGTCGTTTTTCTAATACAAAGGGTGCATTATTTGAACTGTTCCAACATTTAGGAGATATGACTGATGTTTTGGGACGTTTACTCGTCTGGGGAGATTGGGCAATGGATTTGCCAAAAGTAGCGATTATGATTGCAGGTTTGATCGCTTTTTTTGGTTTAGTGGGTTGTGCCGTCAATTTATGGCAAAAATCCGAATATCAAACCTTGAAAGTGGCTTTGATGTTGGGACTATTCCCTTTATTATTAGCCGTTGGTATTGATATCATCACAGGCAAATTTACCATTGCCTGGGGATGGGGACGGAGCATGATTTTTATCTTACCGGGGTGTCTTCTGTTAATTACTGTGTGGCTAGAACACACAGGCGGACGATGGCGTGAAGTGTTAACTGGTCTGGCGTTGCTGTGCTATTTATCGTTGAGTATCAGCGATATGAGTTTGAGATCTCGAACTGGAATGACAACCCTAGCAGAAGTGATTCAGACACAACCCAATGTTCCTACCTTAATTGCTATGACCTCTAGGGCTAGGGGTCACGTCCTACGACTCGCCTACTATATCGATCCTGCTAATCCCGTAGCCTTATTAGCGGAATCAGCCCCGAATTTAATTGAACGTCTGAAAATAGAAGCTACACAATATCCTCGTGTGATTGTTTTAGATAGTCAGTTACCCGTCTATTCTGATCAACCAGCAACAGCACAACAGCAACAGCAGATTCAGCAGGTGTTAGAGCAGCAACAGTTTCAAAAGACTCAAACGCAAAAGTTAGACGGAACCCTTCCCTTGGATCGATTTCAAATGAGTCTATATTATCGTCAGCCTAGTTAAAAAACCCGATTCATCAACTATGTTTACTACCCCTAAAACCCTTAGAGATTTAACCATTTCAGCAAGTATTTTACTGCTCACTTGGGGAAACTTGATCGGATTGATATCTATAGCTTCTTCAGCCACTCAAACACCACATTCAGTTTTTTACCCAGAATTTATCAGCGAAGACTGTCAAAAAGCTCTACCTTTACTACAAACGGGAAAATACCCACTGGCTTCAGATAAAGGGGCAGTAGAAACCATCGGACTGCCACCACAGTGGACATCTCAGGAAAAACGTTCTGATTTTTTCATTTTTATGTTGCAAGGGTTAGGCTTCTTAGCTTGTCCGATCCAAGCAGGAGAACAAGGCAATACCCAAGCATTAGAAGCGGCTAAAAACACGATTTTGGATTGGGATAAAAACCATCCGTTTAAAGGTTCACCTCAGAATTGGAATTGGGATCAAAATGTTGGAGCTTGGGAAGAACACGCCCTCTCCTGGCGTTCTATTATTCTGAGCTATTTCTATAAAGTTTATAAACAGTCTCCTAACCCAGACCCAACGGTGATCAAGCGTTTGCAGGAGATGGCAAAAACTCATGGTGCAATTTTGTCTTTAAACCGGATTTATATGCCCGATCATAATCACGGTTTGAATAATAGCATGGCTCTAATTGCATTAGGTATGGCTTTTACAGACTTACCCAATGCCCAACAGTGGTTGAATTTGGGACAAAAACGGGTAGAACAGCAAATGCGAGATAATGTTTCCACTGATGGCATTCATTTGGAACAGTCTGGGGAGTACCATACTTACACCCTACGCTCATTTATGGCGATTTATCAAGCCTTCGAGTCAATTGGACAACCATTATCCTCCGACTATCGAAAGAAACTAGATCAAATGCTGGGTGCTTCCGCCTTAATGGTTGGTAGGAATGGAAAAATTGAAGGGTTGCCTTACAGTGAAGCCAACAAAAATGTGATTCAAAGTTTTCTGAGTAATTTTGAGCAGTTGAATTTAGGTTCCGTTGCCTCAGGACAACAATTTTTACGCCAGGTCAGCCAGGGGAAAACGAATCGAGGTTTGTATATTTATCCTCAAGGAGGGTACAGTTTCTTTGTTCCGGGTTCAGATCAAGAACTGGAAGTTATTTTTAAAACTCGAATTTTAGATGCTCCCCATGCTCAACAAAATGCGATGAGTGTTGCAGCACGTTTAGGCAATCAAGATTTGATAATTTATCCATCAGGAAATATTCCTCCTAACTGGGAACAATCTTATTTTTCTACCCCCCTGGGTCAAAATACAGTACAAGTCAATAATTTAGAGCAAAAACCCCTTCATCCTCCTGTACAAGCAGGGCTGGCTGGGATTTGGAATTGGGGTAAACTGCAAGGAGTTATGGATAAACTGGGTTTGAAAGATTGGTTGCTGGGTCAACGTCGGGATTTAAAAGTCGATGATTTAACCCTCAACCAACGCTTATTTCCTGAAAATGGTCAAGTGTTAGCTTTTGGCAGTTCTCCACAACTGGACTTTGTGAGTGCTAAACACAAAACTTATCCTAAAATTACCCATACTCGCACTGTAGCGCGGATTGGTTCTCGCTATCTTTTAGTATGGGATCGCTTAGAAGGGGAAAACCTTCAAGAATATACACAAACGTTCCATTTCCCTACAAATGCTCAGGTGGAACTGACATCATCTAATGGTGTTGTTCAAGTTGAAGGAAAACCCATTGCTCATTTTAAACAAATGGCTTCAGGTGTTGAGGGGAGTGTTTGTCGCGGAGAGTTAAAACCGGAAAAATGTGGTTGGTATGGCGATACTAAAGTTAAGCTGATTCCGACTTCTGCGGTTCGTTATCGGGGAAAACAGAAACAAATCGAGTTTCTATGGGTGTTGTCGGCTACTCCAGGTGAGTTTGATGCCAAGCTGAATATTCAAGGTACAGGAAAATCCTCTCGTCGGGTGCTAACTTTGAATGGGGAGGACGGTCAGTTTCAGCTACTATTGCAAGCCCCTATTGTCCGACTGGAATAACCTATTGAGGAAAAACTGTTGTTGATACTCTCAGGTCTGAGGACGCGCTCGTTTCCTTTTCTCCCATCTTTTTCTTATGATCATTTTAAGCCTATGTTATCTTATCTACTAACGGTTTTAACGGCAATTCCTTGGGTGCTGGCCTTAGCAATTACTCCTAAATATTGGGGGTCATTAGATGCCAAACATTTAACAGGTTCAGTGTCAATTTTTTATGTGGGTTGGTTTCTGATAGCTTGGATAAATTTTAGACAGCTAAAACAAAATTTCTCTAATTCCAATAATTATATAAATATTATTTTTTTTTATGGTAAGACCGTTGTAAAGTATGCGGTTTTCTTATTGATACTTTGTCTAATTTATGGGTTTCTTTCTGTATCCATTCATAAATTACTTTCAAATTTTATGGTTTCAGCAATGTTAGATCGCTTATCCTTGTTTATTTTTGGTTTAGGAACTGTAATTTTTTTATTAAGATTTCGGTGGATACAACCAATTTCTTAATTGTTGCGTAGGATTTTCAACCAATTTAGCCATTAATAATCCTAAACATATACTCACAACAAAATATAACCAGAATTCCACAACAAAATGAATAGAAGTATTGGGAAATAACCGATGAAATCCTTCAACTCCCCATCGAATAACTGCCATGTGCCATAGGTAAATTGAATAGGAACTTAACCCAATTACAGCTAAAATATCAATAATCGGATTGAAAATTTGTTCAATTAAAGGCGGAAAATTGGTTTCCCAAACAATCAAAGAAATAATTAATCCAGCAAAACCAAATTCAATAATTGTGATTCCTAAAGATTGCAAAAACTGACTTTTTTCTAATTCAAAAAATAAACACGGTGAAATGAGTATAATACTGCTGATTAAAATAACTTTTCTATAAGATTTAATAAAATTTACGACTTTTGGATAATGGAAATTATACAAGTAAGCCATTAAAACCCCTAAAGTTAAGCCATCTAAACGCAAATGAGTTGGGAAAGCATGGGTTTGATGGGTATAAGGAAGAAAAACTGCTGTTAACGTTCTTAAAATTAGCATCAAAATAGCAACTAAAAAATACAGTTTAACCACAGGACGAAAGGGGTCGGATTTATTTTTAGATGTTTTTAGCATTAAAATTAAACTAATTGGTAATAAAATTACATAAAAATGTTGATCAACTGCTAAATACCAAGTATGATTCCACAGGGGTTTTGCATAATTTTGAACAAAAAATAGTTCTGAAATAACTGATTTCCAACTCAATTCAAGATTAAAAACCAAATTATGTATAACAGTCAGTAATATGAATAAATAAAATGGAATATAAATCCTAATTCCTCGACTGACTAAAAATCTCTTAAAATTAATATTCTCGGTTTGACGATATTCTGTAAATAGTACATTCCCAATTAAAAAACCACTCATGATAAAGAATATTTCAACTCCCACCCATCCGACTTGTTCCCAAATTCGACTCACAAATTTATGGCGTCCCATCACCATAAAAATTGCAATTGCTCTTAACGCATCTAATTGTTTTAAGCGACTAATTTTAGGAATATTAATTTTGTCAGACATCATAAATTAATGGTGTAGAATAGGTCAATTAATTCCTTTGATATGTGTTTATGACAACAACTGCTCTCCCAAAACCCTATAATCGCTTGAGCGAACTGTTACCTAGCCTAAAAGCGATCGCAATTCTCTGGATTGTACTATATCACATTTGGGCTTATACAAAAGGATATCTCAAATTTTCAGAAATAGCTGAGATTTTGACTGGAAATGGTGTTAAAGGGTTGGTGGAAGGATGCCTAAATTTTTTGTGTTTAATGGGAGAACAGGGGGTGCATATTTTCCTAATTGCTAGTGGGTTTGGACTAGCAACATCTTGGTGGAAAAGTTGTCAAAAAACACCCGATAACCCTAATATTATAGCATTAATTCCCTTTTGGAAACGGCGATTATTACGGATTTTTCCCCTATATTGGATTGCTCATATTTTTGCCTTATTAATATACTTGATTAACCCCCAATCGGTTCCCTTTGGTCAAGAAGTTTGGAGTCAAGGTGGATTAACAATTGCGGCGGCTATTTTTGCCAGTTTAACGACTTTGAGAAATTTTATTATGCCCTTTTATTCCTTCTTAAATGGGGCTTGGTGGTATGTGGGATTAATAGTTCAACTTTATTTCATTTTTCCCTTTTTGATTCGTTGGGGGAAACGCTGGGGATGGCAGAATCTATTAATTAATTCTGTGGTTATTTCTTTACTATATCGGGTATTGATTGTGCTGCTTCCGGTTAGTGATAAGATCACAGATCGATTATTGCGGGGGGCATTTTTTCCCTCTCGGTTATTTGAATTTGTCTTAGGTATTGTTTTAGCGATCGCATTATTAGAACAAAATTCTGGATCAGATAAATTATTAAACTGGAGTCGAAATTTACTATTTCAACGTCGATGGCTCGGTCTTCTGATAATATTTTGGGCTTTAGGATTAGCCTTAGATTGGGGATCGGAATCAGGATTAATGGCTTGGAGAATTCCATCTGATTTGTTGCTAGGAATTGGAGAATTTTTTGCCCTATTTCAAATTATCAATTATTTACCTAGTCTGAAACCTTGGCTAAACCCGATTGGCGATACATCCTATGGAATTTACCTAATCCACATGAACTTACAAGCAGGTTTATGGCTAGGAATGAATTTTATCTACTTTTATTGGTTACGTTTATTTGTGGTAGCGGCGATCGCCTGTTTCTTAGGAGGATTATTCGATATTGCCGGGAATTGGATAATTAAACAGGGGTTAAAAAATAATCCTTTTTCTTCTGCTAAATAACCCCAAAACCTATAATTACTTAACTTCCGTTACTCGCCAACTCAATTTTAAATTTAGCCAGAAATTCCAAAAAGTGACAATTGCGATCGCAATTACCTTGGCTAAATAGGCATTCATCCCAAACACATTAAACAGGAGATTCACCAATAACACATTTAAAATTAACCCCGATAAACAAATTAAGTTAAATTTCAAAAATCGTTTAAATCGTTTTCCCGTGCCTTTTTGATGGCTAGAAATATCTCCAAAAGTCCAAAGATCATTCCAGATAAAATTATTAATAATCGCTACTTCTGCCGAGAATATAGCACTACGGGTTAAAGCCAAACCAACAACGGTATAGAGGAAATAAAACACTCCCATATCGACAAAAACGCCACTAAAACCCACAACTCCAAACCGCAAAAACCGGGTTACAGGCCATCGAGCTAAACGTAATTTAACTAAATGTTGTAAATATTCAATATATTGTTTCCAAGTCACTTTGCTTTCCCCTTCTAAGCGTTCTTGGAATACATAACCCACTTCTCCTACCCAACGAATTTGACCTCGACCTAACACTTCAATTAAAATTTTATAACCAATAGGATCAAGAGTTCTTCCAG
>JFJP01003723.1_pt1 | contig 12089 bp, 16 predicted proteins | sample 431651 | NCBI WGS metagenome assembly JFJP01 (sample SAMN02602958, study PRJNA72255) | Microbial mat metagenome, whole genome shotgun sequencing project. | biome: fresh water; feature: sink hole; material: water; isolation source: purple microbial (photo- and chemosynthetic) mats found in... | reverse complement strand
ACGAGCCGCCGAAGCCCATCACCGCCGCGAAGATCAGCAACGAGGTAAGGTTCAGCCCGCTTTCGTTCAGGTAGGGCTCGACGCCCAGCAGTCGCATGGTGAGCGACAGCACCAGCATGATGGCCAGGTTGGTGGCGAGGAAAAGGATGATGCGTTTCATGGTGAGGTTCTCCTTGAGGGATTGATTGGCGTCATGGCAGGGTTACATTGATTTTTACGCTGATGCCGCCCTTGGGTTTTTGCGCGATGGTCATGCCAATGCGCTCACGACCTTTGGTGTATTCGTGCGTTTCAGCCGTCACGGTTGCGGATTGCACAGCCTGGACAAAGCCCTGTGCGGCGAATCCCCTGGTGTAGTAGTCGAGCACCGTGGCGTAATCGGCTTCGCCTTCGTATTCGATGGCGACTTGTTTGCCCCACCGCTGCCAATCGGTGCGCGCCAGACCGGGGTAGCGCGCCACCGGCCCCAGGTCCGTGCCGGAGACGTCGCGTTGGGGTTGCGTTACCGGTTTAAGGGCCGGGACAAACTGACCGAGCGTTTCACGCGCGCCGGGTACGACCTGTTCCACTTGCGCCAGCGCCCCGCGCGCCGCTATCGGCGCTTTGTCCATCCAACCCTGCGTCTGTCCCCACATCCAGCCCAAGAGCGCCACGGCAGCCCAGATCAGCAGTCCGAACAGCACCAGCAGACCGACGCCGACGCCGATCCATGTGCTGCGGCGCACCTGGAGGAGCCGGGGCGCGAACTGGGTGGCGGCTAATAGAAAGGGTTTGTTCATCACGATTTCCCTAAATGAAAACGCGTTCTAACGCGGCCACAGCAAGCTTGGGCGGCCTTTACGCCGCCGCTGCCTGCGTGCCCGGGCCCGCAGGATCAGCCCCGCCGCAAAAACCAGAAACAGTCCGCCGGCGAGTACCAGCAGACCCCAGGTCAAGGCCGTGCTCATGGCTGCACCTTGCGCGCGCTGCCCGCCGCAGCCCGCGCCAGACGATCATTGATGGCCCACCAGGCTTCATCCATGGGCGGCGCTTCCACCAGCAAGCGGTCGAAGGCGAAACGGTCGAGTTCGCGCAGGCGGGCGTAGAGGCTGCGCGCATAGGTCTCCGGCCGGGCCGGCAGCAAAAACTGGGGCGATGGCGGCAGCGAAGGTATGCCGCGCAGACTGCGGTTGCGGCGCAGCACGGCTACCCGCAGACCCTGGGCCAACAGCGTTATGGCGCGAGCGGGCAGGGCCTCGATAGCGTGAATCTCCAGCGGGGTGGCGGGCGCGTAATGGGCCGCCAGGGCGCCGGGCACACGCGGCGCCGAGGACGATGCCGAATCAGGCCGCTCGCCGAGTGGTGGATCACCGAACGCGATGCCGTCTTCACCCAGCACCTCGCGCAGGGCGGCCAACGGCAGCGCGCCGGGGCGTAACACACGCGGACGTTCTTCGAGCAGGGAGACGATGGTGGATTCCAGGCCATAGCGGCAAGGGCCGCCGTCCAGAAGCTGGTCGACCTGCATCCCGAAGGCGGCGCGCACATGCCAGGCTTCGGTGGGGCTCACCGCGCCGAAACGGTTCGCCGAAGGCGCGGCCAATCCACTCACATTCGCATCCCAATTCGCACCACCGAACTCACGCAACAAGGCCATGGCCATCGGGTGACTGGGCACGCGCAGCGCCACACTGTCCTGGCCGCCGGTGACCACGCGCGGCACGTCGTCGCGCGCTGGCAGCACCAGAGTGAGCGGCCCCGGCCAGAAGCGCGCCATCAGCCGCCGCGCGGTCTCCGGTATCTCGCGGGCCCAGGCGTCAGCCTGCGACGCTTCGGCCAGATGCACGATCAACGGATGATCGGCGGGCCGCCCCTTGATGGCGAACACCTGCCGCACCGCGTCTTCGTTGCGCGCGTCGGCGCCCAGGCCGTAGACCGTCTCGGTGGGAAAGGCCACCACACCGCCGGAACGCAGTTGCTTTGCCGCCAGAGCGATCAGTTTGTTGGGCATGGCTGCAGCACTGCTTCCGGCTCTGCCGGCGCTTCTTGCATACCCGGCGCAAATTCCCGCTGTCGCGCCAGTCTTCGCGCCAGCGTGCGCCCGGCACGTTCAGCGGCACGGTCGATAGCAACATAAAGATCGCCCTCGGTATCTTCAATTACCACGGCCGAGGCCGCCTTAAGGCGCACCTCGATGAGGCAGCGCTTGTCGTCACCGCCGCGCGGACCGTTGATGTCGGACAGCCGCACGATGATCCGGGTAATGGCTGCATCGCCGTGGGCAAGGGTATAAGCCAGCCGCTTCATGACGTAGTCGCGGATTCCCTCCGTGAGGCTGAAGCCCTGGCTTTGAATATCCATCTGCATGATCGTTTCCCCATTCAGGTTGAGTACAGGCGCATCCTACGGCTCTTCTTTAACAAGAGAAATTCGAATTACTATGATGCTTAGTTCGTATTACTCGATTCGAAAGGAGGCGCCATGCTCAATCTCAAACACCTGCATTACTTCCTCGCCGTGGCCAAGGCAGGGGCGGTCAACCGCGCGGCGGAAAAACTGCATCTGACACCGCAGACCCTTTCCGGCCAGTTGACGCAATTCGAACAACGGTTAGGGGTATCGCTGTTTCGTCGCTCCGGTCGCCGCCTGGAGCTGACTGAAACCGGCCGATTGGCGCTGTCCTATGCCGAAGAACTGTTTCAGGTCAGTGCGGAACTGGAGGAGGTTCTACGCGGTGGCCAGGAGGAACGGGCGTTTCCGTTCCGGGTAGGCATTGCCGACGTGGTGCCCAAGTCCATCGCACATCGGCTGCTGGCCCCGGCGCTGGCGTTACCGGAAGCGGTGCGCCTGGTCTGCAGGGAAGACCGTCTCGACCGACTGTTGGCTGAACTGGCCATCCACCGTCTCGACATGGTGCTGGCCGACCGGCCGATGCCACCGGGCATGGACGTGAAGGGTTACAGCCACCCGTTGGGTGAATGTGGTGTCGCTTTTTTTGCCGCGCCTGAATTGGCCGCGCGCCTGACCGGTGGCTTCCCTGAACTGCTCGACGCTGCGCCGATGCTGGTCCCGGGCGAGGACAGCGCCCTGCGCGCGCCGCTCACCCGCTGGCTGGAGCGTGGCAACCTGCGGCCGCGCATCATCGGCGAGTTTGATGACAGCGCGTTGATGAAGGCCTTCGGCAAGGCCGGCGCCGGAGTCTTCCCCGCCCCCACCGCCACTCGCCAGGAGGTGGAAAACCAATATGGCGTGGTCTGGCTGGGCGAGACGAAGGAGATCCGGGAACGCTTCTTCGCCATCTCGGTGGAACGCCGCATCGTCCATCCCGCCGTGCGGGCGGTCAGCGAGGCCGCACGCGTTAGCGTATTCGCGGAGTAAGGGGCTGTCCGTGAATAACCTGGACGTTTATGGCTGTGCTGGTGGGAGGCGATGACTAATCAGGCCAGACCCGCGTCGGGTGCAATTCGGATACGGGTTTGGGCGGGCTCGTCTGCGCCACCGGCGCTGTATTCTGGATAGCCTCTGGCGACGCTGCGTCGGGAAGATCGACCGGTTTTTCGGTCGCCGGTTTTCTTGCCTTGCTCACGCTGGCCGCCAATTTGCTGGACACCTTGGTCATAACTTCAATATCTCCTCAATGATTGCTTCCACGTCGTCCACCGCACTCGCGCCGCGTCCACCGAGTCGGTAGACGCTACAGCCTTCGAGCGCCGCATTGCGAAAAGCCGCACGCCGCGCCAGCCCATTTTTCAGCGCGGGCGCCTCGAACTCGGCCAGCGCTTCATGCATTGAGCGGGATAGGGCGTTGCGGCTGTCAAGCTGGTTAAGCACGACATACGCCCGCAGGCACGGATTGCCCGTGCGCGCCGCCGCGACTACCGCCGTCATGCCGATGCTGGCCCACAAATCGACCGGCGAGGGCTGCACCGGGATCAGCACCAGATCGACCGCCGCCGTTACCGTTCGCAGAACGTCAGAGTCCAGATGTGGTGGGCAGTCCACCAGCACGTATCGGTTCGCTTCGACGGCGCGTGTCAGGTTTGTCCGCAAATCGCCCGGATCGATGCTCTGCACCGGCGGCAGGTCGCTTTCCTCGCCGCCGACGCGCGCCCAATGACCGGCCGAGCCTTGCGGATCTGCATCCAGCAGCACGGTCTTGCCGCGCCTGGAAAATCCCGCCGCCAGGTTGACAGTCAGCGTGGTTTTTCCCGTCCCGCCCTTCTGATTCGCCACCGCGATTCGCAAGGCGGTCATGCGCTAGCCCGGGTTCTCGACCAGCGCGTCGATCCTTTGCGCCAAGGCGAACACATCTGGCCCGATCGGCTTGCCATCCGCGTCGATACTGACGCTGACGTAGGTTTTGCCGAAACTTAGGCTGGGATGCAGATTGGCTTCCTCGGCAACCTTGGCGACGCCATCGAGAAATCGACGCGTCTCGCCATAGTTGGCGAACTCGAAACGTTGGCTCAGCATCGGTGGCAGCGCCTGCCGCTGCCAGCGTGGAACGGTTGTTGCGTCATCTTCAGGCATAGCTGTGCTCCTTGTTTGGCAGTGCATCGAACATTTTGTCGAGTTCATCCAGGTGCCCCAGTTCGTCGCGCAGAATCCGGTCGAACAGAGCGTGGTGCGTGCTGTTGTGCAGCCGTGTGCAATAGGCCGCGGCTTCTTCATACAGGCGCACCGCCTCGACTTCCAGCACACGGTCGATCACGATCATTTCCTGCAACGTGCGGCCCAACCGCACCGGCGGCAATTGCGATGCATGCGGCGCGATGCCCAGCCTGAGCAGCGCTTCCATCAGACTTTCCACATGTCCCAACTCCTCAACGGCTTCTTGCCGAAAACGACCGGCGAATTCCGCCATCCCCCACAGTTCGCAGAGTTTGGACTGGGCCATATATTGCTGTACCGCCGCCATTTCATGGCCCAGCGCCCGGATAAGATAGCCGTTGAGTCGTGGATCCATTGCCATAGCACGCTCCTTGGTTTGCACTCGTCTAGCTGAGTGCGACGCAACACGCCACTTCGCCGTCGCGTCCGCCACCGCCAGGCCGTCACCCACGCGTTCGCACGCATCGGCGCCAGCGCGCACCGCCGCGTTGACCGCGCCGGTTTCGCCGCGCACCAGCACGGTGACGTAACCGCCGCCGACATACTGGCGGCCGATCAGGCGAACTTCCGCCGCTTTGGTCATGGCGTCCGCCGCCTCGATGGCGGGAACCAGCCCACGCGTTTCGATCATGCCGAGCGCGATTCCGGTGATCGGGATCGGCGCGCTGCCTTGCTTGCTGTCAGCTTTGGCCATGCTGGGCCTCCGCTCAGGCAGCACCAGGCCGTCACCCACGCGTTCGCACGCATCGGCGCCAGCGCGCACCGCCGCGTTGACCGCGCCGGTTTCGCCGCGCACCAGCACGGTGACATAACCGCCGCCGACGAACTGGCGGCCGATCAGGCGAACTTCCGCCGCTTTGGTCATGGCGTCCGCCGCCTCGATGGCGGGCACCAGTCCGCGGGTTTCAATCATGCCAAGTGCAATACCAGTCATACCTGTAGCCATTTTGAATCTCCTTGAAGTGAGTCGTGGTCAGTCAAAAAATCAAAAACGATCAAGCAACCGCTTCGGTGGTGGGCAGGATGTTCTCCACCTCGCCGTGGACGCGGGCGATGATGTGGGCGGCGACCAGGCCGTCGCCCACACGTTCGCAGGCATCGGCGCCAGCGCGCACCGCCGCGTTGACCGCGCCGGTTTCGCCGCGCACCAGCACGGTGACATACCCGCCGCCGACGAACTGGCGGCCGATCAGGCGAACTTCCGCCGCTTTGGTCATGGCATCCGCCGCCTCGATGGCGGGAACCAGACCGCGTGTTTCAATCATTCCCAATGCGATACCTGTCATTGCGCTTGCCATGGTGCTTCTCCTTAACAACGTTAAAAAAACTTGCCTTCACGCCACATCCCACTGATCGATGATCCCGAGGATCGTCAGGTCGGTAAGAATCTTGTAGTCGCCGACGCCATAGCGCGCGGCCGAACCGCCGGCGGTAAAAACCCATTTGCCCTCCGGCACGCCGACCGGGTCGACCGCCACCGAAAGCTTGCCTTTCTCATCCGCCAGCACGCGCAACGACATGTTGGCGAGTTGCGGAATGCGCCGCGTCGCCACCAGGTCGGACACCACGCGCATGATCTCCATGTCAGTTCTCCTGCCAGTGATCGATGATGCCAATGATGGTCAGATCGCTCGGGAAGTCCTTGCCGCCCGCCGCTTCACGCGCGGCCGAACTGCCCACGCAAATCACCCAGTCGCCGGGAATGCAGCCCACCGCATCGACCGCGACACTGCGGCCGCCGCTTTTTTCCTTCACCACCAGAAGCGGGCGATGTCCCATCGCCTGAACCCTGTTGCTTGAAACCAGCGTCTTTTCCACCTGCATGATCTTCATGACTTCACCTCAATGCGATGCAACTGTGTCGATCTCATCGACGGTTTCCAGCGCTCTGCCGGGCTGCTTGGCCTGCACCGTCATGCCGCAGACCAGCAGGCCTTCCTTGACCAGCGCCGGGTAGCGCGCCTCGATCGCGGCCTTGATGCGGCGGCAACGAGACACCGCCCGTTCGCGCGAGCCCGGCACCTGGCAGTCGTAGCGGTAGTGAATCGCCACCGGCACCGGCAAGCCATGCGCCACGTTCAGGCGAGTGAAAATCCGTATGCCCACATCCATGTCCGCCGCACCTTCTTCCAGCGTGTGCATGTGGCCGAAATAGGCCAGGTTGCGCAGATGCACTTCCTCGAATCCGTCGCCGATGCTGATGAACCGTTCGGCGTGGCCGATATCGGCGTAGCGGCCCCGGTGCTGGTCGCAGACGTAGTCGATCTGCGACAGGTTGTTGGTCAGCAAGCGCTGGATCAGACGGTGCATGCCCGGTTCCGGTGCGCCGCGGCCATGCCGGCGCGCGGCTTCGTCGATGCTGGCGCTCAACAGGCGGCGCGCCTCGGCTTCGCCGCATTGGGCGCTAGCCTGATACAGCGCCATGTTGTCGACGAAGCAATCCAGGCTCATGCCGCCCTGGGCATCCGGCACATGCACGCGGATCGCGTCGTTGTCGGTATCCACGCCGATCAGCAAAGTGGCCACCGAAGCGCCGCAGCAGAAGCCGTTCTCGATCGCGGTGCCGAGAGCGCCCAGCCGATCCAGCGCCGCCTGCGCCGCCTTGCGGTCATCGCTGCCATGCGCGGCGCAGCCTGCGTGCAACGGGTCGGAAGTGCTGAAGTGATACACCGCGATCTTGAGATAACGCGTACCGGATTCCGGCAGCGTCGGCATGCCCTCGCGAAAACGCCGCAACTCGGTCTCGCTCCACTGCTTCACGTTGGCTTCCACGTCGAACAGCGTGCCGGCGTAAGCCTGGTGGCGACGCACCGCCTGGCGCGGCAGGCGCAGGATGTATTGCAGCAGGCCTTTAAGACGACCATCGGCGCAGGCGCTGACATCGATTTCATGGAAACCGCACTCGATGAAGAAGCGTGCCATCGCCTCCGACTCGGTCGTGCTGTTATGTATCTGCGCCGAGGCGTCGCGGGCCAGATCACGGAAGGTTTGCAGCACGCCGTAGCCATACAGCTTGCGCATGTCCAGCGTGGTGACCCAGGCATCGGCCAGAATCGTCGCGGGCAGTTCGAAGCCCAGCTTTTCGCGCGCAATCTGCTGCGCCTCCGCCTCGAAATCGGCCTCATGTTGCAGGGCGGCGATCTGCTTCAGCGTCGGCACGATGCGATCGAAGCGCGCGCGCACCATCTGCTCATAGTCGGCCAGGCTCCGGTTCCGCACCTGGTCGGCCAAGGGATGGAAGTGGCTGACGCATTGCGTGCTGACACATTCGCCGCCCTTGTCCGGTTGCATGCCGGGCGCACAGAAGCTGTGACGTTGCGGCCAGGCCGGCATCGCCACCACCGCCGGTGCGGCGCGCATCGCCATGCCCACGGGCGCAGTCTGGCCAGTGCTGTGCATGCGTTCGGAGCGGTTGGGGATATCCATCGCCGTGGTTCCGTTGTCTCGTGTGTGTCAGCCGCGTGCGCCGCCGGACAGGGTCACCGCCGCGCCGGCCTTGCTGCTGCCACTGCTACCGGTCACTTTGCTGGGGACGAGCGCTGGCTGCTCGCTTTCGCGCGGGGCGCGGGCGCTCATCACATTGCCGCGCGCCTCGCCGCGTTGCGTCGGGTTACGACGGGTGGCGGAGTGGCCTTCGGTGCCGGTGATGCGATCGCCGCGATCCCAGTTGTCGCCGGTTACGCGGCCGCTGCGACCTTCCTTGGACATGCGCGCCGGCATCGGTTCGGCGTCGGCCGGCGCGACAACAACCAAGCTGGGCGCGGCATCGCGATAGCGGAATTCGGGCGTGCCGGAAACCAGGCCGGTGGCGCGCGCCATCGAGCCGGTGATGCCGCCGCCGCCGCCATACGCGCTGCCGGTGATGCGCTGCGCTTCGCTGGCCTGGGCCGAACGGGCCGGCGAGGTGATCGAGAAATTACCCGCCTGGCGCTGGCCTGGCGCATCCAGGGCGTTGCCGGTGAGGCCGGGGCTGGGGGTGTCGCCTTGCTGACCACGGGCGCGGTGGTGCGTCGTCGCCATGCAGCCGCAGGAGGGGTTGCGCGGCGCGTCGCCCTGGTTGGGCGCGGGATTGTTCGGCAGACGCGCCCGGTTTATCGCTTCGGCCGCGTCGCGTGAGGCGCAGAACTCCGCATACTGATCAGCGCCGATGTACGACGTGCCAGTCAGCGGTTTGCAGGCACCGTATTCGTCGCCGGTCACTTTGGTGGAGCGGCCGATTTGGCTGCCGGAAACATCCTGGCCCTTCAGGGTGCGCGAAACGCCCACCTTGGCCGGCGATTGATAAGGCTCGCTCCGGCAGAACGACGTGAATTCCTCGGCGCTGAGGTAATCAGAACCCGTGACTTGCTTGCAAGCGCCGGCCTCATCGCCGGAAACCTTTTGTGAACGCCCCAGCAGGGTGCCGCTCACCGGGCTGCCCGCGCTGGTGTGACGGGTCTCCACTTTTTTGGGTGCATCCGCTTGCGGGCGGCGCAGCGGACCCGCGTCGAGATAAGCGCTACCGCTGATTGCGAGGCCGGCACCGGGCTCACCGCCGGTGACCATGGTCGTGCGGGCGAGATCGCTGCCGCTGATCGGGTTTTTGCGTGCGGTCATGCCTATGGCGGCTTTTTCCGGACGCGGTTCCGGAGTCACACCGCAGGCTTCAATGGTCTGTTCCACGGCGAGGTATTCGCTGCCGGTCACCCGCTTGCAGGTTCCGCTTTGATCGCCGGTCACCTTGCTGCCCCGCGCCAGTTCGGTGCCGGTGACGCGGCCGCCGCGACTGGTGCTGCTGGCGCCCACTTTCGCCGGCGCAGGTTCGGGCAAGGTTTCGCAGAACTGGCCGTATTGTTCGGCGCCGATGTATTCGGTGCCGGTGATCGTGCGACAAGTGCCGGATTCATTGCCGGTCACCTGCTCGGTACGTTCGATCTGGTTGCCAGTCACGGTGGAACCGGACAGCGTCGTGCCGGTTTCAACCTTTTGCGGCTCAGGCCTGGTGCGGCCGCAAGGCCGGCAAGCTGGCGCATCGCCGCGTCCATTTTTGGATTGCTCGATGCGGCGTTGGCGCGCGGCAGAGATCGGTTCCGGAAAATACACGGTTTGCGCGGTCTCGATTCGAGCCATCGGCGTTTCCGTCATGCTGTCTTGGCACGCTTCCGGGCTGGATGAGGCTACGGGCGCGGCCGCCGGGATCGGACTCTGCGCGGCGGCGGTCTCTGCTTTTTTGCGCGCGGCGAGGCGCGCTTCACTCGCACAGACCTGCGCCGCGATACCTTGTTTGCCGAACTTGGAAAGCGCCTGGCGGCGGGCGATGGCCGCCTCTCTGCCGCTTAAACGGGGGCTGGTTGAATCTGCGCTGGCTTGGCCCATGGATGCATTCCTTTTACAGTTGATCGTCTATTGCGTTGCCTCGGGCGCTGTCTCATGTCGCACCGTTGGAACGCAATATAGGCAGAAATGTACATAATTAATAATGAATAATTATTATTGATACCATTCACCAAAATGAATGTAATGATGGGCTTGACCAGATCCTAAAAGGAACTCGCATGAACGTGACTTTTCACCAGCTCCGCCTGCTGGAAGCCGTAGCGCGCAATTCCAGCTTCACTCGCGCCTCAGAGGAATTGCACCTGACTCAGCCAGCGGTATCGACGCAGATCAGGCAGTTGGAAGAAGAGGTTGGCATGCCGCTGTTCGAGCAACTCGGCAAGAAGATATTTCTGACCGAAGCGGGCAAGGAGGTCTACGCCTTCAGCCGCGCCATTGCCAGCCAGTTCCGCGACATCAGGTCCGTGCTGGACGACATGAAAGGTGTCAAGCGCGGCACGCTATCGCTCACCGTCACCAGCACCGGCAAGTATTTCGCGCCTTATCTATTGGCCGCTTTCGTCAAGCACCACCCGGGTACGCAGGTGCATCTCGAAGTCACCAACCGCGAGACGCTGGTCGGGCAGCTACAGGAAAACATCCCGGACATGGTGATCATGGGTACGCCGCCGGACAGCATGGATCTGACCGCCCATGCTTTCATGCAGAACCCCCTGGTAATGATTGCGCAGCCGGATCACCCGCTGGCAAAAACCAGCCGCATCCCGCTCAGTCGCCTGGCGGAAGAAAACTTCATCTTGCGCGAACCCGGTTCGGGCACGCGCATGGCGGTAGAGCGCTTCTTTCAGCAACGCGGCTTAAAGTTGAACACGTCGATGGAGCATCGGCATCGTTTCCCTGCACACCCTGGAGTTCGAACTGGCGCTGGGGCGGGTCGCGATTCTCAGCGTGGAAGGCTTTCCGATCATGAAAGAGTGGTACCTCGTCTATCGCAGCGGTAAGCGCATGTCGCCAATCGCTCAGGCCTTTCACGACTTCGTTCTGAACGAGGCCAACCAGGTCATGAAGCTGCCGCAAGCACCCCGCCCGTCGCGGTCACGCGCTATCGAAAAGTAAGCATTGGGCTGATATCGATAAATCGTGAATCCACCACTGACCACCCGCCAACCCTCGAGCGTCACCCTGCGGCTTGTATTCGCGACCGTCGTTGACGACCAAATCAATGCTTCAGACATGGATCACAGCCACAGCTAGCGTCATATCATTTATTAATATCAATGGTAATTATAATAATAATTAATTTTTGTTGATGCCTATTTCTCCTTAGAGTCACTACCGACCCGCGACCGGTTAACCGTCGATGGCGACGATCAGTGGTTTTGTGCAAGGAGAACTGCGTGTCGGAAAAAACCTATCAAACCGGCTGGAATGGCTGCGGAGTACTGGTGTTGCCGTTACTTGGCGATGCCTGGCTCTGGTACCGTGAGCATGAGATTGCCGAGGCAAAGACACGCGCCCCGGAAGGTGATGCACCATGAAACGCGCGCCGAGTGCCTGGTTTCCATTTCTCGACTGGTTCCCGATGAACCGCGAAGGCATACGCGCCGATATCGTCGCTGGCGTCACCGTGGCGTTGATTCTGGTTCCGCAAGCCATGGCCTACGCCCTGCTTGCCGGCTTGCCGGTGATCTATGGTTTGTACGCCGCACTGATTCCGGTCGTTGTCGCTTCGCTGTGGGGTTCGCTCCGGCAATTGCATACCGGCCCGACCGCGATTCTGTCCTTGATGTCGGCGGCGGCGCTGGTTCCGCTCGCGTCTCCGGGCAGTGAGGATTTCATCGAACTTTCGATCATGCTGGCGCTGCTGGTCGGCATTTTGCGGTTGGTGCTGGGCTTGCTGCGTCTGGGTTTGATTGTCAATTTTCTGTCACACCCAGTGGTGATCGGGTTCACTAACGCTGCCGCACTGATCATCGGTTTGTCGCAACTGAACAAGTTGATCGGCGTGCCGATGCCACGCAGCGATGCGTTTCTGCTGGATGTCTGGGTGGTGCTGCAACAGTTCGGCAGCATTCACTGGCCGACGCTGGGCTTTGCGATCGCGGCATTCAGCATCATCTTCCTGCTGCAGAAACGCGCGCCTCGTTTGCCGGCGGTGCTGATCGCCATTGCGGTCACCACGT